>Ga0070659_100000387_pt1 | contig 33432 bp, 28 predicted proteins | sample KBSC23metaG_FD_64666 | JGI IMG/M metagenome (GOLD analysis project Ga0070659, IMG submission 64666) | Corn rhizosphere microbial communities from Kellogg Biological Station, Michigan, USA - KBS C2-3 metaG | ecosystem: Host-associated > Plants > Roots > Rhizosphere > Soil ... | reverse complement strand
TATCCAGTGTCCCTTAAATTCATCCAGCCAAACCCCGGCAGATTCATCATACAAAACACATTCGCGCTCGTACTCGCTTTGGCGGGTAAAGGTAATGATATCTGTTTTTGTGTATTGGATATGATCAGGGATCGACATATCGAACAAAAAGTAATTGGTAATGCCGTATTCTTCCAGGTATGAGCCAAGCTGCTTCTGCAAGCCATCTGCTTTAATGTTTAATGCAAGCGGCAGGCTTTTATCATATTGGCAATATATCTTAAAAAAATCGCCAAGCTTTATACAGCCGCCATCCGGGATATCATGCGAAATTACCAGGTCGCCATGGTAATCACGTATGTCGGTTTCGGTACCAAAGCCCAAACTAAACGACCGGTGAAAGGCTTCGGGGGTGTTTTTTTCTTCAGCTGTTTTCCAATAACCTCTGTGCGAAAGTATGATCATTTTTTAGTTGCTGTTATATTTAGTCCATGCTGATAGCCACATTGCAAATTCTTTGCGCTCCCGTTCTTTATACAACGGATCGGAATGCGGATATGGAATATCGAAAAAGCGTTCGTATTTTAACCAGTACAGGTCAATCTGTTCCTGATCGATAATGCAAAAGTATTTGCTTAAAAAACGGTCGCTATCTTCTGCTGTCCAATCGGGACTGAAATTAACACTTTTAAAGAAATTATTCACTAAATATCCTTCGGCAACCTTATATTTAATAAACATGGAAGCATCTGTTATGGCATCATGTTCTGTAGCTGTATCTAACGGAATACTCCAATACGTTTCCATATCGGTAATATCGCCAAACATAAACATGTCTGTGATAGGATAAAGCCTTTGCGCAAAGGAGTTGGTGCTTACTATGATAAGCCTTTTTTTAATACCAGCATCCCTCACCGGGAATGCATTTTGCAGATCAGTCATGAAAGACAGAAAATCTATAGGCTTTGCACATCGCTGGTCAGTTCGGCTTTTCAGCATGTATTTAACGCCTTTATCTTTCAAATAATTCAAACCGGTAATGGTTGACATTAGCTGCATATTAATATTACTGAGCCCCCTGAATTGCGGTACCTGGTAGGTAACTACCGGTACCCCTGCCTGCTCAATTTCATTTATTAAGCCCTGGTCGCTTTCGGCAGCTGTGCTGACTACGATAACAGCATTAGGGTAAATGTGTTTGTATAGCTTTATGGTTTGTAAGGTAAATTTATCTTCGCTTACTATCGGCCCCTGTAATAATATACCAAAATCTGAATTGATATGCTCAAAGCTCCGGTACAAACTTTTTGATGCATCGTCAAAAAACTTCGGCCGCGACTGCAATCGCAGGTAAAGGTTCATTTTACGCTCAAAATAAGACAGTACCCGCCTGAAGATTGCTTTAAACCTGTTGAAATTCATAAAATTTACTATCTTTTTGATGTCGACAATTTACCAATACTAACGAACTTGGAAAAGCACTACCCGTTATATATCTGGTAAACTCCCTGTATGGTCCTTTTTTCGGCCGAGCCTACCAAAATGGTTGTTATTTTTTTATCGATCATTAACTGCTCTGCGCCGCTGATGTATTCTTCCGGATCAACAATAATAGGATTCGGATTCATCATCATTTTTATACTCAAGGTTGCTGTATCCGGGTTTTTAACTAATGCTCTGCGCAAATCACCATCAGTAATTAAACCCTCTGTTTTATTTGCATTGCCAACAATAACCAAACCCAGGCGCCCTTCCGACATTTTTAAAACCAGATCGGTAAATGTGGCTTCGGTGCCAATAAAGGGCAGGTTATCGGTACGCATAAGGTCCTTAACCTTAACCAGCAATTTACGGCCCAGGCTTCCGCCGGGATGATAGCGTGCAAAATCATGCGGCTGAAAATCGCGACACTCCATTAAGGCTACTGCCAACGCATCGCCCATAACCAGCGCGGCTGTGGTTGATGATGTGGGTGCCAGCTTTAAGGGGCAAGCCTCATGCTCAACAGCTATATTTAAATGATGATCGCTGTTTTTAGCAATGGTGCTATCGGGATGCCCGGTAAAGGCTATCAGTATGTTTTTGTTGTGTTTTAAATATGGGATCAGTTTAAGCACCTCATCCGTTTCGCCCGAGTAAGAGATGAGGATAACGATATCATCGGTACCAACCATCCCCAGGTCGCCATGAAAAGCTTCGCCGGGATGTAAAAAGAAAGCCGGGGTGCCGGTACTTGCCAGGGTTGCCGCTATTTTTTTACCGATAAGGCCCGATTTGCCGATACCACTCACCACTACCCTGCCCTTACCGGCAAGAATGGTTTCTACCGCGTTATCAAACTGCTCGTCGAGCAAAGTTGCTACCTGTTGCAGCGATGCTATCTCGATATTAAAAACGCGTTTGGCTATATCCTTCATACCATGAGTACTCATTTATAATAATGGCGCTATAGTTTTTTCGAGATCGGTTAGTTTTACCATGTTCGGACCGTCGCTCAGGGCATTATCAGGGTCGGGGTGTGTTTCCATAAAATAACCGCTTGCGCCAAAGGCCTTTGCGGCCAGGGCCATCATGGGTACAAAAGTGCGGTCGCCGCCGGTTTTGCCACCATCACCGCCCGGGCGTTGCACAGAGTGCGTGCAATCCATACAAACCGGGTAGCCAAACTGCTTCATATCGTAAATATTCCTGAAATCGACGGCGAGGTTATTGTAGCCAAAACTATTTCCGCGTTCGGTGAGTATTACCTGTTTATTGCCCGCTTCTACTACTTTTTGGGCGGGGTAAAACATATCTTTACCCGACAGGAACTGCGCTTTTTTTACATTTACTATTTTACCTGTTTTGGCCGCGGCCACCAGCAGATCTGTTTGGCGGCAAAGGAAAGCAGGTATCTGTAAAATATCAACCACCTGCGCGGCTATTGCAGCCTGGGCCGGCTCGTGTATATCGGTTGTAACCGGAAGGCCAAACTTTTCTTTTACGTTATTGAGCATTTCTATGCCCTTTTCAATACCGGGACCGCGATAAGAATGAATGGATGTACGGTTTGCCTTATCGAACGATGACTTGAAAACAACCGGTACATTAAACTTTTGCCCAACCTTTGCTACCTGTTCGGCAACCCGGTATAAAAGCTCCTGATTTTCCATTACACATGGACCCAAAATAAAAAATGTACTGCTGTTTAGTTGATCAAATAACATATTTACGCTTGTGTGATGTTACAAAGATGGAAATTATTGTGAGAACGCATGCTTTTAAGGTCATCAATGGTATTATTTTTTTATTTTACAGATAAGACAAACTACAGTACTTTATTCCGAATTAATCTACAATTACAATACTATGACAAATAAACTAAACAAACCACAACATTAATTGAGTTATTAACAGGCTCATTACCACAATTATGTGGAAAAAATTTAGTTAATAATTGTTAAAAAATTAGTCTGTTAAATCCATAGAGTATATATTTGTACTAATTGTTAGTTTATCAGTATAAACCAATTGTTCTTTATGATAATTAATGAGGTCAGTTAATGTTAAAAAAGAGAGGGCTTCGCGGCGCTCTCTTTTTTTTGACACTCATTTTTTCATAGCAACACCAACCACTAACCAACCATAGCCTTAATGAGCCGAATAAGACAATTATTCGGCTCAATTTTTTGATATTAACAAACATTAACATCAAAAAACAAGACCAGACCAATTACGTTTTATAAATTGCGGTGCCATAATAAAGCATAGTCCGATGAAACGTATACTCTTTATCTTCGTTTTGCTCTTTATATCCGCACAAGCGGCCTATGCACAAATACCGCTTACCGGCAAAGTTTTTGACGCGGATAAGCACACCCCGCTCCCATCTATTAAAGTACAAAATACCCGTACAAGAAATAACACTATGACCAACGCAGCCGGGATATTTACCATCCAGGTTAAAAATGGGGACATTTTAGTGTTGGAAGGTTTTTCATTTCAGAACGATACGGTGGTGGTTACCAATGCACGTTATATGGAGATCAATATGAAGCTGGGAAGCAGGTCACTGAGCGAAGTTAAAATACAAAATACCACCACTAAATTGGGCAGCCTTAAAGACCCCGACCTGCATAACCAGCCTTTGCGATACCAGACCGATGCCAACGGTAACCCGATTGGTGGCATAGCCCTTAAATTTGGATATGGCAAAAGCAGCAAGGAAAAAAGGGAGGAAGAGCTTGCCTATAACCAGCTGGCAACCCAGGAAATTGACAAAGCTTTCAGCACCGAAAACATCAGCAAATATGTGCCTTTAAAGGGCAAGGAACTGAAACAATTTATAGGGCTCTACCGGCCAACTATAAAACAATACAGGGATCCGGCTTTTGATCTGCCATTGTACCTGAACGATTGTTATAAAAAGTTTGAGGTACTTACACCTGCAGAGCGAAAGCTGCCTCCATTAAAAGCAGAACCGGTAAACAAGCAGAAACCTATAAATTAATACTTGCCCACCACCACCTTGGTCATCTTATCAAAATCTAAATATTTGTTGGCGTATTTAAGTATATCGGCGGCGGTAATGTTGCGTACTACTTCGGTATAGTAATCATAGTATTCAAAATTGAGGCCCCATGGGTATACATTTTTAAACTTATCAGCATGTGATATCACATTTTCAAGGCTGCCTAATAATGAACCCAACATATAGTTTTTAACCAGTGAAAGCTCTTCGTCGCTTACCAGCTCAGTTTTCAGCAGGTTTATCTCTTTCTCTATCTCTATCATGGTGAGGCGGGTAACATCGGCACCCACTTCGGTGGCTATAAAGAGCGAGCCAAAGTTTTTCATCGACGTCATGGCCGAGCCAATGCCGTAGGTATAACCTTTATCTTCGCGAATATTGTTCATTAACCTCGAACCAAAGTATCCGCCCAATATGGTGTTCACAACCTGCAATGCCGGAAAATCGGCATGGGTGCGCGATATGGTGGCTGTACCTAAACGTATGGCAGATTGCAGGGCATCGGGCTTTTCTATCAGTGTAAATAATTTCCCTGAAGGCAATGGTTCCGGCTGGTTTGTTTGCGCTGTGCTGGTGTTGGTCCAGGTTTTATCGAATAAATTAGTGATCTCTTTCAGTATGTCATCATCAACCTTACCGGCAACTAAAATGGTACAATTTGCAGGCTGGTACATTTGTTTAAAATGCGAAAGCAGATCGTCCCGTTGCAAGCTGGCATAATCTGCAGGCTCTGGTTTTAAGCCGTATATGGTATTGCCAAAAACCTCGCGGTTAAAATTACGGCGTGCCACAAAATCGTTCTTTTGGAGGCTTACCTGCAACTTTTGCTGTTGGTTACGTATATAAGTTTGCAACTCACGCTCGGGGAAAGCGGAGTTGGTTAAAATATCGTGCACAACTGGCAGCGTATGGTGCAGGTGCTTATTTAAGCTAAACAGCGTTACCTGCGATTGCTCAAAGCCATAATCAACCTGTAAAAATGCGCCGTAATAATCAATAGCATCGGCAATTTGCGCTGCCGTCATAGTATGGGTACCATCGTTCAGCATGGTATTTACCACGTTGTTGAGTAAGGGCTTTTCAGGATTGAAGGTAAGGTTCCCAAATATCCATTCGATGCGCACCAGTTCCTGGTGGCCCGAGGTGAACCAGTATAAGTTACAGTTGTTACTTAATTTAACATGGCCCGGATTAAGTAAACTAACGTGTTCTATCGGGTTAAATGCCGGGGGTGTTTTTCTGTTTAACATTATTCGGCTAAGTAAATTAAGGTGGTCGAATTTTCTTTTACAAACATGGCCTGTGCCTGCTGCTGTACTTGCTGCGCGGTAATGCTGAGGTAGCGCGCTACCTCTACATTCAGCAATTCGGCATCGCCCAGCAACTCAAAATATGCCAGGTTCATGGCGTTATCCAGCAATGACATCTCTGAAAATACCATGGTTGATTCTGTTTTGTTTTTCACTTTGGTAAGCTCCTCGGCAGTTACCGGCTCTGCTTTCAGCTTTTCAAGTTCATCCCATATAGCGGCTTCGGCGGTTTCAACGCTTATCCCCGGTAAGGGGCGGCCATCAATAACAAACATGCCTGTATCAAGGCTGCCTGTCATATAAGCATGCACTTCGCTGAACACCTGTTTTTCTTTTACCAGGGTTTTGTATAACCGCGATGAATTGCCGCGCGATAATATGTCGGCTACCAGGTCGGTAACATAATAAGCTTCGCTCATCCTACCAGCCATCTGGAAAGCGATGTACACACTATTTAACGGCACCTTAGCGGTAACTGTTGCCCGGCGCTCTTCGAGCTGGGGTGCTTCCTGGGGCAGATCGCGATGGTACTTTTCGCCGGCAGGTATTGGTCCGAACCATTTTTCGGCCAGTTGTTGTACCTGTTCGGTATCCACATCGCCGCCAACTACCAGAATGGCGTTTTGCGGATTATAATGTTTTTTAAAGAAAGCCTTTACATCATCTATCTGCGCATGCTCAATGTGCGATAGTTCTTTGCCTATAGTAGCCCAGCGGTAAGGGTGTGTTTTATAAACCATGGGGCGCAGGTTTAGCCATACATCGCCGTAAGGCTGGTTAAGGTAGCGCTGCTTAAACTCTTCCATTACTACGTTGCGCTGCACCTCGAGGCTCTTTTCGCTAAAGGCAAGGCTGAGCATACGATCACTCTCCAGCCAAAAGGCGGTTTCAATATTTACCGCCGGCAGGGTGATGTAATAGTTGGTGATATCGTTACTGGTAAAGGCATTGTTCTCTCCTCCTACCCGCTGCAAAGGTTCATCGTAATTGGGTATGTTAACCGAGCCGCCAAACATCAGGTGCTCAAATAAATGGGCAAAACCGGTTTGCTCGGGGTTCTCATCGCGGGCGCCAACATCATACAGGATGTTGAGCACGGCCATCGGGGTGGTTTTATCTTCGTGAACAATGACCCGCAAGCCATTACTCAGTGTGAAACGGTTGAATTTAACCATGTATAATTCTAAAAAAAGCGATCAAATAAAAAAATCAGAATGGCAAAGGTAAAATTTTTAGGCATGTATAAATAACATAAAGTTGAATGATAGCAACTTATAAAAAACAGTTAAAAAAATTCCTTTTTCATAAAAACAATTGGCCGTTTGCTTTGTCGGTATATTATAACCGACAGCATTCATTATAAGTTTTTTTTAGTTATCAAAGCCGCCGCTTTAGCATCCGGGTTATCTATACTATTAACAGTACGTAATTATTTTTTTATGAAAAATATCCTTGTGTTGATCGATCTTTCACCAAGATCAGAGCAAATTGCGCGTTTGGCTCTAAAAATTGCCTGGCAAACCAATGCAAATGTTGTATTGTGCGATATTTTAAAGCAGCAAAACAAAGCCTTTATTTACGAGGAATACGACTTTTGGTCGTTTGAGGATATGCATTACCCGAGTGTTGGAGCGCTGGTTGATGAACTAAGGGAAAGCACAGGCAATATCCTGGGCGAACCGGAGATCGGCTGTGCGCGTTTAACCGGCCGCGATACCCATACAATAGCTGAAGTGATAGCCGAAAACAATGCATGGATGATTGTAATGGGCATAAACGATGTTCATGAAATAGGAATATACAGCCCGGAGAATTATACCAGGCAAATTATTGACCAGTCGGTTTGCCCGGTGTTATTGATACCCGAGAGCACTGATGTAACTACATTTGACAAGATGGCCTATATAACCGATCTGCGTTATTGCGACCTGAATGTGATCAACTTTTTGAAAGAATTTAACGCGCATATTTTTGTTATCCATGTAAGCGCCAGCGGTATGCCTGATATGGAAGACGGTTATGCCCAGGAGTTCCTGTCGGACGAGGTGGCTGCCAAGACAAAATACAATAAACTATTTTTAAGGAATATTAAAGGGAACAACCGCAAAACCGACCTGGAGATTATTGTACACACGGCAGGGGTAAAAATGGTAGCCATAGTAAATAAAAAGCACCAGATGCTTGACCGGTACATTCAACCCGACACCAATAAAAAGCGGGCCTACCACCAGTTGCCTCTACTGGTTATTCCTTATATGAACGGCCATTTTTGATCAGCTAAGTTCATTTGCCTGCTGTAAATGCGCTTAATTGGTTATTGGTAAGTCAGCTTTGTAAATCAGGTTACATTATATCATTTGATAAAGCTAATTTTACCGGTATAAGCCGGTGCGTTTTCGGCTGCTCAAAAAACTGAAATATGTGGTATAACAATATATTAGAAACCATTGGCCACACGCCCATGGTAAAACTGAATAAAATAGTTAAAGATATCCCGGCAACGGTACTGGCCAAGATTGAAACTACCAACCCCGGTAATAGTATAAAAGACCGCATGGCACTCAAGATGATTGAAGATGCCGAAAAAAGCGGCCTGCTAAAGCCCGGCGGTACCATTATTGAAGGCACATCGGGTAATACTGGGATGGGATTGGCCATGGCCGCTATTATTAAAGGTTACAAGTGTATTTTTACTACTACGGATAAGCAATCGAAGGAGAAAGTTGATGCTTTACGCGCTTTTGGCGCCGAAGTGATTGTTTGTCCTACCAATGTTGACCCGGAGGATGCCCGCTCCTATTATTCGGTATCATCGCGCCTGGTGAAAGAAACGCCAAACTCGTGGAAGCCGAACCAGTATGATAATTTATCAAACTCGGTGGCGCATTATGAGCAAACCGGCCCCGAGATATGGGAACAAACCGAAGGTAAAATAACCCACCTGGTATGCGGTGTAGGTACCGGCGGTACCATAAGCGGCACAGCCAAATACCTGAAGGAAAAGAACCCTAATATACAGGTGCTGGGGATAGATACCTATGGCTCGGTGTTCAAAAAATATAAGGAAACAGGCATTTTTGATAAGAACGAGATATACCCCTACATAACCGAAGGTATTGGCGAAGACTTTTTGCCGGCCAATGTTGATTTTAGCCTGATAGACCATTTTGAGAAAGTTACCGATAAGGACGCGGCACTGATGACCCGCGACATATCTTTAAAGGAAGGCATATTTGTAGGCAACTCGTCAGGCTCGGCTGTTGCCGGATTGTTGCAGATGAAAGATAAGTTTAAGGCAGGCGATGTGGTGGTAGTGATATTCCCCGATCATGGCTCGCGCTATATGGGTAAGATGTTTAATGAGGATTGGCTGCGTGAGCGCGGCTTTTTAACCGACGAAAAACTGACCGCCCGGAGCATTATAGCCAAGAAGGAAAAAACAGAGATAGTTACCATTGATTGCGAGAAGAGCATCATGGAGGCTATCGGCACCATAAAATCGTTGAATATTTCGCAGATACCGGTTACACAAAAAGGTATGGTGATAGGCAAAATTACCGAAAGCGGTATTTTGGATGCGCTGTTAGAGAATCCATCACTCCGCTCGGCAACAGTGAAAAGCATCGCGACAAGCTCCTTCCCTTTTGTTGATCTGAATACGAGCATTGATAAGATATCAGCCTTAATTAATAAGGATAACAGTGCGGTACTGGTTGAGGATGAGCAGGGACGCATTGAAATTATTACGCAATATGATATTATTAATGCGATAAGCGGATAAGAAGAAGTCCATGGACCATAGTCGATAGTCCATGGTAAAAACTGAATAAACAACCATAGTCTATGGGTCATCGACTATGAACATTTTATAAACATGCTTAAAAAAGGAGAACACATAGAAGGCACACCTGCCGAGTTACAGGTACTGCTTAACCAGGATGTTGAGGCTAACGAATTTTTTGAGAGCCTGTCAAGATCATACAAACAGGGTTATTGCGACTGGGTGGGTTCTGCAAAGCAGGAAGACACGCGGAAGGTTCGGGCCGATAAGGCGATGATTATGCTACGGAATAAGCAGAAGACGTTGAAGACGTAGTTTTGATGGACGATGTAAGATGGAAGACGGAAGATGTAATTACGCCTTTCGTATTTTGGGGGTTAAATAGATCTTAGTGAGATGAGATCTCCGGAAAGAAATATAGTGCTATCTTAAACAAGATAAAGATTACAATAACAAAGAGGGTTACTAGCCCCGAGCGTTTGGTTTTTAATTGGAAAGCGATTAGAAAGGCTAAGACGAAAAAAAAAATACCATTAGTGGTAATGCCACGCAAATAGAGATAAAGCCTGTTTTCGTCAAAAGTTTGGATCCTTATCCATTGAAATTGCGTTTCCGCAATGAAGCAAACAGTTGCTCCAAGTAGCGTAAGCTTCGCTATTGTAATATCGCCATTTGCTTTCAGAAAACTCTTTTCTGCATAGGTCAATATCAATAACGTTAGACTACAAAATATAAATCCGTATAATTTTATGGGCGTGTTTGGTATATACTCCGGCAAAGCAAAAAATTGGTCCACGTAAAACGTTGCAAGCATCGCGAAAAACAAAACCAAACTAAATATCAGCACGTTATTTAACTGCCCGGCCCACATCTTCCGTCTTACATCATCCATCTTACATCAAGCCTAATATTCCAACGGCACCGTAGGTTCCTTCTTGCTGGTGCTCATGATCATCATGGTTTGGAAGGTTTTTACTACGGTAATCTTGCTTATCTTTTCCATAATAAGTTGCTCGTAGGCTTTAATATCGCGCACGTAAACTTTAAGCAGGAAATCGCATTGCCCGGTTACGTGGTGGCACTCGGTCACTTCCTTAATGGCCTTTATCTCATCTACAAAAACCTGTATGGTGTTATTCTTATGAAAATCGAGCGATACCTGGATAAAGGTTTTAATGCCCAGGCCCAGTTTCTCCTCATCAACCAGGGCATGGTAGCTTTTTATAAATCCCGAGTTTTCAAGCTTGCGCACACGCTCCAAGGTAGGCGCGGGCGAAAGCCCTATTTCTGTTGAAAGTTGCAGGTTAGTAATACGCCCGTTCTCTTGCAGCGTTTTCAGGATAGTTAAGTCTATTTTGTCTATATCGGTAGTTCCCATAATGGTTACAAATATATATTTTACAATTAAACAAAATAAAATTTTTTAAAATAGATGTTATAACAAAATAAATTTGTTTCTGTAAAATTATCGTTTCAATTTTTAGACAAGCCTAAAAATTTAATTAGATTTGTTGAAATGAACTCATACACAGAAGAGAACTATCTGAAATCCATTTACCACCTATCGGTAACCAGTGATGAAAGTGTGAGTACCAACAGCATCGCGGCAGCGCTAAACACCAAAGCGGCATCGGTAACCGACATGCTGAAAAAACTATCGGATAAAAAGCTCATCAATTATGCCAAATACCAGGGTGTGAGCTTAACCGAATCGGGTAAAAGTATAGCTATCAATATTGTGCGCAAGCACAGGCTGTGGGAGTTTTTTTTGGTAGAGAAGCTTAACTTTAAGTGGGATGAAGTACATGAGCTGGCCGAAGAGCTGGAACATATTACATCAACAGAGCTGATAGACAGGCTCGACAAATTTTTAGGCAACCCCAAATACGACCCGCATGGCGACCCTATACCCGATAGTACCGGCCTGATAAAAAAAGACGAGCTGATGCCGATAGGAACATTAAAGCCAAACGAAAGCGGCATTATAATGGGCGTATGCGAACATACGCCGCTATTTTTACAATATCTTGAAAAAATGAGCTTAACCATAGGCAAACAAATTAAACTGATTGAAGTAATAGCATTCGACCATTCGGTGCTGTTGAGCGTTGATGGCGGAACGATAAGCATTAGCCGTGATGTGGCAAAAAATATACTGGTTACCATATGAGCAGGCAAGAAAGATCATTAGGCAATGTACATAGTTCGGTAGCTACCGAAAATAAAACCGGCTGGCGCAAAATAATGGCCTTTTTGGGCCCGGCCTATCTGGTGAGCGTTGGCTATATGGACCCCGGCAACTGGGCTACGGATATAGCCGGCGGCAGCGCCTTTGGCTACCGGCTGATATGGGTGTTACTGCTATCGAACATGATAGCCTTGCTGCTGCAATCGCTGAGTACAAGGCTGGGCATTGTGCGCGGCTTGGATCTGGCGCAAGCCTCAAAAAATACGTATACCCGCTTTGTTAACTTTTGCCTGTACATACTGGCACAAATTGCCATCATCGCCTGCGACCTGGCCGAAGTAATAGGTATGGCCATTGGTTTACAGCTACTATTCCATTTACCGCTGCTGTGGGGCATATCCCTAACCGTTACCGATACCCTGCTCCTGTTATTTTTAATGAACAAGGGCATGCGCAAGCTGGAAGGATTTATCATATCGATGATATTTGTTATTGGCCTGGCATTTTTGATAGAGATGTTTATTGTGAAACCCGATGTGATCGAGGTAGCCAAAGGCTTTTTTCCGCATAACATGAAGGGGGCGGAATTGTACATCGCTATCGGGATATTAGGGGCCACGGTAATGCCGCACAATTTGTACCTGCACTCATCGCTGGTACAAACCCGAAAGATAAACCGGAGCGACGAGGGGATACGATCGGCACTAAAGTTCAATTTTATAGATACCACCATTGCCTTAAACCTTGCTTTTTTTGTAAATGCGGCCATATTGATACTGGCGGCAAGCGCCTTCTTCAGGAACGGGTATTTTGAGGTAGCCGAAATTAATGATGCCTACAAACTATTGGAACATATTTTTGGCGCGGTTGCACCGGTACTGTTCGCGGTGGCGCTTATCGCTTCGGGCCAAAGCTCTACCATTACCGGCACGCTTGCCGGGCAGATCATTATGGAGGGCCATATTAACCTGCGCGTGCAGCCCTGGCTGCGCCGCTTGCTTACGCGATTACTGGCCATTGTTCCGGCCGTACTAACCATTGTTTACTTTGGCGATGGCGCGTTAACCAGCCTCATTATTTTAAGCCAGGTGGTATTAAGCTTACAATTGGGTTTCGCGGTTATCCCGCTGATCCACTTCACGGCCGACAAGGAGCAGATGGGTAAGTTTGCCATTGGTCCGGTTGTTAAAATACTGGCCTGGCTGAGCGCTTTAATTATTGTGGGATTGAACGCCAAATTGGTTTATGAGCAAATAGGCGCATGGCTTAAAGATTACCCGGCATCGGCAATATGGATATATACCCTGGTAATTCCGCTTACCATTGCGATAGGTATATTGTTGTTGTATGTATTTTTCAGACCGATATTCTTTAAGCACCATAAATCGCCCTTAATGCGTGTGCCGCATGGTGTTGCCGCCGTACTGACTGATTTTGAGGATACGATATACAAAAAGATAGCCATCACCATCGATTTTTCGAAGAATGACCAGGATTCTATTCGTCACGCGATAATGCAGGGTGGTAAAAAAGCCGAATACACCCTGATACATATTGTAGAAACGGCCGCGGCCAGTTACCACGGCACCGAAGTAATGGATCATGAAACGCAAAGTGATAAGGAGAACCTGGATAAATATGTAGCCGACCTGAAAGGCATGGGTTACCACTCGCATGCTATTATAGGCTATGGCAAGGCATCGAACGCGATAGCGGATATTGTAAAAGAAGAGAAGATAGACTTTATTGTGATGGGCGCGCACGGCCACAAGGCATTGAAGGATCTGATATTTGGCACTACGGTAGACGCGGTAAGGCATAAGGTGAATGTGCCGATATTGATTGTGAAGCCGGGGGTGGTTGTGGGTTCATAGTTTGCCGCTTTGAGACCGCTGTGCCCGCGGAGGGCTTTTACTTTTTGTCGCCACAAAAAGTAACCAAAAAAGGCTTTCAGCAGGAGGCTTCTTTTCGCTTCTGGCCTTTCTCGCACAAGCGGACAGAACTCACGGGCTGCAACTTTTTGCCGCCTTGCGCTCTTGTCTTACGCTTCAGGCAAAAATTGCTATGCCCTTCCTGCCGCACAGCCCTACACGTTCTGTCCGCTTTTGGCCGAAGCTTCCCTGCTGACGAGAGTGAAAATTTGGGATTTTGGTTGGAATTGTGTATATTGTAGGGAATGTTGGTGATTGGGGAAATGGATGTGGTAGGTATTGAAAAAGTCTTACTTTATCCCCCCTGTTCTATCAATTTGTCATTGCGAGGACGCCGTAGTGAAAATGCTCACAATTTAAAAAATCCGAAATCGAAAATTCGAAATCCGAAATTAAAAACACCCACTTTTACCCACCACCTTGTAATTGATTGAATGATTGATAAAGCGCGTGAAGGCAGACAAATTGCAAATTTGATAATGGTGGGTGTGAAATATACCGACAAATACCCACCTTTTCCACCCAATACCTACCTTTTTTTGATTTGTGATTATGAAAATGGCAATTACAATGAACGTATTCAAATATAAATCTGATACCGGGCTTCCGGCAACCGAAATCACTGTTATCTTTGCAGCATAATGAGTCAGGATCTATATATCAAGAATAAGAAGGCATATTTCGAGTTTCATATACTGGATAAGTATGTGGCCGGCATTAAGCTGCTGGGTACCGAGATCAAATCGATACGCGATGGCAAGGCTAACCTGAATGATGCTTTCTGCACTTTTATAGACGGGCAGTTATATGTACGCAACCTGCACATTGCCGAATATTCGCATGGCTCGTTCTACAACCATGAGCAAAAGCGCGACCGTGTGCTGCTACTCAACAAAAAGGAACTCAAAAAGCTGCAAACCCGCAGCGAAGAGAAAGGGTTTACCATTGTACCGCTGGCGCTGTTCATCAGCGAGCGCGGCTTTGCCAAACTGGAGATAGGCTTAGCGCAAGGTAAAAAGACATTTGATAAACGCGAGACCATGAAGGAGCGGGATAGTAAGATAGAGATGGATAGGGCTTTGAAACGCTAAAAGCCCCCTAACCCCCTAAAGGGGGAACAAGAGCGGCGAAAGGCTTTAGGACTATTCCTCCCCCTTTAGGGGGTCGGGGGGCTTACCATGCCTTGTCGCCTACCAGCGGCACAAACCTGAAGGTATCGAGGACGATCTTTTCGTAGTCGGTTTCGCTTACTTTGAGTACGGTAACCATTTTCTGGCTTTGTTCATCCCCTACAGGGATAACTAAAATACCGCCAATGGCGAGTTGTTTTAATAGGTCCTCGGGAACGAATGGTGCCCCGGCGGTAACGATGATCTTGTTGAAGGGCGCGTATTTGGGGATGCCTTTTGAGCCATCGCCACAAAAAAAATGGGCCTTGTAGCCCATATAGGGCAATACCTGTTTGGTACGCTGGTATAGTTTTTCCTGGCGCTCAATGGTGTAAACCTTCGCGCCAAGCTCCAGCAGGATACAGGTTTGGTAGCCGCAGCCCGTTCCTATCTCGAGCACTTTATCGCCTTTGTTGATGTGGAGCAGTTCGGTTTGGTAAGCTACAGTATAGGGTTGCGAAATGGTTTGGCCCTCGCCTATCGGGAACGCGATGTCTTTATAAGCCTGGTTCCAAAAAGTTTCATCGAAGAAGTAATGGCGCGGTACTTTGCCAATGGCGGCAAGCACCTGCGCGTCTTCGATGCCTTTTTTGTTGAGTAGTTCAACCAATCGTTTACGGGCACCCTGCTCCCTGTAGTTATCAATATACTTGTAAGCCATTCTGTGTGCGAAGTTATAAGAAAGGCCGATACAGATATCCACAAAAGGGAAAATGTGAAGAAAAAGATGGTGTGAGGTTATTCAGTGTACTTTATCTTGATCACGATCTTTTTGTCATGCTCAGCGCCATCTACCTTAATATTAACGCGGTGCGCATCAACAGGGAAAAAGAGAAAGAATGTGCCGGGCCGGGCATCGTATTGTTTGCCCTCAACTTCGTAATGAGCCACATCTTTGGCTTCGTTATAAGGGTCGGTAATTTTGGCTGAGGCTACCGGGGCCACAGCCATACCTTCGGCACCTTGAGCAACATACTGAAAATCGATGTATTTGCGGTGCGACTCCCATGTTGTTTTATCATATGGCTTGGTCGGATTATCGGTAACAGATACAAAAGCGTTATCGCCATCGAGCGGGTATTTACCTACGGGCAGCGAGTCGAGGTTGGTGCGTTTCAAATAAGCGAACACTTTGTCCCATACGGCCTTGTTCAGCTTATATTGTTTGGCAAACTCTACGGTATTGGTAGATGGCGCAGGTACTATTTTTAAACCGCCAAGGTATTGCTGGGCGGCAAACCATTTATCGGCTTCGGCCTTGGTTTGTGCAAGTGCGGTTTGATTGGCAACAAACAGCGTAATTAAAGCTAAGGTAGCCGAAAGTAGTATTTTTTTCATAGATCGTTTTATGATTGGTGGGGTAAAGATAGAGATAGCCGTATTAACTAAACAAATAATTGCGTAACGATATTGTTGGAACGGACTTAAAGCAAAAAGATCACCCTCATTGAGGATGATCTTTTAAAAATGATTACTGTACCGGCGGTGTTTGCTCGGGCTTTACATCGCTTATCGGCTTAGGGCGCTCTCTTTTTGGGGCCGGTTGTTGTTGCTGAGGCGCAGGCTGTGGGGCCGGTTGCTGTTGCGGCGTTGCAGTTGGCCTGTTACGTGGTTCAACCGTTGTCCTTGGTTGCTGTTGCGGAGCTTGTTGTGGTTGTTGCTGCGGCTGTTGTGGCTGTTGTGGCTGTGGCGCAGGCTGCTGGTTGCCCTGGTTATTATTTCTTTCGGGGCGAGGCTGATATACCGGCTGATTACCATAGCCATTGTTCCGACCGGGGCGTTGCTGATTACCCTGGTTGCCATTATTACCCTGATTTACCGGCGGAGTTACAACAGGCTGTTGAACCGGTGCCGGAGCAGGCTGATTATTATTATTATTATTATTATTATTACGCCCCTGACGCTGATCACCATTATTGCCCTGGTTACCGTTATTGCCATTACTTGTAGGTTGGGTTACAACAGGTTGTTGAGCAGGTTGTTGAACAGGTGGAGTACCATAACCACCATTACGACCCGGGCGCTGCTGGTTACCGTTGTTACCATTATTGCCCTGGTTATTGTTATTTCCATTACCCTGATTGCCGGGCTGAGTTACAACAGGCTGCTGGCCGGTTGTGGTAGCAGGCGGAGGATTGGTATTACTGCGAACCGGACGTTGCTGGTTACCCTGGTTTCCGTTGTTACCATTATTGTTACCCTGGTTGGTGCCGGGCCTGCCTTGCCCGTAACTTTGTACAGTGCGTGGCGCAGGCCTTGAACCTGAGTTTTGATTGGTTGGACGGATGGTTGGACGATAAACGGTTAGACCGCCATTGCCATAAGATTCGCCGGGACGGTTGTTATCACGGATAACTACGGGCCTAACCCTGTCGTGAATAGAACGTTCTACATCGGCTACTACCGGGCCACGGTTATACCTGCCATTGCCGTATCCCCGGGTCTGGTTCATATTATCAATAATGACCACATTACGGTTAATTACGGTGGTATTGTTCACCACAACGTAGTTATATACATCGGGGCGGCACATGTGCTGGCTTGGTACATAGGTCCAGTAATTAGCAGGCGGGTTCCAACCTACAGAAATGCTGATGCGTGGCGCAAGGGGCGCCCAGCCATAGTAATCGCCGCTGCGGCCCCAGGTTACCCAGGCAGGTGCCCACTCGTTACCGGGTGCCCACATCCAGCCGTAACCGGGCTCGTAAAACCAGCGACCGTAGTGGAACGCTGCCCAGCCCCATTGATAGTTGGAGGCCCAGGTCCAGCCGTAATCGCTGTAAACCCAGTGGCCGTTTGTAGCATAAGGACGGAAATTATAACCCACGTAAGCCGCGCTTGGCTGCCAAACGTAACCATAATTAGGGTCGTCTATCCAATTGCCATAAGGGCTTAACTCATCGTAAAAAGTTTGGTAGTCGGATTCTTGTTGGTATGCAGGCGCGGGCTGGTAAACGGGGTCAGCCGGTGGTGGCGAATATGGCCTTTGGCTTTGATATTGAACATCGCAACCCGCCAAAAAGAGTGCTGATATAATTAGGGTGCTTAACTTTTTCATGATTCTGTGGTATTAATTATAGTTAGGACGATGGGATTTGGCAAAGGTTGCATGGCTTTTCAATTATTTATGCATGCATAGTATATTACTAACGTAAAAAACTGAAGATCAATATGGATCAACATCCGGTTGCACTATAGAACCCTTACTGAGCTTAGTTGTTTGAAACTGTAGCAATACATCCTGTAATATGGCTTTCACCTTATTAATGGATATCGTATCCTTTTCAAACTTGAGCATAATGGTTTTGATGTAGTAATTACGGATGCGGTTGATGAGCGGAAACTCGGGGCCTATCACCCTGTCGGCAAAGTGCTTGCGCAGTTCTTTTGCAATATACTCTGCCTGTAAATATAGCTTTTCGGGTTCTTTGTGTTTGATATTGAGTTCGATAATACGATAGAAAGGCGGGTATTTAAACGCCTTGCGCTCTTCCATTTCGGTAGTATAAAGATCAGCATAGTCATTTTCGATCACCTGTTTGATGACACGGTGATTTGGGTCGTAGGTTTGGATGACTACCTTACCTTGCTTACCCCTACGCCCTGCCCTGCCGCTTACCTGCGCCAATAGCTGGAAGCTGCGCTCGTTGGCACGATAGTCGGGGTATTTGAGCAGGCTATCCGCATTGATGATACCAATAACAGTAATGTCCGGAAAATCGAGGCCTTTTGCTACCATTTGGGTCCCGACGAGGATATCGATCTTCTTTTCCTCAATATCGTTCAAAATATTCTGGAAAGCCATTTTGGAACGGGTGGTATCCAGGTCCATCCGGGTAATTCGGGCATCGGGCATCAGGATACTAAGCTCGTCTTCCACCTTTTCGGTGCCGAAACCTTTTTGTTCCAGATGTGCCGAACCGCAGGCCGGGCAAATGTTTGGGGTATCTTCTTTATAGCCGCAGTAATGGCAATGCAGTTTGCCGCTGCTTTTATGATACGTCAACGTCACATCGCAATTGATGCATTTTGGTGAGTATGCGCAGGTTTTGCATAGGATAACCGGCGCGTACCCCCGGCGGTTCTGGAACAGTATCACCTGTTCCTTCTTCTCCAAAGCAACAGCCATATCCGCCATCAGCACACTACTGAAGTGCGACTGCATGGTTTTGTTCTTTGTTTCCTGGGTAATACTTACCACCTCTATCTGCGGAAGCTCAACACCACCAAAACGCTCGGTGAGTTCCACCAGGCCGTATTTATCGGTTTTGGCATTGTAGTAGGATTCGAAAGAGGGTGTTGCAGAGCCTAACAGCACTTTTGCGTGGTGCACATGGCTCAGGTATATCGAAGCATCGCGGGCGTTATAGCGGGGAGCAGGATCGAACTGTTTGTAGGAGCTTTCATGCTCTTCATCTACAATGATGAGGCCCAGATCTTCAAAAGGCAAAAACACGGATGACCTCGCGCCAAGCACAATCCTGAACTCGCCTTTCAGTACTTTTTGCCAAACTTCAACCCGCTCGTTATCATTAAAGCGGGAATGGTATACGCCGATAATGTTGCCAAAGTAACGGCGCAGGCGTTCAATAATATGGGTGGTGAGGGCTATTTCGGGCAACAGGTAAAGTACCTGCCTGTCGTTAGCCAGCATTTGCTCAATAAGGCGGATGTATACCTGTGTTTTACCCGACGAAGTGATGCCATGCAGTAACACCACATCCTTTTGTGCAAACTGGTTTTTAATGCTGCTTAGTGCTGCTTGCTGTGTATCGCTCAAAGTAAAGCCATCACTTAGCTCATCTTCTTCGGCGTACAGGCGGCTCACTATTTGTTCATCGGCTATCAGGATATCTTTATCCAGCAAAGCTTTTATAGCAGCAGGCCCTGCGCCGCTGGCTTCGGTAAGCTCGTTTTTGGAGATGAGTTTTTGCTTGCGCGACAATTGGATATAAGCCAGCACCGCATCGGCCTGTTTGGGTGCGCGTTCCAATATCGTGAGCAGTTCGCGCATTTGCTCAGGGTTATTATAAACCGGGTTAAGCGAAAGGAAAGTTCGCTTACGGGGCTTGTAGCGGTCGCTTACTTCTTCGGATATGTGGATGATGTTCTTTTCAAACAGCAGCTTCAGTATAGGCATTACCGTTTTTTGGCCGAGTAGTTTGGCTACGTCGCTCACGGTGAGTTCGGGTTGCAGGTCGAGCGCATCAATAATAAGATATTCCTTATCATTCAAGGCCGACTTATCATATTCAAAACCCTTATTCAGTACTATTTTGGTTTCGCTGGCAAGCTTTAGGGCCGATGGCAAAGCGGCATTCATTACCTCGCCTACATTGCAGAGGTAGTAATCGGCTATCCATTTCCAAAAACTGAGTTGAGCAGGGTTAACTATCGGTTCGTTATCCAGTATATCGATAATGTACTTAGCCTCGTACTTTTCGGGAGCCTGGTTACCTATCGAAGCGATAATGGCGGTGTATAGCTTACTTTTACCAAACTGCACCACTACCCTTTTGCCTATCGCAACATCGCCGTTCAAATTAAAAGGTACGCGATAGGTGTAGTTTTTGGCGATAGCCAACGGCAATATCACCTCAACAAAAAGAGTTTCTCTTTCGGTAAGTGTAGGTTCGGCAAAATCGAGCATTTACTTGTTTCTAAATCCGGCAACAGCTAATGTAATCCATCCGGCAATAAATAACAAGCCGCCTATGGGTGTAATTGGCCCCATTATGCTTAACCAGCTCCAACCCAGCAGATCGCGGCAAGCTAATAAATACAACGAACCCGAAAACAGGATGATACCCAAAGAAAACAGGTAAAAGGTACTGTTGATGATCTTACTGCGGAAACGGGAAAAAGTAGACAAAAACAGCAGGGCGAAAACATGGTAAAACTGGTATTGCACAGCGGTATGCCATACATCCAGCTGGTGTGCATCAAGCTTATTTTGTAAGGCGTGCGCCCCAAAGGCTCCCGCTATTACAGCCAACATACCAAACAGAGACGCGGTTACGATAATTTGTTTATTCATTGGAAATTTGCGCTAAGTTAACAAGTTGAAAAGAATTACTTAGACAAGGCACCGTAAAAATATACATTTGCAGTGCAGACTATGATACGTAACCTGATTATTACCCTGATATTGATTCTTGCCACGGTAGGGATAACGGTTAAGTATTTTAAAAACCTTAACCCGCCCGGAAAACGCTCGGGTAAAGTAATGGCCGATATACCTGCGGATGCCGCGTTGATATTTGAGTATAAGAACGACGGCAGCTTTTACGATATTTTTAAAGACAACCCGCTGTTGAGTACCCTGATAGGCGACCAGCGTACCGGCGAGCTAAAAGATCTGAAAACGCATTTATTAGATAACCCACAATTAAAGCAGTTATTTGATGGCAGCAGTATCTTTATTTCGCTGCACCCGCGGCCCGATGGTAAGAATATGGATTTTTTGATCACCGCTACGGGTAACGATAAACTATCGGGATATGTGGAGCAACTGGCTCAAAGGCCGGATAGCAGCGGCATGATCATCCACGAACCTAAGATTGCCGGTAAACCGGGATTTAATGTTTACCTGAACAGTACCAAGCGCAGCCTGTTTTTGATAGCTGATGGAGATAATAATGTTTCGGCGAGTTTTTCGAAGGCATTAGTGGAAGAATCTGTTCTGTATCGCGAAAAGAAGCATGAGAACGTTTTTTTGCAACTATCCGATCAGCAAAATGCCAACTCGGTAGCTAACCTGTATGTAAATTACCTGCAGCTATCGCCCCTGTTCGACCAGTTGTTTAAAAGTAAGAATGCAGACCTGTTCCGCGTATTCAGGCAATTGCCCGCAGGTGGCGCGCTCACACTGAACTATAAAACCGATGCACTGATGTTTAACGGCATCAGCAAGGTAGAGGGAGCAGATAGCAAAAGCTACCTGGGCCTGTTCCGCTACCAGCAGCCGGCACAAAACGAGTTGAAGGATATTTTCCCGGCAACAACGGCCTACAGTATCAACTTCGCGGTATCAGACCCGGTAAAATTTGAGAACAACCTTTTTCAATGGCAAATACAAAACGGCTACAGCACCGAAAAGGGCCAGTTGTTTAGCCGTATAAAAAAAGAAACCGGCGTTGAGCTCACCAAAGCCTTTATGGACGCGCTGGGTACCGAGTTCGCGGTGATCACTACCAAATACGAGGAAAAAATAGCTTTGGTTAAAGTAAAGAACGGCATGAAGCTAAGGCCCTATATGGTGAACATCAGCCACATGCTGACAGATGATGTTGGCCAGTTCAATTATGACAAACTTCCTTTTTACCTGTTGGGCGATGCTTTCAGCATTTTCAGAAGGCCGTACTTTATGATCGTAGATAATTACCTGATGATCTGTAATTCGCAGGAGGGTTTATCGGGTTATTACAGCAATTATACCAAAGGCAATTTTTTAAGCCATAACGAAGAATACCGCCGTTTTGATAACCTGCAGGCCGAGCGCAGCAATGTATCGTTCTTTATTCATTTTAAAAACGCCGGGCAATTACTAAAATCGGACCTGAAGGCTGAATATGCCATGGCCTTTGCAACCGAGAAAACCGGCTGGAACAATTACTATGCTGCCGCCTACCAGTTTACCGCATCGGAAAATAACTTTTACACCAATTTTTATATGCGGGTAAACATGCCCGATAGCTTAAAGACAAAGAAGTTGGATACGGCTACGGTGGCTGCTCTTCAATAATTCTAAGGCTAATATACGATCACGTTTTTGTTGGTTGGTTCTACTTTTTTGTACGGATCATCTAAAAACTGCTTTACTAACCTGGCGCCTTCGCGGCCAAAAAGCACCATATGGGTGCCCCCCATAAATAACAGCCGCTGGCTATTGGGCATATAATGATGGATCATATCCATATATAAGGGCCTGCAATGAGAATCCATCTCCCCATCGGCCAATAATACCGGTTTGTTCGAATACAAAGGCAGTTTAGTACTAAGCTTAATAGGCGGCACTTTCCAGCAATCGCACATTTCTTTATAAACATCATTGGCATGATATCTCGCCATATATGGATAAGCATCATTAAGCCGCTGCCTGACGGCTTCGCTATGATAGCCGGTTTCATCGGCGCAACATACAGAAATACGCATGCCATCGGGTGCCTGATCTTTTCTAAACAGGTCGTCAAATTTCTTTTTCATGTACGGTGTGTGGTGCCCATCGATGATCTCTGTGATCAGCCGCGCCGCATGTTTGAGCTGGGCCGGGTCGGACAAAGAATCATATATAATATCGATCAGTTCATTTTTGGTATATTCAATTTTAATAGAATCCGTTGTTCCCACTTCCAGGTACGGGAGATAAAACTTCTTCCCTATTATGGATGTAAAGTATTGCTGAAACCTGTTTTTTAAATTACCGTATTTTGCTTTGTCGGTCGAATCCTGTTCAACATGCCTGAACAGGATATTTAATGCCTCATTAAAATTAGCCGATTCGTCCTCATCAATAGGCACAAATGTTGGAAGCGGGGAATCCAACACCAGGGACCGGATGCGCGAAGGGTCTTTTTGCAATACCGCCGTCATCAGCCCCCCGCTGTATGAGCCTCCATACAGATTAACCGAATCTATTTTTAAAACAGATAGCAGGTCGTGAATATCTGAAACGGTTTCGTCGGTATTATAGCCCGACAGGTCGATTCCCTTTTCTTCCAGTTTCTTTTTATACTGCTTAAGCCCTACGATCACCATGCTGTCTTTTGGCAGGTTTTTACGGTAAGATTCTTTGATAGCTTTATCTAATTCAAATGTTCTTAACGATGGCAAGGCGTATAATGTTCCCCGTTGCTCAAGAGCTATACAGTCCCTGTTTTTGATCAGCTCGCTCCTGGTGATGCCTACCGCCCAGCCGACAGAGCTAACGCCGGGCCCTCCTGCTGTATACAATATCGGATCTTTCTTTTTATCTGGGTTCTTGCTTTTAACTACAATAAAGGGAAGTTTAACCAGGTTGGAGTTCTTCTTATTCCTGTTTTCAGGAACGATCAGGTACCCGCATTTCGTTTCAAAACTGCTGTCTATTTTATTAAGCGGGTTTGAAAAAATTGTTTGCAATTTCTTCGGTGCGATCTTCAGGAAATTGCTGTCAACCCTAAAACGGCAATCACAGGCCTCTATTTTGGGGGTGTACGTTTGTTTGCTTTGCGCGAAACTGATTTTCGCAAAAGCGACAATCACTATAAAAACACAGGTAACGTACTTTTTCATATTCATGCTTACAATGGCTTTGTTGCTGACATTGATTCCGGTTAAAAGACCCCGAAAAAAATATTTGGTTACATATCCTTTAAACATTTTTGAAACTCACCCGATAAACACCTCGCGCTTAAAAATCATTTTATTTGCTATTTTCGCAGCCGTATGGCAAATAAGAATAAAGCGGTTTTTTTGGATCGTGATGGCGTTTTAAATAAGGAGTTAGGCGATTATGTTTGCCGTGTTGAGGATTTTGTAGTGCTGGATAACTTTGAAGCGCTGAAAACTTTACAGGATCGCGGTTACCTGCTTATTGTGGCAACCAACCAGGGAGGACTGGCAAAAGGCTGGTATTCTGAAGCTGATCTGGCAAAAATGCACCAATATTTACGCGAAACTTATAAGCAACATGGTGTTGAATTTACCGATATATTCTACTGCCCGCACCACCCCGATTTTACAGGCGACTGCGATTGCCGCAAACCAAAACCGGGGCTGTTACTGCAAGGCATAGCCAAATACAATATTGACCCGGCACAATCCTATTTTATTGGCGACCGTGAGCGGGATGTGATTGCAGGAACTGCAGCAGGCGTTAAAGGGATATTAGTAGATAGCGATCAGCCGATCAGCTCGGTGCTGCATTTGATAGCCACCTAACCCCCTAAAGGGGAATAAGCGTTTGCTAAACTTATGATGACTTTCTTTATTATTTAGATAAATACTTCCCCATCGCCTTTTCCAGGTCAGGATCCATGCGGTAGGCATCAAAATAAAAGATGGGCTTGCCGGTTTCATCGGGCAGGCAGGTATAATAGTCAATGAAGAGTTGGACAGGTTTAGCCGGCTCAATAAATTTTGATTTGAGCTGGTAACCTGCAGCCGCCCGTGCTGCCAGCAGCTTAGCATATTTATGTTTACTAAGCGTATCCAAAGGCTGCATGCCCACCTCTATGCGTATGGCATCCATCCGGGTGGTATCGCCAACTAAAAGACGTGTAAGCATCAGTGGGTCCTGCACACGCACACAGCCGTGGCTTATAGCGCGCCAATCGCTAAAAAAGGCTTTTTTATTGGGGGTATCGTGCAGGTAAACGCTGTTATCGTTATCAAATATAAATTTGAATTTACCTAAGGCGTTCAGATCGCTGGCATCTTGTTTAAAGGTGTACGGAATATGCTCACGCTTTATATGCGCCCACCTAATGGTATCGGGGCGGGTAACCTCTTTGTCCTTGTAATACACTTTAATATTATTATCATCAAAGTAATCGGGATTCTTCTGGATAAGATAGTATATCTCGTTTTGTGCTATACTGCTCGGTATGCGCCAGGTTGGGTTAAGCTGTATGGTATTGATATGGCTGTTTAAAACCGGCGTTTGATGGTTTTGGGGCCTGTCGTCAATGTTCCTGGTTTTAAGGTAGGTGTTTAGCCTTGCTTCATAATCCAGCGGACGCGGCTGACCCACGCAAACCCGCATATTAAGCATAGGTTTGCCGCCCTGTACCCACTGCAGGTTAAATGCCGGGATATTCACAAGAATATAGGTATCTTCCTTAGCAGGGATCTGCCAGCGAAGGCGCTCCATGTTCAGCTTAAGGGTTTTTATGCGGAACAGTTTAGGGCTATCCACTACATCCATATTAATATCGGCCAAAGCCTTTTTTAATTGAATATAAGCCGGATTTTTAGGCTGCACCTGTTCCAAATAACCAACCAGGTTATCGGCATCCAAAGCCTTTTTAAAGCTGGCGCTATCGGGCCGCAGCGGCTTGGTTTCGTATCGGCGGAAAACTTTGTACGGGTTGATCACACCAAACTGCATTACGCTGGAATAGCTTAACAAAGCGTTAGCCGATTCGATCTCTACCCTTGCCAGTACCGGGTAAACCTCGCCAATGGTTTTAAAACGATTAGCCTGAACGGTATCTAATAATTTAGCGATATCGGCACCTTTAAAAATTTCAGGGTTTATGCCATGTTCTTTCGCCCGGTTAAGGTATTGTACAAATTTGCGCAGTTGGCCGTCGGTTAAAAAGTTCTGTACCAGCCGGGGTTCAAAGTTATTGTCGGTATAATAACTCTCAATGGCATCTGCATAATGCAGGTTGGCTTTGAGTAACTCAAACTGCTTTTTAAACTCGGTGTGGAAAGCGGCGCTGTCGTAATCCTGGTAAACATCGTTTTTGTAATGCTCGGTAAGCTTTGTAGCAATAACGGGTTTTTGTTTACAGCTGCATATAGCAACCATTAATACAATAAGATACAGAAAAACACTTTTGGGTATATTTTTTATCATTCAGATATGCATCAATAATCGGCACAAAAGTAATACGGATAATTGGATTAAAAGGATATATTTATTTCGTAAATAAACTTTATCACCTTATCACCAAATGATCGCCTTTAGCAAGGGGGAAATTCCGTTTACCAGGTTATTGCTGCCATTTTTGGCGGGATTATGCCTGGCAGCTTTTTTCCCTTTGGCAGGATACGATAGGCTATTGCTCCCGGTGTTTGTTGTGGTAATGGTGCTGTTTATTGTCCTTAACCTCTCTTATCAAAAGTTCAACATTTATAAACACCGCTGGCTTGGCGGTTTGTTGATGCATGCCATGCTGCTAACGGCCGGTGTTTACTGCTTTGATGCCAATAGTGAAATTAAACGGGAAGATCATTTCTCGAAGACTAAGTCCAGGTACCTTATTGCTACGGTGAGCAGTGAGCCTAAACTAAACGGGCAAACTTTAAAGTTTGCAGCCAGGGTTGAGGAATCTTACCAAAACCAGCAGATAAAAGCAGTTAACGGGCATTTACTGGTTTCGGTTAAAACGGACAGCACTTTTAAACCCGCTTTGCAGTATGGCGACAGGTTATTGATACCTGCTAATTATACCGCTATTGAGCCGCCTTTAAACCCGGCCGAGTTTAATTACAAAAGCTATATGGCGCACCAAAATATTTACCAGCAAGCTTATTTAAACGGCAAGCAGGTAAAGGTTTTGGAAACCGGAAAAGGTAACCCGCTGGTAAGCTATGCCCTGGGTTTGCGGCTTTACCTGGTAAATAAACTAAAAGCCAACATGCGTGATACGGATGCCGTGGCAGTAACATCCACCATAATATTAGGCTACCGTGCCGACCTGCGGCCGGAAGTGCGGGAGGCTTATGCTAAAACAGGCACCATGCATTTGCTGTCCGTTGCCGGGATGCACGTAGGGCTCATTTACTTTTTAGTAACCTTTGTGCTGAGCTTTTTGCTGCGGTTTAAGCATGGCAAGCTCATCAAAATTATTTTGAGCGTGGTGCTGATATGGTGTTATGCTTTAATTACCGGTTTTTCGCCGGCGGTGTGCAGGGCGGTGCTTATGTTGAGCACAGTAATTATTGGCCTTGGCTTTAGCAGGCATATAAACAAGCTGAACGTATTGGCGGTATCGGCATTTATATTGCTGCTGTACAATCCCTTTTATATTTTGGATGTTGGTTTCCAGCTATCATATATGGCGGTTGGGGGCATCATTATTATACAGCCTTATATATACCGGCGGGCACGTTTTAAAAACAAAATAGCTAATGAGCTTTGGCTGGTTTGTTCAGTATCTGTAGCGGCTCAGTTGGTGTTATTCCCGATAGGCACGTTTTACTTTCACGATTTCCCGGTGTATTTTTTGGTAAGCAATGTGTTTATCGTGCTGCCATCGGCCATTGTAATGTATGTGGGTATTTTATACATGGCTCTGCCCACAATACCTGTATTGTCTGCTTCGCTGGCCTGGCTGGTAGAGCATACCGTGATCATCATGACCAAAACACTGGCGTACATGGAACATGCCCCTTTTGGCAGTATAGAAAAAATATGGTTAACCGGTACGGAGATGATGATACTTTACGCCTTAATGATATGCCTGCTGGTTTCTCTCATCATCAAAAACAAAGTGTGGCTTAAAGTGAGTTTGGGCTGTTTTTTGATATTGGCTATTGTGGTCGGCATTAAGCAAATTGATAAATTACGCAATAGCAGCGTTAATTTTTACAGTGTAAATAAACACCCGGTTATGGTGTTTCAACACGGGAACAAAGGCGTTGTTTTGACAGACCTGAAACCTGCGGATAAAAGTTTTCAGTATTCCATACAGCCATCATTGGATAGTTGTGGTATCAGCGAAGTTAGTGTTATTGATCTAAAGACTAACCTGCACAACAACTACTTTATAAAAGCCGGTAATCTTATTCAGTTTGGAGATAAACGGATAGTAATTGTAAATAAGCCTTACGGGAAGAAGCTGTTATCGCAAAAATTATATGTAGATTATATTTACCTTACGGGAAGCCCGGCTATTAATTTGCAGTATCTGGTAAAAAATTATACCTTTAAAATGGCAATAGCGGGCAATAATAATTCGCCGGCCTTATTAAAAAAGCTTGAGAATGAGGCTTTAACTAAAGGGCTGCCTTTTTATAATTTAAAACGTAACAAAGCGTTCATATCATCGTCTAAATTGGATTAGAATACAAAACTGTAAAAACTAAAAAAATGAATATTTTATCAATTAAAAATCTGGCACTGGGCATTACCCTTACGGCAAGTGCATTAACGGCATCTGCACAAACAAAATACACAGAAGGCGTGGCTGCTTATAATGTTAATGTAAGAGGCATGGACATTGAAGCCAAATGCTATTTCAAGCCAGATTCAAGCGCATACTCTTTTCAACAAGGGCCTGCCAAAATATCAATGATAGGAACAGTTAAAAACGACTATTTTGTTGTTTTGATCGATGTGCCCGTGGCTAACATGAAAAAAGCGGCTATAGCAAACCCGGGCGAATTGGAAGAAGGCGCCAGTATGATACCCGAATATACTTTTACACCAACGGCTGAAACCAAAAAAATAGGCGATTTTAATTGCAAAAAGTATACAGCTAAAGACCCTAAAACCAATGCTACTTATGACCTGTGGACCACTACCGACATTAGCATGCCTACCAACATTATAACACGTTCTTATGCCGGTGCGACAGGCACCCCGGTTATGTTCACTGTTGTACAGCAAGGCACCCCACAAGTTCTGACACTCAAATCTGTAAGCAACGAAAAAGTACCTGCAACAGCATTTAAAGTACCGGCTGATTTTGATAAGATTACAATGGACGACCTGAAATCATTAGGCGGCCGCAAACAGTAACAATTGCATAACAGAATAATAAAGGTTTTTTAACGTCGGGTTAAATAGTTAATTTAGCGGCCCATGTTAAAAAACCTTTTTGCGTTAGCAAGATTTTATATTTTTTGGCTGATTTTTTTTGCTATTACCCGGATAAGCTTTGAAGTTTATTTTCGTAATAAATTAAGTACAGCCAGCGCCAAAGAGATATTGGAGTCTTTTTTATATGCTATAAGGCTTGATTGCTCTACCATTGCCTATATTGCCGCTATCCCATTATTGGTATCTATATTTGAATGGTTCGTTCCGGCGGTAAGGGTAAAAACCATTTGGTATAAAGCCTATATATGGGTTTGCCTGTTGCTGATCTGCTTCCTCACCATTTTAGATTATAACATTTTCCAGGAATGGGGAACCAAAGTAAACTACAGGGTATTTGATTCCATCATCCATCAGTTTTCAGAATCGATGGCTTCCAGCGGATCGGCGCCGGTAGCTTTATGCATCACCATTGGTGTAGTTTTGCTAACATTGGGTATCTTACTTTCTAACCGGATCATCGATTATAATTATAAAGGCCCCAAACTGAGTACCCCTTTAAAGATCACCTCTTCTGCCCTGCTTATCCTCATCAATTTCTTTATTATGCGGGGTGGCACACAGGATACACCGATCAATCAAAGTATGGCCTATTTCTCGAATAAGCAAATACTTAACCAGAGTGCATTGAATACGGAATGGAACCTGTTCGACAACATATATCAGAACCTGAGGGCGGCCCGTAACCCGTATATCTATATGGAACCTAAAGTGGCAGATAGCTTGTCGAAATCATTATATGCGGTGTCATCCGACTCTACCGTCCACATATTAAAAAGCCAAAAACCCAATATTGTTATTATCCAGTTAGAAAGCTTTACAGCCGATCTGATACAATCTCTGGGTGGCGAAAAAGGTGATTGCCCCAACTTTGAAAACTTTATTAAACAAGGCGTTTTGTTTGATAGTGTGTATGCTGCCGGCGACCGTACAGATAAAGGCATTGTGGCCATTTTAAGCGGCTTTCCCTCACAGGCCATACGTACCATTGTTACCAATAATACCAAGCAGGAGAAGCTACCGTCCCTATCCGGCGAATTACAGCGCAAAGGATATGCAACCTCATTTTTTTATGGCGGCGAAGTAGAGTATATGAACTTCAAATCGTACATATATACCCATAAAATTGAGCATGTAACCGCTATGGATAATTTTGACCGTAGCCAGATAGACTCGAAATGGGGAGTGAACGACGGCACATTATTTAATACACATATACAGTATCTGAACAAGGAGCAAAAACCATTCTTTTCGCTTATAGTAACACTTACCAACCATGAGCCTTTTGATATGCCGGCCAAGCCTCATTTTCCGGGAGATAGTGTTACCAACAGGTTCAGAAGTACGGCATACTATACCGACTCATGCCTGAACGCTTATTTTGAACATGCAAAAAAACAGCCCTGGTATAATAACACCTTGTTTATTTTAGTTGCCGACCATGGCCATCGCTTACCCCGCAATACTTCCGAATCATACCAGCCGGCTAAATACCATATTCCCTTGTTGTTTTTTGGCGGCGCGATAAAGGACGAATACAGGGGCAAACGCATCAGCAAATTAGGTTGCCAAACAGATATAGCGGCAACGGTTCTGGCTCAGCTTAATATGCCCTATCAGCAACAATTCCGCTGGTCGAAAGACTTGTTGAACCCTACCAGCAGATCATTCGCGTTTTTTGATTGGGATAATGGTTTTGGCTTTATGATGCCCGAGCAATCTGTTTCTTTTGATAATTTAGGCAGAGAGGTTATTTATACCAAACACACAAATGCGAACAAGGCCGTTACCGAAAAAGCCCTGCTTTATGGCAAGGCTTATCTGCAACAGGTTTTTACCGATTATATGGCCTATTAAGCCTTTGGATTAGCACCGGCTTTTGATGATTCATGCAGCATACCGCTCATGTCTATGATATTCTCATCAATGTCTGACACGCATTTATTCATCAGTTTAATACATTCGTCCTGCTCTATCAGCTTATCGCGTTCCAGGTTTAACAGACCTTTAAGCGTAGCTATTGGCCCGCGTATCTGGTGCGAAAGATGCAGTGAGTAATCAGCCAGTTTTTTGTTCTTCACCTGCAAATCCTTGGTACGCTCATCAATAATTTCTTCAAGGTGATGGTTGATCTGGTTAAGGTTTTCTTTCTGTTCGGATATCTGCTCGTTCAATTCGGTTAAGTGCTTGTTAACCTTAGCCTTGCGGTTAACGTTGTTTATCAGCAAGAAGATAACAACAGCTAACAACGTAGCCACAATACTACTGGCAATAAACAAAGTACGGGCATACCTCTGCTGCTCAATGGTATGGAGATTTTCCTGTTCTTTCTCCTTTTGCTTGTATTGGGCATCGCGTAAAATTAACTGCGTAGATTCGTTACTATTTAATTGAGTTTTATCATGCTCATAAATTTGGCGCAGATGTTCCAATGCGCCTTTCCAGTCTTTCCGCTTATACAGTGATTGGTATCTTTCTACATTATAATCATATTCAAATCTTTGATTTTTTATAAGCTGAGCATACTTTAAACCCTCCTGCCAATAATAATCGGCTTTGTCAAACTGATTGAGTGCGGTAAATATCCTGATAAGCGTTATGTCGATCTGCGCGACAATAGCATGCAGATCCCGGTCTTTTGCTTGCTGATTAGCCTGTAATAACAATGCTTTCGCTTTCTCTAAAGAGTCGAGACTAAAATAAATAACGCCTTTATTTTGCAAACATTGAATAAGATTATCTGTACGGCCAAGTTTGGTAAATAACTCACTACTTTTATTATAATCTTCCAAAGCCTGGTGATAGTTCTTTTTACTTAAAAGAGTGTTACCTAAATTGAGGTAAGCCGTTGCTATCAGATCGGGATCTTTAAGGGATTGAGCCACCTTTAATGCCTTTTCGAAATAATCCTTTGAGCGGTCGAAGTCCGTCTCCCGATATAAATTTCCAATGTTATTTAATACCCGTGATTGTCCCTTAAAATCCCTATGTTCATCATAATATTTTTTCGCAGTAAGGTAGTATTGTATGGCCGAATCGGGTTTATTCATGTAATAATAACCTATTCCTATTTCGCGATTAGCTTCGGCCGCGCCCTTTTCGTATCCTATTTTATTTGCTAAAACCAAAGCTTTTTGGGCCTGTGCTATAGTTTGGGTGGGATTAGTTAAACGATTATCAAAAGCCTGCCTGTTTAAGGTTTTTACTTCAGTTGTATCGCCACCAACATTAGTCGCCGCTTTAACGTATAAAGTGGTGAATAACAATAGTAAAAAATATAAAAGGTGGGGTACAAATTTAATTTTCATTAAATAAAAGTAGCATTTTGAAACATAGCTCACAAATTAAGCAAATTGTTTTATACGTAACGGGATAAAAAATTTATTTTTTCAATTAAATCCGGCATTAAGCGAACTAACTCATTAAACTATTTTGTCTTTATCTCATCATACGTTACTTAATTTATAAAATGCCAATGTTGAAAACTATAGATACGTATTTGTACGGTCATATTACCAAATAGGTTAATTTTATTTTTAATTAAATAACAGGAAAAATATGGAAAAAAATCATTAAGCGCTATATACTAAACATTTACGGTTGAAAATTGTTAAAAGTACAGGACCGTATTTTTACGTATTGTGATAAAAAAAGTTTATTTTTAGTGGCTTAAAAAAAGCAGGAAAAAAAATGTCGCAGAATTAGATAAAAAATTTTGCAAGTTAAAATATTAGTCTTATGTTTGCTTAAACAAACGGTTGAAGTAGCGAATACTAAACGTTGGTAATTAGATACTTATGTGTAAAATTACAACCTTTATTTTCGCAAATTCAAGTGGTAGCTGCCTTCTGTTTTATACTGAAGAAAGCGGGCAATAATTAATAAAAAAAGTACATAACATTTAAAAAACATCTATAAAAAACTATTAACATGAAAAAGATCATCATTATCGCATTCGCAGTTTTAACAACAGGTTTTGTTTCTTCCTGCACTAAAGACAATAGCGTTAAGCCTTCTGTTCAAACTGTTAAAGC
>Ga0070659_100000383_pt1 | contig 33558 bp, 31 predicted proteins | sample KBSC23metaG_FD_64666 | JGI IMG/M metagenome (GOLD analysis project Ga0070659, IMG submission 64666) | Corn rhizosphere microbial communities from Kellogg Biological Station, Michigan, USA - KBS C2-3 metaG | ecosystem: Host-associated > Plants > Roots > Rhizosphere > Soil ... | reverse complement strand
CTCATCATATTCCTTTTGCTTACTTGTAGGCAACTTGTTAGCAGCGTTACGTAAATTGATTGCCGGGTTTAATAATACGTATCCCAGGTTTAATGTTGCTTCAAAGTAACTGGGATCAATTTCAAGTGCTTTTTCGTACGATTCCTTCGCTTTGGCCATATTACCCGACGCGTTATATGCTAATCCGGCATAGTAATACAAAGTTTTATTTTTTGGATCGGCTGCAATCGCTTTTTCAATCTTGCTGATAACCTCGGTGGCTTTACCTGTTTGCAAATTAAGCTCAATCTCTCTTTTTGCCAGGTTAGCGTCATTTGGGTATCTTGTGGCTCCTTCAGTAACTATTTTTATCGCGTTCACGGTATCCTTTTTTGTCAGGTATATAAACGACATGTCTGAATATATACTCGGATTTTTAGAATAATTGGTAGTCAGCAATTTTTTGTAATTAACTAAGCCTTCATCGTACATTTTGGCATTTGTTGCTGATAAACCGGTAAGATACAATGATGTAGTATCATCTTGTTTAATAGAACGCATAAAATCAAATGAGTGGTACGCTGCTTCGTATTTGCCGCTTTGGTATTCTTTAACACCAACATTGTATTTTATAACGTACAGTGTTTGGTAAGCATCGTCAATTATTTTTTTAGCGTCGTTTTTCTCGTCGGTATTGGTGATACTTTTTAAGCCCTCTGATGCATTTTTTAATGCCTCGTCAGCGGTGGCAAACAACGGAGTTTGGATAGCCGGCACTGTATCGCGATAGGCTAAAGCGGCGTAAATACCACCTTTAACTGCATAAGTGAGTGGCAATTTGGCGGTCTTTTCGTTAGCTGCAGCTTTATCAATAGATACTTTGGCTTCGTTAAGGGCTGTGGTTGCCATAGCTGCGAATGTTTTTTGACCGCGTAAACCCTGGTATTTATTGTATTGGTCTTTCGCATTGCTCAACTCCCCTTTTTGTGCAAAAACAGAGTTAACGGAAATCAGGCCTATTAACCCGATCATCAAAAATTTAATTTTCATAATTTTAATTTTTCTTTGTTCTGAAAACAATGAAGCATCTGCTTCATAATTTCAATTTATTAATTGGTTAACTGCTTTAATCGTATTTGTGTTTTTTTAAGCTGACTTTGGTTGTTAGTTTGCAAATATAGCATTTGTAATGCTTTTAAGCACTCCGTACTATTAGGGTTCATTTCGCTTGCCTTTTCAAGCATATCTCTTGATCTGTTAATATTGGCCCAATATTTATCGCTTCGGTTACTTTCCAAAGCAGATTGCTTCAAATATAATAAGCCTAAATTAAATGCAGGGCTATAATCGGCATTATTGATATCAATCACTTTTTTATAGAGCCTTTCGGCATCTGCAAACCTGTTCAGGTGGTCGTAGCAGCTTCCGGCCATAAAAAGCACATTCTGGTCATTCGGGGCAAGATATAGCAGCTCATCTAATAACGTAAATAACACACCGTAGTCTTTTTTATTGTTGTAAATATTAGCCTCTTCAAAAAGCAGGTATTTATCGTGCCCGTATATGCTTAATCCTTTTTGTATCGCCTGTAGTGCTTTTGTAGTATCGCCAAGGGTATTATACAGTGTAGTCGCGGTTTGGATATATTCAATTTTGGGCTTGGGCTGCGCCATTATTTCATCGTAGTAAATTACCGCTGTTTTGTAATTACCCAACCTGTAATAAATATTGGCCAGGTAGGTATCAATTTCGTTGGCAGCCGGTACATATCCTTTAGCGATTTCGAAGTTAGCGATGGCCGGCATGAAATTATTTTTGGCATAGTAATCAAAAGCTTTGCGCAGGTAAACATTAGCTACACAGTTTTTTACATAACCCATTTCGTTAGCATAACGGTATATTTTACGATTAGCTGAAAGCGTATTGACCAGCTTAGTGGTTTGTCTTAATAAAGTATCGGGTAGTTTAAGGGTATTAACCGAATCACGATACAGGATAGCCGAGTATACTATTGCCTTATAAACGTTTTTTTCAAGACTAACTGTATCGGAATGTGTTTTAAACGAACCATCGATGGATTTTTTAGCCTCGGCCAAATATTTGATGTCGTTATTTTTGTAGTATAAGGCAAGATTATTTGCTACATCCTTCATTGCTTCTGTTTGGCAAAAGGCAATGGAGGATGTAAAACAAACAATAGTAATCAGTAAAATTACTTTACGGATCATGGTAGTATAACCTTATTCTTCTTCTTTGTCCGGTGTTGCAGCGCTGTTATCGTCCGCAGGTTTGCTATCGTCAGATGCTTCAGTTGTTGATTCTCCTTCAACCGGAGTTTCTTCAACACCTTCCGCGGCTTCTTCTTCAACCTCCTCCTCGCGTTCAATTTGCGCTACCGATGCAATGCTGTCGTTCTCTTTCAGGGTAATTAACCTCACCCCTTGCGTAGCACGGCCCATCGTTCTCAGTTCGCTTAAAGCTATACGAATAATTATGCCAGAACGGTTAATGATCATCAGGTCATCCTTATCGGTAACACCTTTAATGGCAACCAGCGGACCGGTTTTATCGGTTACATTAATGGTTTTAACACCTTTACCTCCCCTATTGGTTACGCGGTAATCATCAATATCGGTACGTTTACCATAGCCATTCTCCGATACCACCAATACAGTAGTTTCAGCGTCATCAATAGCAATCATACCAACAACCTCATCGGTTGGGCCTGCTAAAGTAATACCCCTTACCCCTGTCGCGGTACGTCCCATCGGCCTAACGGTCGATTCGTTGAAACGGATAGCCCTGCCTGAGCGTAATGCCATCACAATTTCGCTGCTGCCACTGGTTAAGGTCGCTTCTAACAGTGTATCGCCCTCGTTAATGTTAATGGCATTGATACCATTGGCACGCGGACGTGAGTAAGCCTCTAACGACGTCTTCTTAATGGTACCTTGCTTGGTACACATAATGATGAAGTTATTCTTCAGGTATTCCTGGTCTTTCAGGCTGGTAAGCTTGATATAGGCCTTAATATTTTCTTCTTTAGGGATGTTGATGATATTCTGGATGGCTCGGCCCTTGGAGGTACGCGTTCCTTCCGGAATTTCGAATACACGCAGCCAGAAACAACGCCCGGCTTCGGTAAAGAATAACATGTAGTTGTGGTTTGACGCGATAAGCAGATGCTCAATAAAATCGGCATCGCGGCTGTTGCTGCCAATGGCGCCTTTACCACCACGGGCCTGAGTACGGTATTCGGTTAAAGGTGTACGTTTAATATAACCTTCGTGCGATATGGTAATTACCACATTCTCATCCTCAATAAAGTCCTCAGTTTGCATCTCTGCAGATGAGTGCACTATTTCGGTTTTACGCTCGTCGCCGTATTTCTCGCGGATCTCGTTCAACTCGTCTTTAATGATCTGCATACGCAGGCCTTCGTCAGCTAAAACTGTTTTTAAGTAGTCAATCAGTTTCATCAGCTCAGCATACTCCGCTTTGATCTTATCACGCTCCAGGCCTGTTAAACGGCGCAGCGTCATATCCAAAATAGCACGTGCCTGTATGTCGCTTAATGCAAAGGTGCTCATTAAGCCTTCGCGGGCATCATCCGGTGTATTTGATGCACGGATCAGCTTAATTACTTCATCCAGGTGATCTAAAGCGATCAGTAAACCTTCTAATATATGCGCGCGCTTTTCAGCTTCGGCTAATTCAAATTTAGTACGACGGATGATCACTTCATGGCGATGTTCAACAAAGTGATGTATCAGATCCTTCAGGTTCAGCAACATCGGGCGCCCATGCACCAAAGCAATATTATTTACACTAAATGATGTTTGTAACGACGTGTATTTGAATAAGTTATTTAATACAATAGATGCGTTTGCATCACGTTTTACTTCGTAAACGATACGGATACCTTCGCGGTTAGATTCATCGCGGATAGCCGAAATACCTTCTATCTTTTTATCGTTAACCAGCTCGGCGGTACGCTCTATCATGTCAGATTTGGTAACCTGGTAAGGTATTTCGGTAACGATGATACGTTCGCGGTCGCTGTTGTATACTTCTATCTCGGCACGTGAGCGTAAAACGATACGGCCCCGGCCGGTTTCTGACGCTTCCCTTGGGCCCTCAACACCATAAATGATACCTCCGGTTGGAAAATCGGGGCCTTTAACGTGTTTGATCAGTTCTGATATCTCAATATCCCGGTTATCAATATAGGCCATCGTGGCATTGATCACCTCGGTTAAGTTGTGTGGCGCCATATTGGTAGCCATACCTACCGCTATACCCGATGCACCGTTAACCAACAGGTTGGGGAACTTTGCAGGTAATACGGTTGGTTCTTCCAACGAGTCGTCAAAGTTTAACTGGAAATCGATGGTATCTTTGTTGATATCAGCCAGCATTTCTTCAGCTATCTTTTGCAGACGAGCCTCTGTATAACGCATTGCCGCAGGGTTATCACCATCTATCGAACCGTAGTTACCCTGCCCGTCAACAAGGGGGTAGCGTAAGCTCCAGTCCTGTGCCATACGCACCATGGTGCCGTAAACAGATGAGTCGCCGTGCGGGTGGTACTTACCCAACACCTCACCCACAATACGGGCCGATTTTTTATAAGGTTTGTTTGCATTTAAGCCCAGGTCGAGCATCCCGAAAAGCACACGGCGGTGAACTGGTTTTAAACCATCACGCACATCGGGTAAGGCACGCGAAACGATAACAGACATTGAATAATCAATGTATGCCGATCGCATTTCTTCGTCAATGTTTATGGGAATTATTCTGTCGTGGGTACCTTGGTCGTTGTTCTCTGTATCTTCAGCCATTTGTCCTGTATTATTCGATGTCGCCTGTGATCTGTTTTTAGATTTAGGTGTATTTTAAGCGACCTGCGAAGATAAGAAATAATGTGGTATGGGGGTACGTTGTTGATAAGTTTTGAGTTGTGGAATGTTTATTTGGGATTACACCGATTGCAAGTTTTAAGAATATAAATTTATCGTCTGATACTCTGTGTAATCCTTACCAAAATCTGTGTAATCAAATAATTCATTTAATTTTCTTCCAATGCTCCTCTACTATCATTCCTGTAGGTAAAGTACCCGAAAGTACCAGCTCATTATTTTTAAGCAGGTAGCGATACCGAACGGTTTTGCCTAATATTTTTGAAGCCTGGCTGCTAAAGGTTTCTATTTCAAAGCAGCTGTCAGCTTTCAGCGTATACGTACCGGTTTCGTATTTAAGGGTTTTCATCCCTTTTTGGTAAGCGTAGGCTGTAAAACCCTTGTCGGTATAGTTCCGTTGCAGGGTATATTCTTTTGGCGGGCCTTCAACAAGGCCGTTATAGGTACCACCCTGGAATATATAGGTGCCCTTTAAAGTAGCCGCATTATCAAAAGATACCATTGCTAGGCCGGTTAAAAACAGAAACAAATACTTTATCTTCATTCTACCCAATTTATTCCTTTTTTTAACAAATTCAATGTTTTATCTTCTTCCGATCCGGCGTGTGGCTGGTAATTGTACAGCCAGCGCGCCTGTGGCGGTAAACTCATCAATATCGACTCGATACGACCGTTGGTCTCCAGTCCGAATTTGGTGCCGGCATCATATACCAGGTTAAACTCGGCATAGCGGCTGCGGCGCTGGTACTGCCATTCCTGCTGTGCTTCGGTAAAGGGTTTATCGCGGTTGCGGTTAACCAACTCCGTATATATCGGCAGAAAGGAACGGCCCACGGCTTTTGAAAAGGTAAAAATATCTTCCCATGGATGCTCGTCCGTAGCGGTTAAACGATCAAAGAATATACCGCCAATACCCCGGGTTTCGTGCCGGTGTTTGATATAGAAATAATCATCGGCCCAAACTTTAAAGCGGTGGTATGCTTCCTCACTAAAATCATCACAAACCTTCTTTAACTCGCCATGAAAAAAGCGGGCATCATCTTCAATTACATAATGTGGTGTAAGGTCTATCCCACCCCCAAACCATTTTACAGCAGGTTTACCGGGAACAGATTCCATTTCAAAGTACCGGATATTCATATGAATGATAGGTACCAACGGATGGTTAGGATGGATAACGATGGAAACACCTGTGGCAAAAAAATCCTGCTGTTCAACCTTCAAGGCATTTTTTATTGTTTCGGGCAACTGGCCGTATACGGCCGAAAAATTTACGCCGCCCTTTTCAAATATATTACCGTTTTGTATTACCCGGCTTTTACCGCCACCGCCGCCTTCGCGTTCCCATTGCTCCTCTACAAACTGCGCCTTGCCGTCTAAAACTTCAAGGCCAGCGCATATTTCGTTCTGAATTTGTTGGTATACTTCAGCAATTTCTTCTTTCGTAATGGTCACTTTTCCGGCGCTTATCATGGCTAACTAATTAGGTGTGTTATTACGATACAAATTTGGTAATAGTTTGTTTATTCTTCTATATAATCTAAATCTTTACCAAAACTTTCTTTTAACTGGCTTAACGCGAACAGGGCGATGACGGTTACTATCGCCATTACAATATAACCACTGGTAATGTAGCCGTAATCTTTAACAAAAAACTTAAACAGGATGGTTATTGGGATGAGCGCGCCACGCACAAAATTGGGAACCGTTGTAGTTACTGTCGACCGGATATTGGTACCAAATTGCTCTGATGCGATGGTAACAAAGTTTGCCCAATAACCTACCGCTATACCCATAAACAGGCATAACCATATAAATTGACCTGGCGTAATGCCTTTTGCATTCAAATAAAACACTACACTCGCTGCTGATACTAACAGAAATACCAACAAGGTTATTTTACGCGATCTGACTAACTGCGCCAATACCCCCGCAAATACATCGCCAATTGAAATACCTACATAAGTGTACAAAATACCTGTACCGGCGCTCAATGGCTCGGTAGCACCCAACGCCTTGCCAAACTCAGGCGAAAGCGTAACTAAAATACCTACCACAAACCAAAGCGGCGTGCCTATCAAAATACAGCAAAGGTATTTCCAAAAGCGTTTACCATTGGTAAACAGCATCAACATATTCCCTTTGGATATCTTCTTTTCGGCAACATCCTTGTACATGCCCGATTCAAAAGTTCCTAAACGTAACAACAGCAATAAAATGCCTAAACCACCACCGATTTTATAGGCGGTTGACCATAAAAAATGCTTGGCGATGATAGCTGCTGCAACAGCACCGAATAAACCGATCACAGCTACCATCATAGTGCCGTAACCGCGGTTCTCTTTGCTCATGGTCTCGCTAACCAGGGTAATACCTGCACCCAATTCGCCGGCAAGGCCTATCCCTGCAATAAAACGAATCAGAGCATACGTTTCTACATCATGTACGTACGCGTTAGCAAAATTAGCTATAGAGTACATCAATATAGAGCCGAACAATACTTTGATACGACCAAATTTATCGCCGATGATGCCCCAGATGATACCACCAAGCAATAAGCCCAGCATTTGCATATTAAGGATGTGAATACCCTTTTCGGTAATCTGATCGGCAGGAACGCCTATTCCGGTTAAACTTTGAACACGCAGTATCGAAAATATCAGCAGGTCGTAGATATCAACAAAATAGCCAAGCGCCGCTACCGCGACAAGGAAAATTACGTTTCTTGAAATTTTTGAAGTACTTGTATCGCTCATATTGTAACTGGAATTGGGTTGGCTAAAATAACTAAACTGATCAATATCACATTATATCGCATAAAAAAACCTCCCGATACTAACCGGGAGGTTTCTGCACTTATGATTTTTTTGAACTTATACCTTCTTTACTTTTACTGCCTGTAAACCTTTTCGGCCCTCTTCTACATCATACTCAACCTCATCATTATCTTTAATGGCATTTACGCCACCTTCTACATCCTTAAAGTGTACAAACAGATCTTTACCATCCTCGGTAACTATAAAACCATAACCTTTTTGAGTGTTAAACCATTTTACTTTTCCAGTTTTCATAATTGATAGTCGTATAAGTATTAAAAATTTTATTAAGGCCAATGTTCAAAACTGAAAACGGTTTATTATCAGCGTGTAATGAAATAATTAAGCCACTAAATTCAAAGTTATAAAAATATCAATACAATGCAAGAAAAATTATTTATTTGGCTGCGGTGTCATTCTGAGGTATGGTTTTATCAAAGTAAAGCCCTTAGGGAACTTAGCCGGAATGTCTTCTGTTTTGGTTGCCGGTACCACTACCACATCTTCGCCGTCTTTCCAATCTACAGGTGTTGCCACGCCGTAGTTGGCTGTAAGCTGCAACGAGTCGATCACCCTGAGTATTTCTACAAAGTTTCTTCCTGTTGATGCCGGGTAAGTGATGATCAGCTTCACCGTTTTATCGGGAGCGATGATGAACAGCGAGCGCACGGTTGCATTTACCGAAGCGTTAGGGTGTATCATATCATAAGCTTCTGATACTTTGCGGTCAGGGTCGGCAATAATGGGGAAGTTTACTTCAACGCCCTGGGTTTCGTTAATGTCTTTAATCCAGCCGTCGTGCGATTCAACCGAATCAACGCTCAGTGCTAATACTTTAACGTTACGTTTGGCAAACTCATCTTTTAAGGCTGCGGTGCGGCCCAGTTCGGTGGTGCAAACGGGTGTGTAATCGCCAGGGTGCGAAAACAGTACGCCCCAGCTGTCGCCTAAATAATCATAAAATGTGATCTCACCCTGCGAGGTCTGTGCAGTAAAGTTTGGTGCGGTATCGCCTAATCTTAAGCCCATAATGTTGTTGTTTTATTGTTGTTTTTAAATAAAGTCTACTAATTTAATAGAATATACTAAGGTATTGTAGTTTGAGATAAAGTTCATAATTTATTTGTAAAAAAGAAGGGTATATATTTATTGATTTTAAGTACGTTGATGTTAGGATACATAGATTTAATTAGGTTTTATCAGTGTTAGTGTACAGTTATTTAATTGTGTAGTAGTAATTTGGGCGTTGCCTGCGGCCCGGGCTATACGTTACAAGTCCTCAGCGCTGATAGAAGCGCTTCCGGGCTTTCCACTGCTATCCCTAACGCGGTATAGTTCAATAATCCCTTTCCAGCGGATTGGGTGGTTTGATGGTGTATGATAACATAAAAGCCGCCGGTACAATGAGCCAGAGCAGTTTAAACATCAGCAGCCAGAAAACAACCACAAACAGTATTAATACCCTCGTCATGTATTTTTCCATATCAAGCTCCAGTGGGTAAAGCATGCAATGGAACAGCAGAATAATACCCAGGCCGAATGCCAGCAAATAAATAGCCGTTAACGGCGCAAAACGAGTGAACAGCCATGCAGCTTCGGGAATAAGCAACAAAGCGTAAACCGCCGCGAACGAACTAAACAGTTTAGTTTTGCTGTAAGGCAGATTTTTGGAGAAGATGAGGTACACTTCTTCAAACCGCCGCTCTTCGAATACCAGGATGGAGTGAGCTACCGTAATGGCCAGCATAGCGATAGCCGCCACACGCTGATCATGACTAACATCGGCAAACATCAGGAATACGCCATTGATAATTAAATAGGATAAAAACTTGGTTACCAGGTAATTTACCTTTAGTTTATTAAACACATGGTACAGGTATAAACTGAAATAGGGTTTCTTCCACTTTTTGGTAAAGCGCAGTAAAACAGATTGTTTGCTGCCGTCTACCAGGTGGTTAACCAGGTAACTGTAAAACCACGCGCTAATGGCAATAAGAGCGATAAGATAAACCGCGATGCAAAACGCCGATAGCACATAATGATGGTAAACTGCCACGCCTACGCTAAGCCCGCCATACACCAAAACCGGCAGGCTAACCGTTACCTGTACCACCATCCAGCTGTTAAACTGCTTTTGTTTAGTGTATGATGTGCTGCTGTAAAACAGGAACTGCTGGTGCACACCATAAATTTGCCCGGCAATATAATGCCAGCATTTAAAGGTATACAGCAGCCAGATGCCGAATACAATACTCATCATTAACGGACTGGTAATAAAGGCCAGCATTAACGCCATATGGTAGCCAAGCAGCTGCGCCGGCTCAACCAAACCAAACAGCACCAAAAACAAAAAGAACAATATGCCGCCATGTACCCGGTAAAAACCGTTGGCGAATACTTTTAATAAAACGTTGGTTAACGGCTTGCCCATCAGTTTATTTTCTGCAGGGTTTGATCATGAACTAACAATACGCCTAACTGCGGTAATATATCCGCATCCAGTTCCTGGTGCGATGAGAGCATAAAGCTTACCCCCTTTTCGCGATGCAGGTTGTTTATCCAGGTGTATAAAATCGCTAACGATGCCGTGTCTATCGTGATCAAGGGTTCATCCAATAGTATCAGCTTCGGCTCCCCTAAAAAGGCCAGCACCAGCGACAGCTTTTTAAGCATCCCACTGGAGTAAGTACCTATCGGCCTGTCTACATACGCCTGCATGCCCATGCTTTCAATATAGCCCTGCTCCTGCCCTTTTGGAGCATCTTTAGCGTCGGCAAAGAGGTTGATCATTTCCATACCCGTTAAAAACTCAGGGAACAGTGGCTCCGCTTCAGCAAAGTTCACCAGCTTGCGGTAGTCCACGGGTTGTTTTTTGATGCTGATATTGCCATCCAAAACAATATCGCCGCTAAAGGCCAGTATCCCGGCAATAGATTTTAACAAGGTGCTTTTACCAGAGCCATTAATGCCCTTAACCCAATAAATGCCTGCATCCAAAGTCAGGTCGGGCACTTTTAAAGCCGGTAATCCGCCGTATAGTTTTTTAAAGTTTTGGAATTGAAGCATTAGTATTTAGATGGTTCTTGATCGGTTTTGTTACTTATATGAGCGAGAGCTTGTCATCCTGAGCTTGTCGAAGGACGACGTGCGGTGGCAATAGTTCGCCAATGCATTGCGGCCGGGCCATGCGCTCATTCTTCGACGAGCTCAGAATGACACCCCTGTGCATACATCTTCCCCGCCAGCCGTCGGGCAGGCATCTTACCTCATCCCTCTTACATCACTTAGGGCTGATCAGCGCATCATAAAACTCCACAATATCCATACCTGCGGCCCTTACCTGTTGTGGTATCAGGCTGGCTTCGGTTTGGCCGGGGGTGGTGTTTATCTCGATGAAGTAAAAGTCGCCGGTACCTTCCTGCAGTATAAAATCCAGGCGCGTCATACCATGGCAGTTCAGGCGCAGGTACACTTCGCTCACCATGCGGGCTATGTCGCGGTTTTGTTCGATGGTTAGGTCGGCCGGAGTAATTTCTTTAGATACGCCAGCGGTATATTTGGCTTCGAAATCAAAGAACTCTTTCGAGCTGATGATCTCGGTAGCCGGCAAAACCTTCAATTGCCCATTTAAATGAACTATCCCAATGCTAAACTCACGGCCCTTGATGAACTCTTCCACCAATACCTGTTTATCTTCGTGGAAGGCCTTATCCAGCGCTTCGGGCAGGGCGGCAATGTTATGCACCTTACTCATGCCCACGCTGCTGCCACCGTTATTTGGCTTAATGAACAGCGGGAATTTTAACCGCGATACCACCGATGCCACATCCACATCGTTATGGTGGAACAACTGTATCGATTTAGCGGTATGCAAGCCTTCAATACCATGGATAATAGCCTTGGTATAAGCCTTGTTCATGGTGATGGCCGATGTGGTAGCATCGCAGGTATTGTATGGGATGCCGATCATATCAAAATAGCCCTGCAGCTTACCGTCTTCGCCGGGTGTGCCATGTACGGTAATGAAAGCGAAGGAGAAACTGATCTTTTCGCCGTTAAGGTTAATACTGAAATCATTCTTATCTACAGGTACCTCAGCGCCTGTTTCTGTAACATACACCCATTTTTCGCGCGATATCAGGATGGTATAAACCTTGTATTTATCGGTTTTTATGTTTTGGGCAATGTATTTGGCGCTCTTGATGGACACCTCGTATTCGCCGGAATACCCGCCGGCTAAAAGGGCTATATTTTTGGTTGTCATACGTTCAAAGATATGGGAAATGTACGAATTGTAAGCGTGACTTGGCTGATTTCGGATTTCGGATTTTCAATTTCGGATTTAGTTTATGTCGCCGCTTTAAAACATTCAATCATTCATTCGATCATTGAAACAAAAAGCAGGTAAAAACAGGTATCTTAACTTTTACATTTACTCTCCATTCAACTATTCTGTCATTGATTTTATTGCCATTTTCGCAATACACACCCTCAAAAAAGGTAAATATTGGGTGGTGTTGGTAGGTAAATGTCGGTATATTTCACACCCACCATTATCAAATTTGCAAGTCACCTATTCGATCATTGAAAAGGTTGGCAGGTATTGGTCGGTATATTTAAAGAACTATTTAATCCCGCTTTGCGCTCCGCGCCATACACTTTGCTTTTATACAAATTTACGGATTTTAACGCGGATAAACGTTTTATTATCCATACTTTTCTGCATATTTAAACCATGAAAAAAATCTTCTTTTTCCTGCTTTTAGCTTTTGCATCTGTCAGTTTAAAAGCACAAAAAAACGATTCCGTTACTATCACTAACGATATCTTTACTGCGGTTGAACATGAGCCTGAATATCCGGGCGGTATGAACGAGTTTTACAAGTACCTTGCCCAAACCATCCGCTACCCGGCCGAGGATAGAAAGAACCGTGTGCAGGGCAAAGTATTTATCTCTTTCATTGTAGAAAAGGATGGTAGTCTGTCTGACATCAAAGCAATGCGTGCACCCTCCGCAAGTTTAGGCGCCGAAGGGATTCGCGTAGTTTCAGGTTCGCCAAAATGGATACCCGGTACACAAAACGGCAAAAAAGTACGTGTGCAATACACGGTGCCCATCAGTTTTAAATTGAATATATGAAAAAGTATCCTATCTTATTACTATTCATCTTGTTATCAGTAACCCTTAAAGCCCAAACCGCAACAGCTGATACATCACTCTACACAGCTGCTGAAGTTGAGCCTGTTTATCCCGGTGGCACGTCAGCATTTTATAAATTCTTTCGTGCGTATTCGTACTATCCTAAACAGGAGAAAAAAGACCATATACAGGGCCGGGTTACCGCGCAGTTCATTGTGGAAAAAGATGGGATGTTATCAAATATAAAGATTATGCGTGCACCATCCGAGGGCTTGGGCAAAGAAGTGCTGCGCGTATTGGCCATGTGCCCAAAATGGATACCCGCCAAACAGGATGGCAAGGATGTTAGAGTACTTTATAGCATGGATTTAGACTTTATTTTGAAGAATTAGTATATGAAAAAGTGCCTTATCTTTTTGTCATTTGGATTTCTTGTGGCTTGTCAACCCAAGGCATCGACGACAGGCACTCATAATGCCACACAGAGAGAAGATTCTATTTATACCAATGTTAACGTAGAGCCCTATCCCAAAGGAGGTATCGAAAAATTCTACAGAACAGTAGGTGAAAAGATCAAATATCCAGAAGGTGAAAAAGATGACTTTTCAGGTGGGCACGTTGCAATGAGTTGGATAGTGGAAAAAGACGGCGGCATTACCAATTTCGAAAAAATAAGGGGCTCTGTTGGGATATGCGAACAAATCAAAAAGTTGGTGACATCAATGCCTAAATGGACGCCAGGTTTGATGAATAACAAGCCGGTTAGAACAAAGTATGTATATGGGATGGTGATATGCATAGGCGATCAATAGGATCGTTTCCCCTATGTGTTGCGTATTCTTCCGCCCTTGTTGGTGTTGTCACCAACAAGTTTTATACATAAGCCTTGTTGACAACAACATTAAATACCTTATTCATTTGCACATTCGCAAATCCACACATCGAATAATACCCCCTCCAATTTGTCGCAATCCCCCCTTTTTCCAAACTCATATTTCGGTACTTTTGGTCATAATTAAAGCATAACAACATGAGGAAATTAGTTTTATTTATGCACGTCTCGCTCGACGGGCGTACTACCAGTGCCACAGGCGGAATGGAATGGGTAAAGGTTAGCGATGAAATGTTCGACTGTGCCGACAGGCAAAGCGCCCGGGCCGACCTGGCCCTATACGGTCACGGCACCTTTAACATTATGGACCCATACTGGCCTACCGCTGGCGACGAGCCCAATGCCGGCAGGCACACCAAAACGCATTCAGCATGGTACAATAATGTAGAAAAAGTGGTGGTGTCAACCAAATTAAAACAGCAGGATCATCCCGGCATAAAGATCATCAGCAGCAATATAGCCGAATATATCGCCGGACTAAAACAACAGCCGGGCCGCGATATCGTCATGTTCGGCAGCCCTACCCTCGCGCGCTCATTAATGCAGGATAATTTGATTGACGAGTATTGGCTGTTTATCAACCCGGTTATCGTGGGTGCAGGCAAACCGCTGTTCGGCGATATGAACCAGCCCATCGGTCTTGAACTGGTGGAAAGCACCATGTTTAAAAATGGTGTGGTTTGCATGCATTATGTAAAGGCTTGATCAGGGAAAAGTAATTATAAAGAAAGTTTGTATTTATTATCTAAACTACCTATCTTACAACTGTTTATAATTACTCTCCCTAAATAGTGCAGAGGCCATTTGATGTAAAGGCATTTAGCGGAATTTTATTGTTACCCATTGTTTCAGGTCTTTAATTTTTTTAGCTTATGCAAAAACAAGTGCCTGCCCGGGCGGCTATCCTGGCTTTGACCCTGGTATTAACTTTCATTGTTTCCTGGGAACTTTACCTGCGGCACCGTGGCGCTGTTATCGATTATGATGACGGTCCCGAACTTTATGCCCATGTGCGCGATATGGTTTACGAACCGTCTGATAAGGCTACCGTATTCATCGGGTCATCGCGAATCAAGTATGATATTGACATCCCCACATGGGAAAAACTATACGGCACCCATGCCGTGCAATTGGCCATGACGGGTTCATCACCGCTTCATATGCTCGATGACCTGGCTGCCGACACCGGCTTTAAAGGTAAATTGGTTGTGGATGTAACCGAAGTGCTGTTTTTTAGTCACCACGGCAATGAAGATCCGGATGCAGGTATCTCTTATTACCGCAAACGCACACTCGCACAAAAAGCAAGTTTTATATTGGATGAGCCTGTAGAAGCGCACCTGGCTTTTTTAAATAAAGATAATTACTCAATAACCGGCTTACTGGGCCGGGTACCGGTAAAAAACCGGCCGGGTGTATACCCTTTCCTTAACTTTCCGGCCGGCTTTGGTGTAACCGAATTTAATCGTCAAAATAAAATGACACCGGCCTTTGTGGCCGACACCAACCAGCAAAACCAGGTGAAAGGCATATGGGGCCTGTTAGCACAGGATCCAACCCCGCCCATGCACGGTCACGACCTTGATTCATTACTGCTCACTGTTAAACAGGATATTGATAAGATAAAGGCACGCGGCGGCGATGTGATATTTACCCGCACACCATCAACCGGGATGTTTTACATGGGCGAGCAAAAAGGCTTCCCCCGTGCAGCTTATTGGGACAGGCTGCTGGCCTATACCGGCTGCAAGGGTTTCTACTTTAAAGACAGCCCGGTGACGGCCAGGCTGGATTGCCCTGAGTGGTCGCACCTGTCGCCAGATGGCGCGGTAGTGTATACTACCAGTCTTGCGGGCACGCTAAAGCAGGCAAAGTGGTAAAAATTAACAATATACCTATTACCTAACCTTAAACAGATACGTCATGGTTTTCAACTCATATACCTTTGTGGTTTTTTTCGTACTGATGCTTATTGTGCATAACCTGCCTATATCATGGAAGGCTAAAAAGATAAACCTGCTCCTGGCCAGCTATATATTTTATGCCGCATGGAACCCGCCTTTTATCCTGCTGTTGTGGCTCTCAACAGTGGTCGATTTCTTTGTTGGCCGGGCGCTGTACACGCAGGAGAACAAACATAAACGCCGTGTGCTGCTGGTGATCAGCCTTATCGGCAACCTGGGGATGCTTTGTTTTTTTAAGTATGGCGGTTTTTTGCTGGAGAATTTTGTTCAATTGGCCAATCTTATCGACATCAACTACCACCCGGCTAAACCAAATATCATTTTACCGGCAGGTATTTCGTTCTATACTTTTACTACGCTTTGTTATACCATTGATATGTATAAGCGCGAAAGCAAGCCTGTTGCTAAGCTGCTCGATTTTTCGCTCTTCGTTACCTTTTTTCCGCACCTGGTTGCGGGGCCAATTGTTCGCCCGCCGCAGCTGGTGCCGCAGTTTGAAACCGAGCGTAAAGCCACTATGCAGCAAATGCTTGATGGTTTGCTATTGCTCTCGTTAGGCATATTTATGAAAGTGGTTTGCGCAGATACCTTACTTTCGGGCGCGGCAGATACCGTGTTTGGCTCGGGCGGCCGTATGGGAGCGTTGGATGCGTGGTCGGGTGTTTTGGCCTTTTCGGGGCAGATATTTTTCGATTTTGCCGGGTATTCCACTTCGGCCATCGGCGTGGCCATGTGCCTTGGTTTTGTGCTGCCACAAAACTTTATGTACCCGTATGCCGCCATTGGCTTTTCTGATTTTTGGCGCAGATGGCACATTACCCTTTCTACCTGGCTGCGCGATTACCTGTATATCCCTTTAGGCGGTAACCGCCAGGGTACATTCCGTACTTATATCAACCTCATGATCACCATGCTCATCGGGGGCCTGTGGCACGGTGCCAGCTGGACATTTGTTGCATGGGGTGGTTTGCATGGCTTATACCTCTGGATAGAAAAAGCGCTCACGGAAAGACGTACCAAAACAGCAGATACACCAACGGGCGATGTACCGGAACCTGTTATCGCCACGGCATCAATGGCTCCGGCTATAAAAATTAAAAACAAGGGTTTTATAGGGGCGTTATTAACCTTTTTGCTCATTTGCGTTACCTGGGTGTTTTTCCGTGCGGCAACATTCGGGCAGGCATGGGCGCTTTTACGATCAATGGCAGGGAAAGTAACACCTGCCGGCCCGCCGCTGCTTACTACTATCGATATTATTAAAGTGCTGGTTGTGATCAGCCTGATGCTGATATTCCATTGGGTAATGCGTAAAACCACTGTATTAAAAACCGCTGCCAAACTACCCTGGTGGGTTACAGGCACCGCCTGGGCCGTGATGCTGATACTGATCGTTTTGAGCCAGGGAACGGGTAAAGCGTTTATTTATTTCCAGTTTTAGGGTTTTGAAACAGGCTTAACATTATGTAATTGGGTAATTACAAGATCTTACAAAGCGATTTCCCTCTTGAGAGGGGTTAGGGGTGTATCCCCGCCCTTGTTGGTGTTGTCACCAACAAGTTTAATATGCAAGTTCCGTTGGTAACAAATTAAAGCCCTCCCCATTCATTTGCATATTCGCACACTTGTACATCTGCACATCGAATACGCAAACGTTCCCGCTCATTCCTGCAATCGTTCCCACTAATAAATACGGGAAACCATGACAGTTATTCATTTCCCGTTATTTACTTTTAGAGCCTTAAACCAATATAATATACAATTATGCAATTAAATAAGAGTTCGTATCCGGCTTATAAGCAATTCCCCGAAAAGGTTTTACAATTTGGCGAAGGCAATTTTTTACGCTGCTTTGTCGACTGGATGTTTAATGAACTGAATAAAAAAGCCAACTTTAATGGCTCGGTAGTAGTAGTGCAGGCCATTCCACAGGGGATGGTTGATATGCTGAACGAACAGGATGGTTTATATACCCTGTACATGCGCGGCTTAAAGAACGGCCAGGCCGAAAGCACACACGAAACCATTAATGTAATCAGTCGTGGTATTAAAGTGTATGAGCAATATGCCGAATATTTGAAAACTGCCGAAAACCCCGATATGCGTTACGTAATATCGAACACTACCGAATCGGGCATCGCGTATGACGATACAGATCTGCCAACCGCTACCCCGCCAAACTCGTTCCCGGCAAAGCTGGCTGTTTGGTTAAAACACCGTTACGATACCTTTAATGGCGATTCATCAAAGGGCATGCACATCATCCCTTGCGAACTGATTGAGAAGAACGCCGATAACCTGAAACGCATCATATTACAACTATCAGAAAAATGGGGTTATGATGCCGGTTTTGTCGCCTGGTTAAATAGCGCCTGTACCTGGAGCAATACCTTGGTTGACAGGATCGTACCGGGCTATCCCCGCGAGCGCATGCCCGAGATCACTGCCGAATTAGGTTATACTGATAACCAGGTTGTTGAAGGTGAGCATTTCCACCTTTGGGTGATCGAAGCGCCCGAGAACCTGCAAAAAGAATTGCCTTTCCCTTCTATCGGCCTCAATGTGTTATATGTTAAGGATATTACCCCTTACCGCACACGTAAAGTAAGGATACTGAACGGCGTTCACACTACCCTTGTACCTGTGGCTTACCTTTACGGGATAGACACCGTGCGTGAGGCTGTAGAGCATCCTGTGGTAGGTAAATTCATCAAAGCGGCAACATTCGACGAGATCTGCCCTACCTTGGATCTGCCTGCCGAAGAATTGCAGCAATTTGCCGCCGAGGTAATGGACAGGTTCCGTAACCCGTACATCAAACACCTGCTGATGAGTATCTCGCTGAACTCATGGTCTAAATTCGAAACCCGCGTTTTACCATCGGTATTAGAGTACAAAAAGCGTAAAGGAACTATCCCGCAGCATTTAGCGTTCTCGTTAGCTGCAACTATGGCTTTCTACAAAGGCAAACGCGGCGAGGAAACCATCGCGGTAAACGACTCGCCTGAGATACTTGATTTTATGAAGAGCGTTTGGGCTAAAGCCGATGGCAGCGATGCATCGTTAAAACAAGTAGCTACCGATATTTTAGGTTTAGAGAAAAACTGGAAATTTAACCTGAACACGGTTGAAGGTTTAAATGAAGCCGTAACCAAACACCTCATCAATATTGAAAAACATGGCATGCAAAAAGCCATCGAAATGATATAATTTAGGAAGAAGAGCAAAAGAATGAAAGAACTCATCAAGATCAATTCGCGCGATAACGTGGTAATTGCACTGCGTAATTTTACGGCAGGCGAAACCATTAGCGTTGACGGTAAAGACATTGTTTTATTGAACGATGTTGAAAAAGGCCACAAAATAGCCTTAACCGATATTGCCGAAGGCGGCGATATCACCAAGTATGGCTACCCTATCGGTAAGGCTACACAAGCCATTAAAACCGGTGAGCATGTACACGTACAAAACGTGCGCACCAAGCTGGGCGAAGTATTTGATTACTCGTACAACCCGCATTTTGCCGAACTGCCTCACCAGGACCGCGGACTTACCTTTAACGGTTACCGCCGTAAAAATGGCGAAGTGGGTATCCGTAACGAAATTTGGATCGTTCCAACTGTGGGTTGCGTAAACGGCATTGCCGAGCAGATCATCCGCGAATTTAAAGCCGAGGTTAACCCGACAGGTATCGACGGCATGGAAGTGTTTAAACACAACTACGGCTGCTCGCAATTAGGCGACGACCACGTTAATACCCGTAAAATACTGGGCGATATTGCTATGCACCCTAACGCGGGCGGCGTATTGGTATTAGGCTTGGGTTGCGAAAATAACAAGATAGACGAATTTGCTGAATCGCTTGGCGATTTCGACCGCAGCCGCATCAAATTCATGTCGACACAAAAAGTGCAGGACGAGGTAGCCGATGCCATTGCTTTGCTGAAAGACATTTATGCAGAAGTAAGCAAAGATGTACGCGAGCCTGTTCCATTGTCTGAACTGAAGGTAGGATTAAAATGCGGTGGTTCCGATGGCTTATCGGGCATCACAGCTAACCCTTTGGTTGGTTATTTCTCCGATTTCCTCATCAGCCAGGGCGGTACCACTACCCTGACCGAAGTACCTGAAATGTTTGGCGCCGAAACCATTTTAATGGACCGTTGCATTAACGAAGAAGTATTTGATAAAACCGTTCACCTGATAAACGATTTCAAACAGTACTTTATCGATTTGAAACAGCCGATCTATGAAAACCCTTCACCGGGTAATAAAGCAGGCGGGATCACTACGCTCGAAGATAAATCATTGGGTTGTACCCAAAAAGGCGGTATTGCCACTGTTGTGGATGTATTGAAATATGGCGAGCGCCTGCATACCAAAGGTTTGAACTTGTTAAGCTCTCCCGGTAACGATCTGGTATCTACTACGGCCCTGGGCGCATCCGGCTGCCATATCGTATTATTTACTACCGGCCGCGGCACACCGTTCGGCAGTTTTATCCCGACTTTGAAAATTTCGACAAACTCGGAATTAGCCAAAAACAAACCGCACTGGATAGATTATAACGCCGGCCCCTTATCAGAAGATAAAACCTTCGACGAAGGCCTGGAAGAATTGGTCGACAAGATCATCCGCATAGCCAACGGCGAAAAAGCAAACCACGAAAAAGCCGGTTTCCGCGAGATCGCGATATTTAAGAGCGGTGTAACGTTATAAGATGTAATGCTCCTAAGCTATTTTTAGAGGCTGTTCCTTTGCAGGGACAGCCTCTTTTAATTACACATTACCTTAGCATCATTTCCGCCGCTTTCTTTCCGCTGGCCAATGCCGCCTCAACGGTCCCGGTTTCAGGGCCGTTGTATATGGCTTCTCCGGCAAAGTAAATGGTATTATTAACGGGCCGCGTTAATACTTTAAGAGCCTGTTTGGTTGTTACCGTGGCATAACTGTATGAACCTAAAGTAAAGGGCTCGGCCGTCCAGTTCAGTATTTTCGCATCGGTGAGCTGCTCCTGCAATTCATCCACACCCAGCTTAAATATGTTTGATAGTGATTGCAGCGCTAACTTTAAAATGTGGTCATCCGCAGCATGTTTTAACTCGGCTGCCGCCGGGCCGCCAATCCAGCCGGTCAGTAACGTGCTTTTCGCGGGTGTTTGCGTCCAGTAGGTGGGAATGGCTTCATCGGTAAACAGGTAGCTCATTTCTTTTATCGTTTCATCGGCACCTTGTTTTAAAGCTTGCTGTTCCCAAAATATGGTTTTAAAATTTAGCAGCAATTTGATAACGGCACCCATTCCCAACTGCATAATGGCTTTTTCCGTTTCCGGGATGGGTGGCTCAAATGTGATGGCAGCGGGCCCGGTTTTATTTGCCTGTAACACGCCAACCGTCAACGCGATGATCACTTTCCCTGCTTTATATACCTCTCCATTACTTGTTGTAACATATACACCTCCCTCCTTCCATTTCAATACCTTCGCTACTGATGACAGTTTAATTTCACCGCCATTGCCCGTTATCTCCTTTTCAAGCCAGGCTATCATATTACCATAGCCGCCTTCAATACGGTACTGGTGCTCGTCGTCTTCGCTTTGCATTTCGGCACGCATGTTTAAAGTGCTGGCTTTATCCGGGTCGGCGGTATCATAACCCGCGGCAAAGCTTTTTACCTTATACCTCATGTCGGCATATTTGGCATCCGCGAAGTACTTAGCTAAAAACTCGCTCAAGCTCAGGTCTTTCCTTACCAGACTTAGCTTTTGCATCAGTTCGTCCCAATAGGGCGCTATTTCATGGGGCTGTTTAAATTTACCTTCTTCATAGCGCCACATATCGCCCACGGCATCTAATGTTTTGATACCGGCTTCTTTTAACAGCCCAAGCGTTACAGGCAGTTGCCCGTGGACAAACTCAGCCCCAAGCTCTGCAATTTCCCCAAGGCCGGTATGCTTTACCGTATATATGCGACCGCCGGTACGGTCGCGGGCCTCCAGTACCAATACCTTTTGCCCCGCTTTGGCAAGTGTACGGGCAGCCATAAGACCTGCCGCTCCTGCTCCTATTATTAAAACGTCGGTTTGTTGGTTCATCATTCTTAAAATACAAAACAAATAAATTTATTGTTAGCTTTATCTAAACATAATACTGCCTCAAAATTTAATAGAACATCAAAATACATCGAAAAATGAAAACACGCAGTACCATTGCCGGGAAGAATGATAGCGAAATATGGCAACAAATTGAAGCTGATCTGAAAAAGGAAGAAAACGAATTTGAATACGATATCGTCATAGAAAAAGACGGCCACAGCATTAGCCTGGATATTGAGATAGACATGGGCGGCGGTTTTGAAAGCGGCTACTCCACCACCATATTCGCTGCGGCGCTCAACGAAACCGATTTTAAATTTGCCGTTCACGAGGAGCATTTTATTGACGAGGTAGGCAAGTTTTTTGGTATGGAAGATATTGTTATCGGCTACAAAGAGCTGGATAAGCACCTCATCATCAAAACCAACGATGCCGACAAGATGAAATACCTGTTCAGCAACCCAAAAGCTCGGGCTGTTTTCGAAAAGTTAAACGATTTTCATTTCGGCATCAGCCGTAAAAAACTGGATGATAAAGACCTTACCATCCCCTACCTGGAACTCTACATAGAACAAGGCATCACCGATCCTAAAATACTAAGGGAGTTATACGAAGCCTTTTATTCTATCCTGGTACACATTTAATTAATAATATCGAATAATGAATTTTGAATATCGAACACCGAAGTACTTCGGAATTTATTATTCGGTGTTCAATATTAATAAAACTCGTAGTCCCTATTTTATCCACCCATTCGCCCGCATCCAATCCTGCGCGCGGTCTATCCAATGGCCGGTATTGCTATCGTTAATGCCGAACCCATGGCCGCCTTTAGGGTAAATGTGCAGCTCGGCAGGTATGCCTGCTTTTAACAGTGCCTCATACATTACAATGCTGTTTTGTACTTTAACGGTGCGGTCATCTTCGGCGTGTACAATAAAGGTTGGCGGGGTTTGTTTAGTGACCTGGTAATTGGCCGAGTAAAGCCTTATTTTTTCGGGCGACGGGCTGTTACCAAGTAAATTTACCTTTGAGCCTTTATGCATCAGGCTATCGCTCAGATCGAGCACCGGGTAGCATAATATCATAAAGCTTGGGCGCAGGTTAATTTTTTCAGTGTTATCAATAACGGGCATGTTAAAATGGGTTCCTGCGGTAGAGGCCAGATGCCCCCCTGCCGAAAAACCTATAATGCCTACTTTGGCGGTATCAACACCCCATTCTTGCGCGCGCATACGCACCATTTTTATCGCGGTTTGAGCGTCCTGTAACGGGCCTGTGTTTTTATCCACCATATAAGCATCGCTTGGAATGCGGTATTTTAGTATAAAGGCCGCCACGCCCATCTTATTAAAAGCCGCGGCTATCTTGGTGCCTTCGTGAGTGTACGATGTATAAGTATAACCGCCGCCGGGGCAAATAACCACGGCCGTGCCGTTAGCAATATCTTTCGGCGGCAATACCACTTCGAGGGTCGGTACAGATGTTTTGGCATAACGTACATTACCATTATTATCTACCGTCTTTACTTCCGGGTCGGGCACTGATATAGAATTAGGTATTTTGCCCGTGTAAAGCGGTATTACAGTTTGCGCTTGTGTGGTAAATGCTGCGGCAGCCATTACAGATAGCAGTATGATGGTTCTTTTCATTGGTATAAATTGGTGTTGCAAGCTAAATATTAAAGCCTCATTTCGCAAATTTTTAATATCAAAATACCGTTACAACAATTAGTGCATTACTGCAGCGCCGGGTTTTGCTGTTACATTTTTTTTGATATTTCGCTGGCCCGCAAATATTACCACGAAGGCAATAAACGACGCGCCTGCCATTACCGCGGCCATGGGTACTATTGATACCGTTTTTATCATTCCCAAAATACCCGATGTTAGCGCGCCTATACCCAATTGCATTGCTCCCATCAGCGCCGATGCACTGCCGGCATGTTCGCTAAATGGCGCCAGGGATAAGGCCGACGCGTTCGAGCTGATAAAGCCGAGCGTAAACAGAAAAATGAACAGGAAAGTGAGCACACCAACCAAACCTAATACCCCCATCAAACTCAAAACTAAAAACAGGACGCCCGCGACTATCTGTACTGCTATAGCGGCTTTAACCATTTGCTGGCTGGTATACCAGCGCAATACCAGGGTGTTAAGCTGGCTGGAGCCGATAAAGGCTACCGACAGTCCCGCGAACACGTAGCTAAACGTATGCTCGTTCATATCAAATATCTGCATAAATATACCGGGGGAGCCGGTAACATAGGTAAATATCCCCGCGAAGGAAAACGCGCCGCCAATGGCGTAGGTGTAAAACTGCGGCTCTTTAAATACCATAATAAAGTTACTGATAATGGGGCCGGGCTTTAATGATAGTTTGGTATTGGGTTGATAGCCATCGGGCAGTTTAAAAATTACGGCAAGCAAGGTTAGCACCGCTATCAGGGCCAGCGTTAAAAATACGGCCTGCCAGCCAAATGCAGCGGTTACAAAGCTGCCAACCGTTGGCGCAAGCATGGGCGAAAGCCCCACTACCAGCATTAATAACGAAAATATTTTCGCGTTTTCTTCTACAGGGAACAGATCGCGCACCATGGCTACCGCGGCAACCGCCGCAGCGCAGCCACCTACCGCCTGTATAAATCGGAGTGCTATAAGCGGGTTAATGTTGGTAACCGTCATACAGCCAATTGATGCAGCTATATAAACCGCTAAACCAAAATACAATGGCTTTTTCCGTCCAAATTTATCCAGCAGCGGCCCGTATAGTAATTGGCCGGCTGCCAGGCCAATAAAATAGCTGCTTAAAGAAAGGCCGACCTGGTTGGGTGTGGTATGCAGATCCTTCGCTATAAGCTTAAAGCCGGGCAAATACATATCAATGGAAAAAGGACTCAGGGCGGTTAAAAACCCCAATGTAAGTATCCGTAAAAAGCGTTCTTGTTTAGTCATGCGTTATTACACGGATATTTTCCGCGAAAGCGCAAATATGAGCATTATTCGTTTCTGGTTTATGACCGTAATGTCAGGATTAGATGATATGATCAATATATTCCTGTTGCAGCGCCCTTAAGCAATTAGCGCAAAGGCAGCCATCAAACTGCTCGCTGATGTACTGGGTTTCGTTTAAATTGAGCGGAACGGTAGCGCACTGGCATTTAGTGAACGAGTTAGCTTTACACTCAAACGTAGTTTTGCAACGCTCGCAACTGATGATTTCGTGCTTTGGAAAGGTATTCATGAACCGGGCTAAAATACTTCGCCCAAATTTACGAAGAAGCCGCGAGAACCTTGTGTGCCAAAACCGTAATCAATACATAAGTTGGTGTTGGAGTGCTTGTTAATTTTAATGCGTATACCGCCCCCGCCCGCAGGCACAATGTTTTGAAGGTTATCTGATGCGGCTCCCGGCGCAGGCGGGATAATGTTTGTGGAGTAGTTGGCGGCATTGCCAAACAACACGGCTCCCAGTAATCCATTACGGGTTATGCCAAAACGATATTCGGCCTCAAGGTAAAGCATATGCTTACCTCTGAATCTATTTATCGGGTATCCCCTACCTGTATTGTTATACATATCGGCACCTGTACTTGGCAGGTCAAGGTATGGCGGCTTGCCATCCAGCGTAAGCCAATCATAGCTCCATAAAGCTAATACGTTATTGGAGCGCTTTGGCAGTTTAAAGTACTTACGTGCGTCGAGCACCACTGATGAGTAATCAACCGAGCTACCCATAAACATGTAATTGTTTCTAAATATCAGGTTCACAAAACCACCTCCAAGCGAATTTTCGGGGTTGGTGCGGCTATCATATAAAAAATTAAAAGTGTAGCCCGATGAAAAAGTGCGTGGTGATGTAGTAGTTTTAACTCCCGCATATATTTCGTATTCCGTTAAAATGGGTTGCTTGTTCTTCTTTTTTGCCTGCACAATATCTTCTACAATATTATAATGCAGGTCTAAGTCATAACCAAAGCCCACATAAAAGTGTGCAACCACTTTTCTGAGTACGGTTTGATATAGGCGCAGATAATTATAGGTTATCGGATCGGGGCGCTTACTGGTTGTGGTGTCGCCTAAGCCATAGGTCACATCCGGGTATTTTTCTATCCTAAAATCAGATACGAATTTGTAATCATCATTATGTGCCCATAAGTTGGATTGGATGAAAAGAACATTCTGGCCATGGGCATCATGCAAAACTTGCATGTTAATCACCGAAATATTCAGGCCGGGATCTTTTTTATTATTTATCGTAGCTACGGCGCTCAATCCTTCTACAAGACCTGTAGATAAAGTATAACCAAATGTAGGCAGCGCTGCAATGCTTACCCTGCCGGGTGGCTTTGTAGCAGTAGTAGTAGTAGTTTTGTTAAAAACTGAACGGATGATATCGATGAGGTCTTTTTGCTTAACAGAATCAGTAACTTTGAATGGTTTACGCGGGTTAACTGATGAAGAGTCGCTCTGGCACGAAAACGCGTATTGGCAGGTAAGTATTGAAAAAAACACCACAAGAGTACAAATACGCATATGCAATAGGTGATAAGTTAATTAGGCAAAGACAAACTAAGTTTTGCAACATGAAAAACTAATGAAATTCAATGTAACAAACCTGTTATAAAGCTAAGACTTAGTACGTTCTATAAGGTTTAATGGTTACCTATAATAATCCACGGTAATCTTTATGCTGCTTGAATTAGAATTAGGCTTTTCAAAAAAATTTGTACCTTTGCACCCTTTAAAATTGTATAACACCATATCGTACAGCATAATGAATATCACACAGGAAAAAATTGATAAGCTAAATTCAATAGTTACCATTAAAATTCAGCCTGAAGATTACCAGGCAAAGGTTGATAAAGCCATAAAAGAGAACGCTAAAAAAGCTAAAATAGCGGGTTTCCGCCCGGGCATGGTTCCGCCGGCACATATCAAAAAAATGTATGGTAAAAGCATTTTGGTCGACACCATCAATAACCTGTTGAGCGATTCGTTAAACAATTACATCAGCGAAAATAAAATTGAAGTATTAGGTCAGCCCCTGCCTAAAATTGATGAAACCACCAATTTTAACTGGGATTTTACTGAAAACTTTGAGTTTAACTACGAAGTAGGTTTAGCGCCTGAGTTTGAAGTTAACTTTTCGGCTGCTGATAAACTGACCCAATACGAGATCAAGGTTGACGACGAAACACTTGCCGCCCGTATCAAAAATATCCGCCGCAGCTATGGCAAAATGACAAATCCTGACGTATCGGCAGACGATGATGTGCTTTACAGCGAATTGAAACAACTTTCGCCGGATGGTTCTGTTTTTGAGGATGGAATAAGCAATACCACATCGGTACGTTTAGACTAGGTGAAAGACGAGAAAGTTAAAAAATCGTTGATCGGTTTAAAGAAAGAAGATGTTATAGTTATAGATATTCAGAAAGCGTTTGATAACGATGCAGCTAAGGTTGCAGGCTTATTAAATATTGATGAAGAAGAAGCTGCCGGACTGAAATCGAAATTTCAGCTGACAGTGAAAAATGTAAACCGCCTGGAAGAAAGCGATTTGAACCAGGAGTTCTTTGACAAGTTATTTGGAGCAGGTGCCGTAACCACCGAAGAAGAGTTTAAAGCTAAAATTAAAGAAGAAGTTGCAGCAATGGGCGCGCAAGACAGCGAACGCAGATTGCAAAACGACCTTTACAATTATGCTTTGGATAAAATTAAGTTTGAGTTGCCTGATGAGTTTTTGAAACGCTGGTTAAAAGCAACCAACGAACAGCTTACAGACGAAGAACTGGAAAAAGATTACGACAGTTTTGCAAAAAACCTGAAATGGACATTGATTGAGAACAAGGTTATTAAAGAGAACAAACTCGAAATTAAATACGAGGAAGTTTTTGAACTGGCTAAACAACGTTTAGATGCCCAATTCAGGATGTACAGCCCGCAGGCATTAACCGAAGAGCAGTTAGGCCAGTACACTGTACAATACCTGCAAAACAAAGAGAACGGCAACAAAATTTTTGAAGAAGTTAAAGCCATCAAAACTTTAGACTTTTTGAAAACCATTGTTACGTTAAATAAAAAAGAGATCACTCACGACGAGTTCAGCAAGTTACCGGCATAAGGTAACATCAATAATATAATATTGAATGCCGGGCTGTTAGCCCGGCATTTTTTGTTTTGCTATCTCGTCATTGGGGCGGCGAGGATGAAACGGGAGTTGAATTATTTCTTACTTTATCCCCCCTACAGATGGAAAATGGAAAAGGTAAGATGGAAGATGTGTTTGAACTATTCTTACTTTATCCCCCAACCCGCGTTAGGGATAGCAGTAGAAAGCCCGGAGTGAGCTTCTATCAGCGAATGAGGACTTGTAACGGATAGCCCGGCCCCGATTCTTCATCGGGGAACGCCCTTATAATAACAAACAACAATTTAAACACCATTAAAAATACATCAACCAACCCAATACCAAAATTGACCATCAGCTCACAATTAAATAAATTAAAAAATATTAATTTGCCCACTTACAATTTACCGCTTTGTGCTATATATTAGCACCTGGCCTAATCCAATAAAAAGAATATGAATATTGACAAGAACGAATTTCGCAAATATGCTGTAAAGCACCACCGTATAAACAGTTTAGCTGTTGATGGTTTTATCTCGCGTGTTGAAAACAGCCGCATACCCACCGGCATGACGCCTTATATCATCGAAGAGCGCCAGTTAAACGTTGCCCAGATGGACGTTTTCTCGCGTTTAATGATGGACCGTATCATCTTTTTAGGTGATGCTATTTATGAGAACATTGCCAACATTATCCAGGCGCAGTTACTGTTCCTGCAATCAACCGATGGTAAACGTGATATCCAGATCTATATCAACTCGCCGGGTGGTTCTGTTTATGCGGGCCTGGGTATTTATGATACCATGCAGTTCATTACCAATGATGTGGCTACTATCTGTACAGGCATGGCCGCTTCAATGGGTGCGGTATTGCTTTGTGCCGGTACAGCAGGTAAACGTGCCGCTCTGCCACATGCAAGGGTAATGATACACCAGCCGTCGGGCGGTGCGCAAGGTCAGCAATCTGATATCGAGATCACCTATCACGAGATCACCAAGCTGAAAAAAGAATTATATCAAATTATAGCCGACCATAGCGGTGCCAGTTACGAAAAAGTTTGGGAAGCGTCTGACCGTGATTACTGGATGATAGCCGAAGAAGCCAAAGAATTTGGTATGGTAGACGAAATACTGCGCGGTAACGCAAAGAAGTAATTAAGAGTTAATTACAACTAATTAATAGTTAAGGGGTGTGAACATTTTACACCCCTTAAACGTATTATTGATAAATTTTTCTTATTTTTGATTCAAACTAACTGTGATGAATAAAAACAGTAAAGACATAAAGTGCTCGTTTTGTGGTGCGGGGAAGCAGGATTCATTGATGCTGATAGCGGGTTTAGACGCGCACATTTGTGATAAATGCGTGAATCAGGCAAACGAGATATTAGCCGAAGAACTTAAGGTTCGTAAGGTTAAAAGTCCGGGGCAATCTGCCGCGGTATTAAAACCGCTTGAATTAAAAACCCACCTCGATCAGTATGTTATCGGCCAGGACGATGCCAAGAAAGTATTGGCCGTAGCTGTATATAATCACTACAAGCGTTTGAATCAGAAAATTGATAAAGACGAGGTAGAGATCGAAAAATCGAACATCATTATGGTGGGCGAAACCGGTACAGGTAAAACCTTGCTGGCTAAAACCATTGCCAAGGTATTGAACGTACCGTTCTGTATTTGCGACGCTACCGTATTAACCGAAGCGGGTTATGTAGGCGAAGACGTTGAAAGTATATTAACCCGCTTACTGCAGGCTGCCGATTATGATGTAGCTACTGCCGAGCGCGGCATTGTATATATTGATGAGGTGGATAAAATTGCCCGCAAGAGCGATAACCCATCCATCACCCGCGATGTATCGGGCGAAGGTGTTCAGCAGGCTTTATTGAAGATACTGGAAGGCACCATGGTTAACGTACCACCGCAGGGCGGCCGTAAACATCCCGACCAGAAAATGATCACGGTAAATACCAGCAATATCCTGTTTATTTGCGGCGGCGCTTTTGATGGTATCGAGAAAAAGATAGCTAACCGCCTGCGCACGCAAACTGTAGGTTACAAGTTTAAAAATGAAGATCATGATATCGATCTGAAAAACCTGTACAAATACATTACACCACAGGATTTGAAAGCGTTTGGTTTAATACCCGAACTGATAGGCCGTTTACCTGTATTAACTTACCTGAACCCGTTAGACAGGGACGCCCTGCGCAACATATTAACCGAGCCTAAAAACTCGCTGCTTAAACAATACACCAAGTTGTTTGAATACGAAGGCATCAAATTAAACTTTGAGCCCGAAACACTGGAGTTTATTGTTGACAAAGCAATGGAATTTAAATTAGGCGCCCGCGGCCTCCGCTCAATTTGCGAAGCCATTATGATAGACGCCATGTTTGAGTTCCCGTCGAAAAAAGACATAAAGAGCCTTACGGTAACTTTAGATTACGCTTTAGAGAAGTTTGACAAATCTGATCTTAAAAAATTAAAAGTTGCTTAGTTAAGCTAAAAGCCGAAAGCATGAAGCTGAAAGCAAAATAACACAAACAGGAAGCTCCGGTGTATGTCGGGGCTTTTTTGTAAAATATAATATCCGTTGGTGAGGTATTCTCCTCGCCAACAAACCTAAATACAATTACAATGAACGAAGAAAAAGACGTAAAGAAAGCCGCCGCCGCTATTGACCCAGCTAAAAAACCTAAAGAAGTACATACTCCTGTAAAATCAGGTTTAAAAACCAAAGAAGCCATAGTAGCCAACTGGCTGCCACGCTATACCGGCAGGCCGCTGGAAGATTTTACAGATTATATCATCCTCACCAATTTCTCAAAATACCTGCAAATGTTTTCGGAATGGCATGATAATGCGCCTATTATGGGTTTGGATAAACCGATGCAAAGCGTATCTGCCGATGGTATCACCATTATCAACTTTGGGATGGGCAGCGCCCTGGCAGCTACCGTAATGGATCTGCTTACCGCGATACACCCTAAAGCGGCTATATTTTTAGGGAAATGCGGTGGCCTAAAAAAGAAGAATAACGTGGGCGACCTGATATTGCCTATCGCGGCTATACGCGGCGAAGGTACATCAAACGATTATATGCCTGCCGAAGTACCTGCACTCCCCTCTTTCGCGCTGCAGAAAGCAATATCAACCACCATACGCGATCATGGTCGCGATTACTGGACCGGTACCTGCTATACCACCAACCGCCGCGTTTGGGAGCACGATAAAGAGTTTAAAAAGTATTTGAAAACCCTACGCGCCATGGCTATTGATATGGAAACCGCTACCATATTCACTACCGGTTTCGCTAATAAGATTCCTACGGGAGCTATTCTGCTGGTGTCTGATCAGCCGATGATACCTGAAGGTGTTAAAACTGCCGAAAGCGACTCGAAAGTTACCGAACAATATGTAGAGACACACCTGCGTGTAGGCATCGACTCGTTAAAGCAACTGATAAACAATGGCTTAACGGTTAAACACCTGAAGTTTTAAACCAAACCGGTTTAATTACTCCCATAAAAACAATTCACAATTTAATTTGCTATTACTAATAATTTTAGCAAATTTGAATTGTGAATCAAAACTCCATAGAAGTACGCACCGAAGCGCGGGTGCTGTTTGTTGATATGAACAGCTTTTTTGCCCGCTGCGAGCAGCAGGTTAATTTCTGGCTGCGCGGGAGGCCCTGCGGGGTTTGTGTATATACCGGCAAATACGGCTGTGTAATATCCCTCTCCACCGAAGCCAAAGAGCGCGGCCTTAAAGCTGGTATGCGCCTGGATGCGGTAATGGCGGCCTGCCCCGACTTCGTCCCGATAGAAAGCAACCCTACCCGTTACCGGGAATACCATGTAAAGATAATTGCCGTATTGAAAGAATACTGCGATGACGTGGTACCCAAAAGTATTGATGAAGCCATCATCAACCTTAATAATTACAAACTGATGTATCCCGACCCGATGGTGATCGCCAAAAAAATTAAGCGTGACATACTGGAAAAGGTAGGCGATTTTTTGGAGTGCTCAGTTGGCGTGGCGCCAAATGCATTTTTAGCCAAGCTGGGTTCGGTGATGGGTAAAAAACGTGGCGGTTTATATTTGATAGACCAGCAGAATATTGACGAAGTACTAAAAACCCTGCGCCTTGGCGATTTGCCCGGCATTGGCGGCAATATGGCTTACCGCCTGGAACGCTGCGGCGTAAAAACACCGTACGATATGCGCCATACCTCGCCCGACCGCCTCAAAGCTATTTTTAAAAGCATAGAAGGTATTTACTGGCATTACCGCCTCAATTTTATCGAAACCAATATCGCCTCGCACGATTACCGTGGGATGCAGGCCATGCGCCAAATATCCGCTGAAAAGCGCCAGACACCGGGTTACATTGAGCAACTCTTCATGACGCTTTGCCTCACCCTCGAAAAACGTATGGTGCGCCATAAATTTTATTGCAAGGCCATTGGCTTTACCGCCAGCTATACCGACGGCACCCGCTGGGACGATGCCTTCCGTGTAAATACCGCCGTGCAGGACGCCATTAGCCTGATGCGGATGATACGCAAGCGCATAGCCAAATTTGAAGAGCAAACAGGCTCGGCCCCGCTCATGAATAACAACATCAGCAGCATGCGGGTATCAGTTACCAATTTTGTAGATAACAGCAATGTGCTGTATAGCTTGTTCGAAGATATTAGTCGCGAAGACACCGCCCGCAAAACCATGCACCAGATAAAAGATAAATTCGGGCAGGACAAGCTGGTACGCGCCGTTGAAATGACCGATGGCAAAGTGATAAAAGATGTGATAGGCTTTGGCTCGGTAAAGGACCTGACGAGTCTGGATTATGCGGCGCAGCCGAGGTATTGAGGGGGGTATATTTGCTATTACCACTAAAAATTACTATATTGAATAGATTGGTAATGAAAGATTGGTTCATTACCAATAGTTCTTTTAATATACCTGTTTTTACCTGCTTTTTTAGTTCGAAGACGGGTATCCGTAAGCCAAAACAACACATGAAAATACCATGTGAATTTATCCCTTAAAAAACCTATTTTTGCGCCTGAATGAAGCACATCCGTAATTTTTGCATTATCGCACACATCGACCACGGTAAGAGTACCCTTGCCGATAGGTTATTAGAATATACCAATACCATTACCCAGCGCGAAAGTCAGGCGCAACTGCTTGACGATATGGATCTTGAGCGCGAGCGTGGTATCACCATAAAGAGCCATGCCATACAAATGGACTATGTTTTAAATGGTGAGAAATATGTACTGAACCTGATAGATACACCGGGTCACGTCGATTTTTCGTACGAGGTATCGCGTTCTATCGCAGCTTGTGAAGGCGCATTGCTTATTGTTGATGCATCGCAGGGTATACAGGCGCAAACCATATCGAACCTGTACCTGGCTTTGGAGAACGACCTGGAAATTATCCCGGTATTAAACAAAATGGATCTTCCCGGCGCTATGCCCGAGGAGGTGAAAGACCAGATAGTTGACCTGATAGGCTGCAAGCGCGAAGAGATACTGGCGGCGTCGGGTAAAACAGGTTTAGGCGTGCACGAGATACTGGAGGCCATTGTTGAGCGTGTCCCCCCT
>Ga0070659_100000375_pt1 | contig 33764 bp, 48 predicted proteins | sample KBSC23metaG_FD_64666 | JGI IMG/M metagenome (GOLD analysis project Ga0070659, IMG submission 64666) | Corn rhizosphere microbial communities from Kellogg Biological Station, Michigan, USA - KBS C2-3 metaG | ecosystem: Host-associated > Plants > Roots > Rhizosphere > Soil ... | reverse complement strand
GACCCTTGACGCACAAGGGGTACTTCAGCCTGGTCAAATAAGAGATTATAGTGAAATATGCTTTGAAGATTCTTATGATGATGGAGAAGGTTCAGGGGATAGCGGTTATGTTTCTGGCGATACAGGTACTACAGGCGGTAGCAATGGTTCGTCATCTGATCCCAATCCATGTAACCCGGTAACGTCAACACCTCCGCCGGCTACAACACCATCAGGGCCTTTTGTTCAAATAGATCCCGAAAATGTACTTGTTGTAAAAGGTGGAAATCCCAGGGTGCAAAATATTGTAGGGGATTGTCCGCCTGTAACTCCCTCGACAGAGCAGATCATAGAAGATATTAGTGTGCCCGACGTTGAACCGGCGGAATCTGATTATTTGTATACATGTCCTGATAATTTTTCATTTTTATCTACTACGACAAGTAATTTATGGCAAGAGGGGGAACTAACAAATATTTATTGTAACTTAGGATTTGTAGACTATAACACAGGTGACATAACAAATGTGAAAACGGTTCAAATACCGCAAGTTTATTTTGGATTAGCTTATTATAATATAAATGGGGTAATAGTGTTCGGACCTCGCCAAGCTCAGCAAATTGCCGCCGATGCTTTAAATATGGGAGAAGAGGATATGAGGAAAAAATATAAATCAAACCCGAATTTAACTTCTGCTCAGTTAGCTAATTATTGGGTTTCCAGAATGAATTATTACATCAAAACTATAACAGGAAATAGAGGAATTGTGGGACGAACCGGCTCTATTAACCCAGCTAATACACCTCCATCACGAGCTTACAAGCCATGTACATAATCAAATTAATTATTATGATTGGTTTAACATCATATTTGAATTATGCGATTGCACAAAAAAGAGATTTATCGGTTGCTGAAGGAATAATAATATATTCTACAGTCGCCAGTGATATCCCACAGGAAGTGTTTTTTATACCGGTGGCAATAAACAAAGACCGAAATTTTGATGCTTTTATAAAAGAAACGCTTTCTAATCCATCAAATTATACTTATGTAGTTTATTTCCAAGGCATTCGTTGGATAATGCCCGATTTATCAAGTGTTGTTAGGTCCTTAAAATCTGTACCTATTCAATATGGCACTAAGAATAAGCTTATGCAACTTAGCTTTGGCAAAATAACATTTGATAAAACCTATCCCGGAGACCCGGATATTGAGATAGACTTGACTGTGACTAAGGTTGATGTTATTTACAACGAAACCCCATTCAAATTAAATGTAACAGAGTGGCCCGCCGCTAATGGTGTTGCCAAATTGTTTGAAAAAATTGATTTTTAAATTAATTTATTCCCTATTCATTACAATAGCGCCAACTACGGCTTAATCCCGTTATCGTACCTGCCGCTGGCTACCAAAGTTTTCCTGTCATAAAACGCCTGGAACAAATCATGTTTACTTTTTTGTCGGTTTTAAGCACCGTATATTTCTCATGAATATTTGACGAAGGATCGTTTGTGCGCTCAATAAGTTCAGGCCCGGCGGCTTTTACTGTATCCTGCGCATAGCAAAAACCCGCAATACGGCATAAAAACAAACATAATGTATAATTTCTCATGGTTAACTATGAATGTGCGGCGTCAAAATACACATTCAAACCCAATAAAAAAATACCGTGAAAACACGGTACATTTTCAGTGTTTTCACCTATAGGAAAGTAAGCCGGCGCGTTATACCTTTGACATATACAAAGACCCAGTTATATTAATTACGGGGAAAATGATTAATAAATAACTCTTTGTTAAACAGGTGTGTTTAGAGCGGTGAGGCCTCCAAAGCTTCGCCGCTTTTTTTTTGACCCGTACAGCTCCGTAAATCCTTTATTTAAAACACTTTGAATTATTTAAATAATTACCTACATTTGCATCCCGCTTTAAAAGCGGATTAAACATTAAAAAACAAAGTTTAAATGCAACAGTACGAAACAGTGATCATTCTAACCCCGTTGTTGTCGGTAGAAACTGCTAAAGAGGTCGTGGCCAAATTCAGCAAGATCTTAACTGATAACGGAGCCGAAATTATCCAGGAGGATAATTGGGGTTTGAGAAAACTAGCGTACCCTATTGAAAAGAAAACAACAGGGTATTATCACCTAACTGAATACAAGGCCCCGGGTGAAGTAATTAACAAATTGGAGATCGAGCTTAGGCGCGATGAGCGTGTAATGCGTTTCTTAACAATCTCTTTGGATAAACACGCCGTAGCTTATAACGATAAGAAACGTAGCGGTGCTTTTAACCAGAAAAAAACTAAAACCGAGGAGGCAGCATAATCATGGCAAAAGATCAGATTCAATACGTTACAGCCCCCAAGGTGGAGGACAACCGTAAAAAATATTGCCGTTTTAAGAAAAACGGGATCAAATATATTGATTACAAAGACGCTAACTTTTTATTGAAGTTTATTAACGATCAGGGTAAAGTATTACCTCGCCGTTTAACAGGTACTTCATTAAAATTCCAGCGTAAAGTGGCACAAGCTGTTAAACGCGCCCGCCACATTGGTTTATTACCTTATGTTACAGATTCTTTAAAATAAGCAGGAGGATAAACACATGGAAGTTATTTTAAAACAAGATATCAAAAACCTCGGCGAGAAAGACGATGTAGTAAAAGTAAAGCCGGGTTACGGCCGTAACTTTTTGATCCCGCAAGGGTTTGCTACACTGGCTACAGTATCTGCCCGTAAGGTATTAGCTGAGAACCTTAAACAGGCTCAGTTTAAACAAGAGAAAATCCGTAAAGATGCCGACGCTATTGCAGCACGTTTAGAAGGTGTAACCCTTACTATCGGCGCTAAAGCAGGCGAAACCGGTAAAATTTTCGGTGCCATCAACACTATCCAGATAGCTGATGCATTGAAAAAAGAAGGTTTCGAAGTTGACCGTCGTCGTATCACTTTCGATAGCGAACCTAAATTTGTTGGTGATTACACCGCAAACTTAAACTTACACAAAGAAGTGAAAGTTAAGGTTCCGTTCACCGTGGTAGCTGAATAAGCAACGATTTCGGATTTCGGAATTACGATTTCGGATTTAGAAAAAATAAACAGGTATTTGGTGTAAAAACCGGATACCTTTTTTTATGAAATTATTTTTACATTAAATATATTCGAAATCGGAAATCCAATATTTGAAATCAGATAAATCCGAAATCGAACATCCGACATCCGAAATAAGATTATGGCTAAAACAAAACGGGGTAGTTCAAACTCTAAAATAAAGCGCGGCGGTGTATGGCGCCTCGTACTATACATACTAAAACTTACCAATATACTCTTCGTGGGGATAAGCCTGTTTATGGTGATCCTGTATCGTTTTGTAAACCCGCCCATTACCTGGCTGATGATAACCCGTGGCTTTGAGCGCAAAAGCGATGGTAAAGACTGGAAGATCGATAAAAAATGGATAGACTTTGATAACATTGCCGACCCCATGAAACGCGCCGCCGTTGCCGCCGAAGATGCCACTTTTTTAGAGAACCACGGTTTTGATTTTAAAGCGATGGAACGTGCGCTCGACAAGAACCAACACAGCAAAAAGCTAATAGGAGGGAGCACCATTACCCAGCAAACTGCCAAAAACGTTTTCCTGTGGCCGGGCCGCTCTTATGTACGCAAGGCTTTTGAAGCCTGGTTTACCTTGCTCATAGATATATTTTGGAGCAAGCAGCGCGTAATGGAAGTATACCTTAACGTAATTGAAATGGGCGATGGTATTTATGGTGTGGAAGCCGCTTCGCAAACGTATTTCCATAAGTCGGCCGCCGATTTGAATAAAACCCAGGCGGCCCTGATAGCCGCCTGTTGGCCCAACCCGCTAAAATGGTCGCCCGCCAACCCCGATGATCATATTATGCATAAGAAATACCTCATTATAAAAAATATGAGAAGAATGGGGCCGTTGGATTTTTAAGCCCCCTAACCCCTGAAGGGGGAACTGAATAGTTTGATCGCTATAGGTTATCTACCTCGATATTCATAATTGGGTATTCGATGTTCATTATTCTAATACATCTTCCATTTTACATCATACATCTTCCGTCTCATTGGTATTTCCAATGCCTGCTCTTGCCCTCGCTTATCCATTCCGCAGCCTGTTGTATTCTTTTTGATCGTGTAGCTTCTGTTTTTGCTTCCGCGAACCAGGTGAGGTACTCATTTTGTTTGGAAGGGCTGAACTTATTAAAATTCGCCTCGATAGTTGGGTTGCTATCCAATAAACTGATGAACTCTTCCGGAACTTCAATTTCTTTTTTCTCAACGGCAGGCTTAGCTTTCGTTGCACGCATTGCTCCTTTTACACCGTCCTCGTTCAATTGCACGGCGTTACGGATGTATAACATCAGTACATCATCGGGTGGCAGATCGTCCATTGAACTGATACGGCCTATGCTTCCGGCCGACGACTCTTCGCCGGTGTTGATGATCTTATAAGGATCGGGCAATTGTGCCGCCTTCCAAAAACCAAAACCACAATGCTGCTTAAAGGCCGCCATTTGGCAAACCGTGCCTTTATAATCAAAAAAAGGCATGCTCCATTTCATGGTTTCCTGTATGCCCGGATAGGCCTGGTGCACCAGCTGGCGCAGGTGGGTTAATATAGGTTTTGCAAAATCGGCCGATTTTGCAATGTAAGCATCAATGCGTAGGTCGGTATTTTCCATTAAGCTAATTTATAAAATAGCCTGTTAATACAAATGAGATTTATTTAAAGATATTATTTCTTACCCATCAGCTCATCTACTTTATTGCGCTCGGTTTGAAGTTCGCGGGCAAGTTTCTTTTCCTTTTCGTTGGCTTTGGCTTTATAGGCTCTAAACTCTTCTTCCAATTCCTCAAAAAGCTTAATGCGGTAAGCGGCTTCGTTCCGGTTACTTTTTGATAGGTATATCACCGTAACCAGCGCGATAGCCAAAATGAGCACCAATCCCAGCATGATAGATGTGAACAAGGTTTTAGACAACGGTATGCCTAAAAGGCTTACCTGGTTCGAGTTTTCCTGCGTTTGGGTTAGGTCCTGATCTTTACTGCTTACATTATTTTGCAGCCCTGCTATTACTTTTGCCTGCGCGGCCAGCCTGGTTTGCGCTTCCCTGAATTTGCGTTTCTCGGTATTCAGCGAATCCATCACCCGTTTATGGTACGCTACCAGGGGAGGAAGGTGATAGCTGTAGGTATGGCTTGCCAGGTCGTTATACTGCCCTTCCAAAGTATTATCAACAACAGCGGGTGCCGTAACGGTGGGTAATGTTTGGTTGGTAGCCGGCGCTTGCTGTGCGGGTATCTGTACCGCCGGCTTTATAGCCGGGGGGATCATTGTTTTTGCCGGTTGCTTCTTTATAGCATTAGGATCGGCTTTTTTTATAGTTGGCTGAGCGGCTTTTGTGGTATCCTGGCTGTATCCGTTCAGGGTGGTTAGCAGTAAACCAATAGCGATGATAAAGGTTAAGCCCGGTCTGATATTCATAGTATATGGTATTGATGTTTTTGCTAAGGTAAAATTAATATTAAAAACCAAATACAAATGTACCAACAAATATCAGGCCCCGTACCTTATATTAGCGCCATGAATATTGGTATAATAGGCTTGGGCGATATGGGGCGTTTGTATGCTAAGGCCCTGGCTAAGGCTGGCTACACTGTTTATGGTTGCGATTTGCCCCTTAATAAGGATAAACTTACGGAAGAGCTGGAACCTTTAGGCATTCATGTATATGATGATGGCCACCAGGTGTCTGCAAAATCCGACCTGATCATTTACTCAGTCGAAGCCGAAACCATTGGCAAGGTAGTTGCCCAATATGGTGCATCAGCCCGGCCCGGAACAATAGTAGCCGGCCAAACATCGGTAAAGCATCCCGAGATCGAGGCATTTGAAAAGTACCTGACTAAAGATGTATTCATTGTTACCATACATGCCTTACACGGGCCCGGCTTTGAGCCGGATAAGCAAAAGCTGGCCATCATCCCCCATCGCAGCAATGCAAAGGTGTACCAGCAAATGCTGGATATATTTACCGCGATAGGATCGGATATCGTCGAGATACCCGACTACCACGAACACGATAAAATTGTAGCCGATACCCAGGCCGTTACCCACGTAGGTTTCGAAAGCATGGGCACTGCCTGGAAAGAAGCCGGATTTTTTCCGTGGGAGAACGCTTCTTATATAGGTGGTATTGATAATGTAAAGATACTCACCACCCTGCGCATCTTCAGTTACAAGGCGCACGTGTATGCGGGGCTGGCTATATTGAACCCTTATGCGCGTCACCAGGTAAAGCGTTATGCCGAATCAGAGTCGGAACTGTTTAAGCTGATGATAAAGGAGGAGGAGAAAGCATTCAGGATCCGTTTATACAAGGCCCGCGACTTTGTATTCCACGAAAGCCGCAAACCTATATTATTGAATGACGCCGTAATGCGGGAGTTTTCCTTATCGGGAAAAGCCGAACTGCGCAAACCCAACTCACACTTAAGCTTGCTGAGTATGGTTGATGCCTGGTACCACCTGGGTGTAAACCCATACGATAATCTCATCTGTCAAACTCCGCCATTCCGTCTGCGCTTAGGCATCGCCGAGTATCTTTTCAAAAACGAAGAACTGCTCGAAGAATCCATCGAAGCTGCCCTGTACGATAAAACCATCCGCGGCGATGATCTGGAGTTTCACTCCGCCGTGCGCGAATGGTCGTCCATCATCGGCTACGGCGATATGAAAGGTTACAAAGAGCACTTTAACCAGGTAAAAGCCTTCTTTGGCGACAGGCTGGAGCAAGGCAAACAGCAAAGTGCTGAGTTGATCAGGAGGTTAATGGAGTAGAGGGGGTATTGAATTATTCAATAATAAATGCGTAAATTTGAATAATGACAACGCTAACTATCGAAATTCCGGATAAGGTTGAAAAAACAATCACTGATTTGGTTGCGCAATTAGGCGGCAAAGTGATTGTTGTTGGTTCTTCATCTGAAAAGGCCAACGGTAAGTTGAGCGAAGGTAAAGGAAAGTTATCCCGTAAGGAAAAGGAATTTTTAAAAGGATTTGAAGAATCAATAGAGTTTATCAATTTACATCAACAAGGAAAAGTTAAGGCTAAAACAATTGACGAGTTCTTGAATGAATTATAATATAAATTCCACTCCGTTTTTTGAGAAGGAATTTAAAAAGCTTTTTAAAAAATACCCCTCGCTAAAAAATGATCTGAAAGCTGTTACGGATAGCTTGAGCCATAATCCTAAGACAGGGGAATCCATTGGCAATAATTGTTACAAAATTCGTATGAGTATTTCTTCAAAGAATAAAGGTAAATCAGGCGGTGCCAGAGTAATTACTCATGTTCGATTTGTGAACGAAGAGATATTTCTGATATCGATTTATGACAAATCGGAATTAAGCAATATTGCCGAAGATCAATTATTGGATAGAATAAAGGGTATTAAGTAATATCCCCTCACTTTGCCCCAAACAAAGTCCAATCATAAGCCTTCATATCCCGCAGGTAAACCGCCTGGTATTTATACTCCGGGTGCAGTTTAAAAAATGGTGCCGCTTTAAAATCCTGCCCGTCGGGGTGTCCCATGTGCGCCCATAGTTGCATATTGTTTGCCAGGGCTGTAGTAGTTACCTTGCTTTGCACCGCGCCCATCGGAAAGTACGGTGGTTCGCTCCATTCGGGGCAGCCTTTTTTATCTTCATCTACATGGCCGCTTATTACACAGCGGTTATTGGCATCCTTGTTTTGGAGGGCATCGTAACGGTCGCCTTCAATTTTCTTGCCTGTCTCTACATCCAGCTTACCTTTAAACTGGTCGATCAATTGCAGCATCCGTACTTTTCGTGCATTGGGCGATGTGGTTTTATCATTAACATTAAAGGTAGTTTCCTCTTTTATCAGTTTCGGGTCGCTGGCAAAGTTTGAGCCGATGATGGCTGTATCTTTTGATCGCCATACCCGGTAATTTTTTAAACCCAGTTCAAGCCGCGCCACTTCGTTGGTTTTGGTATCGCCTATCAGCCAGTCGTTGGCATAGCCGCCATTATTATCGGTGGTCATTATCTTCACTACATCATCAATACTATTACTGTACTGCGCGGCTTTGCGTGCACGCATAAACTCGGCTGTTTTGGTGGTGTCAAAACCTTTAAAGCCGGTAATGGTAGTTTCGGTAATAAGGATGCCGTTTTTGGTGATCACAAAATCATCGCCGCTATGTATAAATCCCGGCAGGCAATCCATCAGCATGTGGTTGCCCTTTTCGGGGACGATATCCGCTATCACATTCCAGCGCTCACCTATAATATAGTCTGTCCAGTTATTATGTCCTATAATGATCTTACCATCCTTAGTATAACTGCCTGTGGCGATAAAGGCGCTGCAATTGCCCGGTGCTTTATTATCGCCGCTGCCGGGTTTTATTTTATTCATCAAACTGGGAACGTAGTAGGAGGAGAGCTCAATATATGCATTCAACGCAGTAACATCCAGTGTATCGTATTTTAAACCTTTGGCTTGCAGGCCCTCGCTTATGCCTTTAATTTCTGCCTTATATTCCGGGTCGAGTTTCTTCCATATAAAGCTTGAGGCCGCTTTGCGGTAAAAGGCCCAATCCTTTTTACTGGCATAAGGCATATAGTAATTCATAATTTTCAGCATCGTATCTATCTCTTTGGATAACAGGTAGCCATGTTGATAGCCAATATCGGCCGGAGAGCCTTGCAGGTGCACATAAACCCAGCCGTTTTTGTCTGATCGCGACGAGCCGGCTAACCTGTCATGCGGTTTTTTAGTGTCTTTGCAGCTAAAAAATAGTGTTGCGCTGATTAACAGCAAGATACAAATTGGTTTTGATCTCATGATAAATAATGAAATAAGTCAGTCAATGCAATATAGTACGCCTAAATGTACAAAATATAGTTTTGATAACCAGCAAATAAGGTTGTTTTACAGGCGAAGAAATATTTACAAAAATAACTCACTAAGTATTTGATAATTAATATAAGTTCCCTATCTTTGCCGTCCCTTAAGGGGAAATAAAATGCCTTGAACGAAGCCCTACTGCTTCGATGGGCAAAAAACTAAAAAGAAAATGTCAGGAATAATTGGTAAAAAAGTAGGTATGACCAGCATATTCGATGAGACAGGGAAAAATATCCCGTGTACAGTAATCGAAGCTGGGCCATGTGTAGTAACACATGTTAAGTCTGTGGATACAGACGGTTACGCTGCTGTTCAGTTAGCGTATGGTGAAAAGAAGGAGAAAAACACTTCTGGCCCAATGAATGGCCACTTCCAAAAAGCCGGTACTACTCCAAAACGTAAACTTGTTGAATTCAAAACTTTTGAAGACGAAAAAAATCTGGGTGACACTGTTACTGTAGATATTTTTGAAACAGGTGATTATGTTGATGTGGTAGGTACCTCTAAAGGTAAGGGTTTTCAGGGTGTTGTTAAACGTCATGGTTTTGCCGGTGTGGGTATGCAAACTCACGGTCAGCACAATCGTTTAAGAGCGCCGGGTTCATTAGGAGCTTCTTCATGGCCTTCACGTGTATTTAAAGGTATGCGTATGGCAGGTCAAACTGGTAACAGCCGTGTTAAGGTTCAAAACCTTCAGGTTGTTAAAGTGTATCCGGAGCAAAATTTGTTAGTTGTTAAGGGTTCCATCCCAGGAGCTAAGGGTTCATTTGTAATTGTGGATAAATAAGATGGAAGTTAAAGTATTAAATGTATCAGGTAAAGAAACAGGTGCAAGTTTGCATCTACCTGAGTCGGTATTTGGTATTGAGCCCAACGATCACGCAATTTATTTGGACGTTAAGCAATATTTAGCTAACCAGCGCCAGGGAACTCACAAATCAAAACAACGTAACGAGATTGCAGGTTCAACCCGCAAATTGTACAAACAAAAAGGTACAGGTGGTGCCCGTGCAGGTAGTGTTAAATCTCCTTTGTTTAATGGTGGTGGCCGTGTATTTGGTCCGCAACCACGCGACTATAGCTTTAAGCTGAACAAAAAGTTGAAAACGCTTGCCCGTAAGTCAGCCTTATCATATAAAGCACAAGACAACAATGTAGTAGTTTTAGAAGACTTCAACTTTGAAGCCGTTAAAACTAAAAGCTACATCGCTTTTGTAGCTGCCCTTAATCTATCAGACGAGAAAACGCTGTTAGTATTGCCGGAAGCAAACAACAATATTTATTTATCAAGCAGGAATCTGAAAAAAGCGAAAGTAATTACAGCCGACCAGTTAAGCACATATGATGTGTTGAACGCAGGCAAGCTGTTATTAACTACCGGTTCTGTTAAAACTTTGGAGGAAGCATTAGCTAAGTAATCATGGAAGTATTAAAGAAACCCTTACTTACAGAAAAGGTATCTCAATTAACCGAGAAGCTTAACCGCTATGCTTTTATTGTTGACCCACGTGCCAACAAGATCCAGATTAAAGGAGCAATTGAGACCATGTATGGTATTAATGTAGTTGCAGTAAACACCATGCGCTACGTTGGAAAGTTGAAAAGTCGTAATACTAAAGCCGGACCGGTATCGGGCCGCGCTGCAAAGTATAAAAAAGCGATCATCACTTTAAAAGATGGTGAAACTATAGATTTTTATAGCACAATATAGAGATGGCAGTTAAAAGATTTAAACCGGTAACCCCGGGTACCCGTTTCAGGGTAGGTGCCGATAACTCGGATATCACAACAAACGTTCCTGAAAAAACGTTGGTGGTATCTCACAAAAGGTCGGGTGGTCGTAACCACGATGGTAAAATGACAATGCGCTACATTGGCGGTGGTCACAAAAAATCATACAGGTTAATTGATTTCAAACGCAATAAGTTTGATATCCCGGCTACTGTAGCAACAATTGAGTATGATCCGAACCGTTCAGCGCGTATCGCATTATTACACTTTGTTGATGGTGAGAAAAGATACATGATAGCTCCGGAAGGATTAACAGTAGGTCAGACAGTATTGTCGGGCGAGAATGTTGCTCCTGAGGTTGGAAATACTTTACCATTAAAAAGTATCCCATTGGGTTCTATCATCCATAACATTGAGTTGAATCCTGGTCAGGGTGGTACCATTGCCCGTTCGGCAGGTACTTACGCTCAGCTTTCAGCCCGTGATGGCAAATACGCTATCATCAAATTGCCTTCAGGCGAAACCCGCATGATACTGTCAACTTGTTTGGCAACTATCGGTACCGTTTCAAACGGAGATAAAGCAAACGAAGTGTTAGGTAAAGCAGGCCGTAAACGTTGGTTAGGTCGTCGTCCAAGAGTTCGTGGTGTAGCCATGAACCCGGTAGATCACCCTATGGGTGGTGGCGAGGGCCGTGCATCAGGTGGTCACCCACGCTCACGTAAAGGTTTATTAGCTAAAGGCTACAAAACCCGCGACAAGAAGAAAACATCCGATCGTTATATCATTGAAAGAAGGAAGAAATAATGGCACGTTCAATTAGAAAAGGACCGTATATTGATCATAACCTGGAAAGAAAAGTTCTGACCTTGAATGATACGGCAAAAAAATCAGTAGTAAAAACGTGGTCACGCCGCTCAATGATATCTCCTGATTTCGTTGGTCATACATTTGCAGTACACAATGGTAACAAGTTTATCCCTGTGTATGTAACAGAAAACATGGTTGGACACAAGTTGGGAGAATTTGCTCCAACCCGTACATTCCGTGGTCACGCAGAAAAGAAAAAATAAGGCATGGAAGCAACAACTAAAATCAAAAAGTCTGTATTGATCAGGCAGCAGAAGGAAGCAGCGAAAGCGCTTACAGGCGGTGCTTCTATTGCTAAATTACAAAACTGCCCAACTTCGCCACGCAAAATGCGTTTGGTAGTGGATCTGATCCGCGGCGAAAAGGTAGAGAAAGCGTTATACATATTAAAGTATACCAACAAAGAAGCGGCTATCCGTGTTGAAAAATTGTTATTATCGGCAATTAAAAACTGGGAAGCTAAAAACGAAGGTAAACGTGTAGAAGATAGCGGTTTATTCGTAAAAGAAATCTCTGTAGGTGGCGGCCGTCAATTAAAAAGATTGCGCCCTGCACCACAAGGAAGAGGATACCGTATCCGCAAACGTTCAAACCACGTACACTTAGTTGTGGATAGTAAAAACGATAACAATTAATTTGAAATGGGACAGAAAGCACATCCAATAGGAAATAGGTTAGGAATCATCAGAGGTTGGGATTCTAACTGGTTTGGTGGAAATCACTATGCCGACAAATTAGTTGAAGACGAAAAAATCCGCAAATATCTTATGGCACGTATCGCTAAAGGCGGTATATCCAAAGTAGTTATTGAGCGTACATTAAAACGTATCACTGTAACCATTCACACTGCCCGTCCGGGTATCGTGATCGGTAAAGGTGGCGCCGAAGTTGATAAAATCAAAGAAGAGTTGAAAAAACTGACTAAAAAGGACGTTCAGATCAACATCTTCGAAATTAAACGCCCTGAACTTGACGCTCAGTTAGTAGCAGAAGGTATAGCGAAACAACTTGAGGCCCGTATATCATTCCGTCGTGCAATGAAAACTTCGATCGCTTCAACCATGAGAATGGGTGCTGAAGGAATCAAGATCATGACATCAGGCCGTTTAGGTGGCGCTGAGATGGCACGCTCTGAGCAATACAAAGAAGGAAGAATTCCTTTGCACACTTTCCGTGCTGATATTGACTACGCTTTAGGCGAAGCTTTAACAACTTATGGTAAAATAGGTATTAAAGTTTGGATCTGTAAAGGCGAAGTTTACGGCAAACGCGATTTATCTCCGAACATTGGCGGTACAAGCAGCGCAAGCGGTAAAGGCGGACGCCCTGAAGGTGCAGCAGCATTTGGCGACCGTGGCGGTGACAGAAGAGGTGGACAAGGTGGCGATCGCCGTTCAAATGACCGTCGTGGCGGACAAGGTGGTGGCGGAAGCCGTCCAGGAGGCCCGGGTCAAGGTGGTGGTGCTAACCGTGGAGGCCAGGGTGGTGGTAACCGTCCGGGTGGAAGAAGATAATACAAACAGAAATCAAGTCGAGAGACAACGTTTATAATAAGAATTAAAGACAATGCTACAGCCAAAAAGAACGAAGTTCAGGAAGATGCAAAAAGGTAGAATGAAAGGTTTAGCCACTCGTGGTGCTGAACTGTCATTCGGTTCTTTCGGAATAAAATCACTCGAAGCCGCCTGGATAACCAGCCGTCAGATCGAGGCTGCCCGTATCGCAGTAACACGTTTCATGAAACGTGAAGGCCAGGTATGGATCCGTATATTCCCAGACAAGCCGGTTACTAAAAAACCAGCTGAGGTACGTATGGGTAAAGGTAAAGGTGCTCCTGAATATTGGGTAGCGGTAGTGCGTCCGGGAAGGGTTATCTTCGAAGCCGAAGGTGTTCCCCTGGAAGTTGCTAAAGAGGCTTTACGCCTTGCTGCAGGTAAATTACCGGTACAAACAAGATTTATAACACGTAGGGATTACGTAGAAGAATAAGAAACTGTTTAACAGTTGCGCTTTGCCTCTTATAGAGTAGATAACGCAAAGGGCATAAATAACGAATAATTAACAAGAAAATGAAGAACTCAGAAATTTTAGAGCTATCAACCGAAGAACTTGCCGCAAGGATAAGCGAGGAGAAGGCTAATCTAAGCAAACTGAAATTTGCTCACGCAGTTTCGGCAATAGAAAACCCAACCCGTATTACCAAAGTAAGGAAAGACGTTGCTCGTTTAAATACTGAATTGACAAAGCGCAAAGCGGCTTCTGCTTCTGAAAAGAATTAATTTTTAGAGTCGAAATGGAAAGAAATTTAAGAAAAACGCGTACCGGACTGGTAGTAAGCAACAAAATGGAGAAATCTATAGTTGTAGCAGTTGAGCGTAAGGTAAAGCACCCTATCTATGGTAAGTTCGTAAAAAAGACTACCAAATTTATGGCACACGACGAGACTAATACCTGTGGTATTGGTGATACCGTATTGATTATGGAAACCCGTCCGTTGAGCAAGAGTAAGAACTGGAGATTAGTTTCAATTTTAGAAAGGGCTAAATAAGATGGTACAACAGGAATCGAGACTAAATGTTGCCGACAATAGCGGAGCTAAAGAAGTTTTAGTTATCCGTGTGTTAGGCGGTACAGGCAAAAGATATGCCTCAATAGGCGATAAGATCGTTGTTACCGTTAAAAGTGCTTTGCCATCAGGCAACATTAAAAAAGGTACAGTGTCTAAAGCCGTAGTGGTTAGAACTAAGAAAGAGATCCGCCGCAAGGATGGTTCTTATATCCGTTTTGACGACAACGCAGCCGTTTTGTTAAACAACCAGGATGAGCCGAGAGGCACACGTATTTTTGGACCTGTTGCAAGAGAGTTGCGTGAAAAACAATTCATGAAAATTGTATCATTAGCACCGGAGGTATTGTAACATGGAAAGAAAGAATAATAAGCAAGTAAAATTGAAGATCCGCAAAGGCGACCTGGTAAAGGTTATTGCCGGCGACTCAAAAGGCTCGCAAGGAAAAGTATTAGAGGTGATCACAGCTACCAGCCGTGTAATTGTTGAAGGCGCTAATATGGTATCAAAACATACCAAACCCAATGCTACCAGCCCTAATGGCGGTATCATAAAACAAGAAGCTGCTTTGCACATCTCTAACGTAGCGTTGATTGATCCTAAATCAGGAAAAACAACCCGCGTTGGACGTAAATTGAATGATGCAGGTAAATTAGTTAGGGTAGCAAAAATATCAGGGGAGGAAATTAAGTAATGACTTACGTACCAAGATTAAAATCGAAATACAAGGACGAGATCCGCACCGCGCTGAAAGATAAGTTTCAGTACAAAAGCGTAATGCAGGTTCCGAAGCTTGAAAAAATTGCTATCAACCAGGGTGTTGGTGCAGCAACCACTGATAAAAAGTTAATTGAAGTAGCTATTAACGAGCTTACTACAATTACCGGCCAGCAAGCGGTAGCATCAAAATCTAAAAAAGATATATCAAACTTTAAATTGCGTAAAAATATGCCGGTAGGTGTACGTGTTACTTTACGCGATAATACAATGTATGAGTTTTTAGATCGTTTAATTGCAGTTGCTTTACCACGTATCCGTGATTTCAAAGGCATTAACGATAAAGGATTTGACGGAAGAGGTAACTATACCTTAGGTATTACAGAGCAAATTATATTCCCTGAGATCAACATTGACAAGATCAACAAGATCATGGGTATGGATATTACCTTTGTAACCTCGGCAGATAACGATGTTGAAGCGTTAGAATTGCTTAAGCAATTTGGTTTACCATTTAAAAATCAAAACAATAACAACTAATGGCTAAAGAAGGTGTAAAAGCACGTGAAGTAAAACGCGCTAAGTTAGTAGCTAAATATGCTGAAAAAAGAGCAGCCCTTAAAGCCGCTGGTGATTTCATCGGACTGGACAAATTGCCAAAAGCATCGTCTCCGGTAAAATTGCACAACCGTTGTAAATTAACCGGTCGCCCTCGTGGTTACATGCGCCAATTTGGTATTTCGCGTGTTACATTCCGCGAAATGGCTTTGGCAGGTAAAATACCGGGAGTAAAGAAAGCGAGCTGGTAATATAACGATATCGGATTTCGGAATTTCAATTTCGGAATTTGATATTTTGTAGCAAGTATCAATCCGAAATCGGAAATCCGAATTTCGAAATAATAATTAACCGATGGCAGGTCTACGGATACCACCATCATAAACAACAATAATGAATACAGATCCAATTGCAGATTATCTTACACGAGTAAGGAATGCTATTAAAGCCAACCACAGGGTTGTTGAAATTCCTGCATCAAACCTGAAAAAAGAGATCACGAAAGTGCTTTTTGAAAAAGGTTACATCGCGAACTTTAAGTTTGAGGATAACGGTCCGCAAGGCACTATCAAAGTTGCTTTGAAATACCACCCGATAACTAAAATTCCTGCTATCCGCAGCATTGCGCGTATTAGCAAACCAGGTTTGAGGAAATATGCAGGCACGGCTAACTTGCCAAGAGTATTAAATGGTTTAGGTATCGCTATCTTGTCGACTTCTAAAGGTGTAATGACCGATAAAGAAGCCCGTCAGCAAAATATAGGTGGCGAAGTTTTATGTTACGTTTATTAATCAGATAAGGAGAATAAAGAAATGTCAAGAGTAGGAAAAGCACCAATCGCGATCCCGGCAGGCGTTACTGTTACTGTATCTGATGATAACACAGTAACTGTAAAAGGCCCTAAAGGACAATTAAGCCAGGCCGTTGATAGCGATATCACGATAGCCCAGGAAGAAGGAAACATCGTTGTACAACGCCCTTCAGAACAAAAACGTCACAAAGCATTACACGGCTTATACCGTGCATTGATAAACAATATGGTTGTTGGAGTAACAACAGGCTACAAACTTGAGCAAGAGTTGGTAGGTGTAGGTTACCGTGCAACCAATACAGGTAACACATTGGATCTGGTGTTGGGTTTCTCTCACCACTATGTATTCCAGTTACCACAGGAAATTAAAGTTACAACCACTGCTGAAAAGGGTAAAAACCCAACCATCATCCTTGAATCGATAGACAAACAGTTGATCGGTCAGGTTGCGGCAAAAATACGTTCGTTACGTGCACCAGAGCCTTATAAAGGTAAAGGTATCAAGTTTGTTGGCGAAGTGTTAAGAAGAAAAGCAGGTAAATCAGCATCTAAAAAATAATCGTCATGGCAGCTAAGTTATCAAGAAGAGATAGAATTAAGAGAGGGATCAGAAAACGTCTTTCAGGTTCTTCAGAGCGTCCGCGCCTGTCAGTGTACAGAAGCAATAAAGGAATTTATGCTCAGGTTATAGATGATGTTACAGGAAAAACTTTAGTTTCGGCCTCATCTTTATCAAAAGAGTTTGCAACAACAGGAAGCAAATCAGATCAATCGGTAGCGGTTGGTAAAATGATTGCCGAGAAAGCAGTTGCAGCCGGGATAAAACAAGTAGTTTTTGACCGTAATGGATACTTGTATCATGGCCGTGTTAAATCGCTGGCTGAAGGTGCACGTGAAGGTGGTTTAATTTTTTAATACAACAGAGAGATGTCAACTATTAATATAAAAAGAGTAAAATCAAGCGAGATCGAATTAAAAGACCGCTTGGTAAGCATCCAGCGTGTAGCTAAAGTTACCAAAGGTGGCCGTACTTTCAGTTTTTCTGCCATTGTGGTAGTAGGTGATGAGAATGGTATTGTAGGTTACGGTTTGGGTAAAGCCAAAGAGGTTACCGAAGCAATTGCCAAAGGTATTGATGATGCAAAAAAGAACCTGGTAAAAGTTCCTATTTTAAACGGAACTATACCTCACGAGCAAATAGGTAAATTTTCAGGTGGTTTTATCTTCTTAAAACCAGCTGCAAACGGTACAGGTGTTATAGCAGGTGGTGCGATGCGCGCCGTGTTAGAGAGTGCCGGTATACACAACGTATTGGCAAAATCAAAAGGTTCATCAAACCCACACAACGTGGTAAAAGCAACCGTTTCGGCATTATCGCAACTGCGCGATGCTTATACTGTAGCTCAACAACGTGGTATTAGTTTAGGAAAAGTATTTAACGGATAATCAGTCATGGCAAAAATCAAAATAACTCAGATTAAAAGCGTGATCGATAGAAGTGAGCGCCAGAAAAAAACCATCGAAGCTTTAGGTTTAAAAAGAATAAACCACAGCGTAGAAGTTGAGGCTAATGCAGCTATCATCGGTATGGTAAGAAAAGTTAATCATTTGGTAGCAGTAGAAAGCATTTAATATTATGAATTTAAGTAATCTGAAACCTGCAGAAGGTTCTACTAAAAATAGAAAAAGAATAGGCCGTGGTACCGGTTCGGGCCGTGGCGGAACTTCGACACGTGGTCACAAAGGTGCCGGTTCACGTTCTGGTACTTCAACCAAAATTGGTTTTGAAGGTGGCCAGATGCCGTTACAGCGCCGTGTGCCTAAAGTTGGCTTTAAAAACCCTAACCGTGTGGAGTATGTAAGTGTAAACTTAGATGCGTTACAAGGCTTAGCCGATCAGTACAATGTTACCGCCATCAACTTTGATATACTAAAAGAACATGGTTTAGTATCAAGAAACGATCTGGTAAAAGTATTAGGTCGTGGTGAGCTAAAAGCTAAATTAGAAGTTACAGCACATGCATTTTCGGCCACTGCACAAAAAGCTATCGAAGCAGCAGGTGGTTCAATCGTTAAGTTATAAATTTCAATGAAGAAATTTTTCACAACTTTATCCAATATCTGGAAGATAGAAGATCTAAGAGTGCGTATAACAAACACATTCTTATTTCTTTTAATATACCGTATAGGTTCGTTCATCGTATTGCCTGGTTTAAACCCGGCATCTCTTGACTCTGGAAAGGGAAAAGAAGGCTTAATGGGTATGCTAAATATGTTCGCCGGGGGATCTTTCTCGCGGGGGTCAATTTTCGCATTAGGTGTAATGCCTTATATTTCGGCATCCATTGTGGTGCAATTATTGGGTATAGCTGTGCCATACTTTACTAAACTGCAAAAAGAAGGCGAAAGCGGCCGTAACAAACTTAACCAGTGGACACGTTACCTAACCATAGGTATTACTGCATTGCAGGCTATTGGTTACGTAAAATCGCAGGTAAGTGCGCCACCGCTTATTGCTGAGCCATACTTTACCATACTATCGGTATTTGTATTAACCGCCGGAACATTATTTGTAATGTGGCTGGGAGAGAAAATTACGGATAAAGGTATCGGTAACGGTATATCGCTTATCATTATGGTGGGTATTATTGCCCAGTTGCCAGGCGCGCTTGGCAGCGAGTTATTAACCCGTGTTAATGGTGCAGGTGGCTTGTTCATATTTATAGTTGAAATTGTAGCGCTTATAGCGGTTGTAATGTTCACTATATTAATTGTACAGGGTACCCGTAAAATTGCTGTTCAGTATGCTAAACGTATAGTTGGTAACAAACAATATGGCGGCGTTCGCCAGTACATCCCGTTAAAGGTGAATGCTGCGGGTGTAATGCCTATCATCTTCGCGCAAGCGTTAATGTTTATCCCGGCTACTATACCGCAGTTCTTTAAATCGGCCGGTTCAAACAGTGTTGTTATTGCTTTGTCTGATTATCAGTCATGGGGTCACAACTTATTGTTTGCCGTATTGATTATCGTATTCACCTATTTCTATACAGCTATTACGGTTAATCCAAACCAAATGGCCGATGATATGAAAAAGAACGGTGGTTTTATACCGGGTGTTAAACCAGGTAAAGCTACTGCCGACTTTATTGACGGTGTAATTTCGAAGATCACTTTGCCGGGTTCAATATTCTTAGCTATTATCGCTATCATACCGGCAATAGCCGCGATACTTACGGTTAGCAGTCAGTTCTCTCGTTTCTTTGGTGGAACATCGCTGATCATTTTGGTTGGTGTTGTATTAGATACCTTACAGCAAATAGAAAGCCACCTGTTAATGCGCCACTATGATGGTTTAATGAAAACCGGCAGAATTAAAGGCAGAACAGCTATACCAACTGCAGCCGGCACTACACCGTCAGCAATTTAATCAGTAATGTCAAAAATCAATTATAAGTCTGTCGAAGAGATAGAACTCATAAGAGAAAGTTCATTATTGGTCTCTAAAACACTTGGAGAGATTGCTAAGGTTATTAAACCCGGAATAAAAACAATTGAGTTAAATAAACTTGCCGAAACCTTTATTAGAGATAATAAGGGTATACCGGCATTTTTAAATTATAACGGTTTCCCGTACTCGCTTTGTATTTCGTTAAACAACCAGGTTGTACATGGTTTCCCGAGTGAGCATGTATTGGTACCGGGCGACCTGGTATCTGTTGACTGTGGTGTAGTATTGAATAAATACTATGGCGACTCGGCTTATACCTTTGCCATAGGCGAGGTGAGCGAGCAGGTGAAAACCTTAATGCGTGTTACAAAGGAATGTTTATACCTGGGTATTGATAAAGCCGTAACCGGATTGCGCATAGGCGATATAGGATACGCGGTACAGGAGCATGCCGAAAAGCATGGCTTTGGTGTAGTGAAAGAACTGGTGGGACATGGTGTAGGATTAAAGCTGCATGAAAAACCTGAAGTACCTAACTACGGTAAACGCGGAGCCGGTATTAAACTGGAAGAGGGAATGGTAATAGCCATTGAACCCATGATAAACGCCGGCCGTGCCGGTGTAAGGTTTTGGGACGATGGCTGGACAGTATCAACCATCGATGGTAAACCGAGCTGTCATTATGAGCACACGGTAGCCATTAGTAAGGGTAAAGCCGACATTCTTTCAACATTTTCATATGTTGAAGAAGTTTTAAAAGAAAAAGAATAAAATATTAAAAATATTTATTAATTTTGCATCCCGCTTTAAAGGCGGATAATTGTATAGAAATCAGTAATATATGGCTAAACAGGCCTCGATTGAACAAGACGGTACAATAAAGGAAGCATTATCAAACGCAATGTTTCGCGTGGAGTTGGAAAACGGACACGAAATTATTGCGCATATTTCGGGTAAAATGCGGATGCACTACATCAAAATTTTACCTGGCGACAGAGTGAAGTTAGAAATGAGCCCGTATGATTTATCAAAAGGCAGGATAACCTACAGATATAAATAAACAAAGAGATGAAAGTTAGAGCATCAATAAAAAAACGTAGTGCTGATTGTAAGATCATCCGTCGTAAAGGGAAACTTTATGTAATTAACAAGAAGAACCCTAAGTACAAACAACGTCAGGGTTAATTATAAATCGTAAGAATTCCGTACAACGGTGGCCCGCCGTTCGGTCTTACTTGAAAACAAATAAAAAAATATGGCAAGGATAGCAGGTATTGATTTACCAAGAAACAAACGCGGCGAGATAGGTTTAACCTACATTTACGGTATTGGCCGTACTAAAGCCCAGGGAATTTTAGCTGAAGCTGGTATTGATTTCAATACTAAAGTACAGGACTGGACAGATGAGCAATTAACAGCCATCCGTACTATCATTAACGATAGGGTTAAAGTTGAAGGCGCATTGCGTTCTGAAGTACAACTTAACATCAAACGTTTAATGGATATTGGTTGTTACCGTGGTACACGTCACCGTAAAGGTTTACCATTACGTGGTCAGCGTACTAAAAACAACTCTCGTACCCGTAAAGGTAAACGTAAGACAGTTGCTAACAAGAAGAAAGTTACCAAGTAATAATTGATAGGTGAGGGGTGGTTTCATCCCTTGGCTGGAACAATAAGATAACAAACATGGTACCGGGTGCCGGGGAAATAAACCTCAAGTCCTGATATCTAAAATCTAAAAAAGAAAATGGCTAAAGCTAAAAAAGTAACCAAAAAGCGTATTGTGATTGTAGAGCCGGTTGGCGAAGCACACATCAACGCTACTTTTAACAACATCATCATTACCCTGACTAACAAAAGCGGTCAGGCCATTTCATGGTCATCGGCCGGTAAAATGGGCTTCAAAGGTTCTAAGAAAAATACCCCTTATGCAGCCGGTCAGGCAGCATCTGATTGCGGTAAAGTAGCTTATGACTTAGGCTTGCGTAAAGTTGAAGTATTTGTTAAAGGCCCTGGATCAGGTCGCGAGTCAGCTATCCGTACTTTGCAAACTGCAGGTATTGAGGTTACAACAATAAAAGACATTACACCGCTTCCACACAATGGTTGCCGTCCGTCAAAACGCAGAAGAGTTTAATTAATCAATTTTTAAAGCTAAGATTCACCGGCTACAGGCCGACTGATACTTTAAAACAAACAAACAATGGCAAGATATACAGGCCCCAAATCCAGAATTGCGCGCCGTTTCAGAGAACCGATCTTTGGTCCTGATAAAGCGTTAGAAAGAAAAAACTATCCACCCGGAATGCACGGGGCTTCTAAAAGAAGAGGAAAACAATCTGAGTATTCAACTCAGTTAATGGAGAAACAAAAAGTTAAATACACTTACGGTGTATTAGAGCGTCAGTTCGAAAACCTGTTTCACCGTGCTTCTGCTAAAGAAGGTATCACCGGCGAAAACTTATTAAAGTTTTTAGAGGCTCGTTTGGATAATGCAGTTTACCGTTTAGGTATTGCTCCAACCCGCTCAGGTGCACGCCAACTGGTAGGCCACAAACACATCACAGTTAACGGCGAAGTTGTAAATATCGCTTCTTACGCTTTAAAAGCAGGTGATGTTATCGCGGTACGCGAAAAATCAAAAACATTAGAAGCCATAACCAATTCGGTTGCCGGCCGCAAAATAAATAAATACAGCTGGTTGCAATGGGATGCTGCTACCTTAACAGGTACATTCCTGAACTACCCGAACCGTGATGAGATTCCTGAGAACATTAAGGAAAACCTGATCGTCGAGTTGTACTCAAAATAATAACGATACTTATCCTGAGAAATGGTCAGTCAAAAGCTGATCATTTTTCGGGTTTAATTCAATTAGCAAACATAAATAAGGATATAAATGGCAATATTAGCATTTCAAAAACCTGACAAGGTTATCATGCAGAAATCAACTGATTTTGATGGTACGTTTGAATTTCGTCCGTTAGAACCAGGTTTCGGTATAACCATAGGTAATGCTTTACGTCGTATCTTACTTTCATCATTGGAAGGTTATGCGATCACTTCTGTTCGTTTCTCGGGAGTAACACATGAGTTTTCGACCATTAAAGGTGTGGTTGAAGATGTTACCGAGATCATATTGAACTTAAAACAAGTTCGTATGAAGAAAACCGGTGAATCGGGCGATTCTGAAAAAATATTCGTGATCATCAATGGTCAGGATACTTTCAAAGCGGGCGATATCACTAAGTTCTCTAACAACTTTACTATCCTTAACCCTGATCTGGTTATCTGCAATATGGATTCGTCTGTAACGCTTGAAATTGAACTGACCGTTGCCAAAGGCCGTGGTTATGTTGCAAGCGAAGAGAACAAAAATCCGGATGCGATGTTAGGCGTTATCGCTATCGATTCGATCTACACCCCGATCAAGAACGTTAAATACACTATCGAGAACTATCGTGTTGAGCAAAAAACCGACTATGAAAAATTAGTTCTGGATATTGCTACTGACGGATCGGTTCACCCTGAGGATGCTTTGAAAGAAGCTGCCAAAATTTTGATCCAACACTTTATGTTGTTCAGCGATGAGAACATGATGTTAGAGGCTCAGGCTAAAGAAGAAACTAAAGAAGTTGACGAGGAAATTTTACACATGCGTAAGATCCTTAAAACTGAATTGGTTGACCTTGACCTTTCGGTACGTGCATTAAACTGCTTAAAAGCAGCTGATATCCGCAGCCTGGCTGACCTGGTATCGTATGACGTGGCTGACATGTTAAAGTTCAGGAACTTTGGTAAAAAATCATTAACTGAAATTCAGGACCTGGTTAAATCAAAAGGATTATCTTTTGGTATGAACCTGTCGAAATTCAAGTTAGACGAAGAGTAATAAAATTTAGATATTGCGATGCGCTATATGGTGCATCGCAATATTTATTTAAAGAGTAACATAAATAATAATTAAGCGACCGCATAATTCCGAGGGTTGAGCAATTTCCCCAACGGTATGCACGTGAAAAATCAACAAACAAAATGAGACACGGTAAAAAATTAAATCACTTAGGCCGCACCAACAGTCACCGTAAGGCGATGATGGCGAACATGGCTTCTTCGCTTATTTTACACAAGCGCATTACTACAACATTAGCTAAAGCAAAAGCTTTACGTATGTATGTTGAACCAATCATCACCAAAGCAAAAGAGGATACTACGCACTCACGCCGTACCGTATTCAGCTATTTGCAAGACAAGGATACAACTGCTATCCTTTTCCGCGAAGTTGCTGAGAAAGTTGCTAATCGCCCGGGTGGTTATACCCGTATCATCAAAATGGAAAACCGTTTAGGTGATAACGCTGAAATGGCAATGATCGAGTTGGTAGATTATAACACAGTTTATACTAAAGGCGAAGCTAAGGCTGAGAAGAAAACTACCCGTCGTCGTGGCGGATCAGGTAAAGGCAAAGCTGCTCCGGCTGCATCTGCTGCTCCTGTAGCTGTTGAAGAAGCTGTAGTTGTTGACGAGGCTCCTGCTGCACCGGCTGTAGAAGAAGCTCCTGAAGCCCCTGCTGCTGAAGAAGAAAAAGGCGAATAAGTTTTTTCTTTAAGGATATAGAAAGCCCTGCTCAGTTTGAGTGGGGCTTTTTTTGTGGGGGAAAAATCGGGGTGGTGTGAGATAGTCGGGCTTGGATATTCCACTTGTTTTTCTTATATTGTATAGAATGGAGAATGGTCAATAGTGAGTTGTAAGTTAACACAAAATAAAGTTTTAAATACCCACTTTTTGACTCACACCGACAACGCTGCGCTGGTCGACCCTCTCTGCTTCGCAAAGAGGGTGGGGAAATGTTCTTTGAAAATACCACCTTTTACCACCCTGCCTGAACTTGGCATGAAAGGCAATAGAATTATGAAATTGATAATTTAAGGTGTTAAGTTTATATAAAAATACCGACAAATACCACCCAATACCACCCGGTCGGTGGGTGAGACATTACGAAAATGGCAATGAATTGAGTGATGTGGTGGTATAATAAAATTGAGGAATACCGACAAATACCACCCTGTTTTGGTTAGCGGTTCTTAGTTCGATACCTTTCGTAGTGGACACGAGCGAGGACGCTCGCGCCAGCTGAGATTACAGACAATGCCTTAAATCCGAAATAAAAATAACACCTGTTTTTACCTGCTTTTCTGCCAACATGTCACCATCATATTCCGGTAATCTGCCGCAAATTATTATTTACTGCAACTATTTACTGCCAACAACCATTTGGCACAGGCATTGTTAATGTGCCTATAGTAAACATAGTATTCAATATAGTAAAATCAAATATATGTCTAAAATAATTGGAATCGACTTAGGAACAACGAACTCCTGCGTATCAGTAATGGAAGGTAATGAGCCTGTAGTTATTGCTAACAGTGAGGGGAAACGTACAACGCCATCGGTTGTTGCATTTGTTGACAACGGCGAACGTAAAGTTGGTGATCCGGCCAAACGCCAGGCTATCACTAACCCAACAAAAACGATCTCATCGATCAAACGCTTTATGGGTAACCAGTTTAACGAGGTAACCAAAGAAGCCGACCGCGTACCTTACAAGGTGGTAAAAGGTGATAATAACACGCCACGTGTGGAGATCGATGATCGTAAATATACTCCGCAAGAGATATCGGCAATGATACTTCAGAAAATGAAGAAAACTGCTGAAGACTTTTTGGGAACTGAAGTAACTGAAGCGGTTATTACCGTACCGGCTTATTTTAACGATGCGCAACGCCAGGCAACTAAAGAAGCCGGTGAAATTGCTGGTTTAAATGTACGCCGTATTATTAACGAGCCTACTGCTGCCGCCCTTGCTTACGGTTTGGACAAAGCACATAAAGACATGAAAATTGTTGTGTTTGACTGCGGTGGCGGTACACATGACGTTTCTGTTTTGGAATTAGGTGATGGCGTGTTCGAAGTAAAATCAACCGATGGCGATACGCACTTAGGTGGTGACGACTTTGACCAGGTGATCATTGATTACTTAGCTGACGAGTTTAAATCTGACGAAGGTTTTGACCTGCGTCGTGACCCGATGAGCTTACAGCGTTTAAAAGAAGCTGCTGAAAAAGCTAAGGTTGAATTATCAAGCTCGGCACAAACAGAAATTAACCTGCCATACATTACCGCTGTTGACGGTATGCCTAAGCACCTGGTTAAAACTTTAACCCGTGCTAAGTTTGAGCAACTGGCAGATAGCCTGATCAAACGTACTATCGATCCTTGTAAAACAGCGTTGAAAAATGCAGGTTTATCGGTATCTGATATCGACGAGATCATCCTGGTAGGTGGTTCAACCCGTATCCCTGCGATACAGGAAGCCGTTGAGAAATTCTTCGGTAAAGCGCCGTCAAAAGGTGTTAACCCTGATGAAGTTGTTGCGATAGGCGCCGCTATTCAAGGTGGTGTATTATCGGGCGATGTGAAGGATGTATTGTTGCTGGATGTTACCCCGCTTTCATTAGGTATCGAAACTATGGGTGGCGTAATGACCAAACTGATAGAAGCTAATACGACTATCCCATCTAAAAAATCGGAAACATTCTCTACCGCGTCTGACAGCCAGCCATCTGTAGAGATCCACATTTTACAAGGCGAGCGCCCAATGGCTGCTCAAAACCGTACAATTGGCCGTTTTCACCTGGATGGTATACCACCTGCACCGCGCGGTGTACCGCAAATTGAAGTAACTTTTGATATTGACGCTAACGGTATATTACACGTAGCGGCAAAAGATAAAGCTACCGGTAAAGAGCAAAAGATCCGTATCGAAGCTTCTTCGGGCTTAACTGATGCCGAGATCAAAAAGATGAAGGACGAAGCTGAAGCTAACGCTGAAGCGGACAAGAAAGCGAAAGAAGAAGTTGATAAACTGAACGCTGCTGACGCCCTGATCTTCTCGACAGAAAAACAACTGAAAGAGTACGGCGATAAGATCCCTGCTGACAAAAAAGCTCCGATTGAAAGCGGCTTAGAGAAACTGAAAACAGCCTATGCAGCTAAGAGTTTTGACGAGTTAGATACTATCCAGGCTGAACTGCAAACCGCATGGAACGCAGCATCAGAAGATATGTACAAGAACGCTGACGGCGGACAAGCGCAACCAGGTGCTGAACAGCCACAAGGTGCCCCACAAGGCAACGCAGGCGACCAGGTTACCGATGTTGACTTTGAAGAAGTAAAGTAAGCTCCCGATCTCCTAAAGAGAGGAGAAGGAAATAACAAGAGCCCCGGCTGATTTATTCAGTCGGGGCTTTTTTGTTTTTGATTCTTTTTTGCAGGATGGGTTTCGGGCTCCTTGTATTTGTGTCGGTAGTAACGGTTTAGCAGGGCAAGCACCGGCCAGGTAAACGCAAAGCACAAGCGTGCCACAAAAGGAAAGAAGGGACAAAGCAAAATGCCGCTCAAAAATATGGCCGGCGTAATGATAGACCGTGCCCTGAAAGTATGGATATATCGCGCTGTTGGCGAATGCTCCACCAGTTTGTTTTTAGGATTGAACACATGATTGAGCAGCCAGAAATTGGTGATGCCCGTTAACAGGATATTACCGCAATAAAAATAGAATGGGATGTTGTATTGGGCATTCTCGCTGTAATAGGCCGATGAAAAAGGCATCAGCACAATAGTGAACAGGAACAGGATATTGAGCCAGATGAGCTTTTCGGAATACTGGCTAACAAAACCAAATATGCGGTGATGGCTACGCCAGTATATGGCAATAACAAAAAAGCTGACTATGAACCCTATAAACTTGGTTGTAAGGCCATGCAATTGTTCCAGTATTTCTGTGGTTGAATTGTGAGGCGCCTCAATTTCCGGCGCTTTGATCTCTATGATCAATAAGGTGATCGCGATAGCGAAAACGGCATCGCTGAAGAGGATGATGCGGTCTATCTGGAAGTCTTTACGCTCCGGGTCGTGCTGCTCAAGGAAGTGCTCTTTTTGTATCATGGCTTTAAGTTCCGAAAAGATACAAATAATTGGCGAGGATAGAATAGCTGTTTTTTAAGGCCTGATCTCTATCGGCGTACCTATAGGGGTATGAGCATACAGATCATCTATTTCAGTATCGGTTAAACCAATGCAGCCGTCGGTCCAGTTATACCAACGGTGAAACTTGCCAACAAAGCCTGCGCCATTACTTAACCCATGAATTTTGATATCGCCACCTGGCAGCATATTCAGTTGTTTGGCTTTTGCGATATCGGCTTTCGCGGGATAAGAAATACCTAAGTTTTTATGGCAAACACTACGCGGGTTTTTGGCATTGATAAAGTATTTCCCTTCGGGCGTTTTGCCATCATGTTCGATCTCCTTTTTACCTACCGGGCAAAAGCCTAATGATATGGTATATGTTTTGATCAGTTGACCCTCAGAATAAGCCAGCAGTTGCTTGCGCGATTTTAGGACAATGATATTATCGATAACGGCGTTTGCAGGGAGTTTACTTTCAGGAAAGAAATAATAAGCTGTTAAGCATACGAGCATTAATATTAAAACAGACCTGATTATTCTTTTTAGCATGGCTTTAATTGTAAATATAAAGCAATTGCCATAGAACAAAAAATCCCGCCGGAGCGGGATTTGAGTATTGTAAAGCAATAGCGATTATGCCCAAAGGTTGGCCGGATAAGTTCCGTTCTCAACCAGTTCTGATATGCTTTTTTGTACGATAGGTTTATCTTCTTTATAAGTTACACCGAACCATTTTGAGGCGGTAGGGATAACTTTGAATGAAGCCTGTCCGCTTTTAATTAGTTCATCAGCAACAAGCGGGATGAAGAACTCAGCTTTCGGGTTGTTCTCGTTAGCGTCAACAAACTTTTTGAACATATCTAAGCTCTGATCAAAAACAGCCGGGGTAAAGCCCCAGAAGTTCATAGATACACGGGTGTCGTTAGGCAAAGCGTGTTCGCCGGTAGCGTCTTTGTAGGCTACTTTGCCACCTTCGGTAAAGTATACTTCGGTACGCTCGTTTATCTCTACCATGTTGCCGCTATCGTCAACTTTACATACACCACGCGATACGGATCCGTAGTCGGACAAGGTTCTGTCAACCTGGTAGCCGATCAGTGAATAGGCATCATCAGCTACTTCGCTGGTTAAAAATTTAGCCATTTTCTCGAAAGAATCATAACCATAAAAGTCATCGGCGTTAATTACGCAGAATGGTTCTTTAACCTGGTTACGTGCAGCCAGTACAGCGTGGGCAGTTCCCCATGGTTTAGCGCGTTCAACTACTTTATCAATACCGAAAGGTTTCAGGTCATAGCTTTGAAAAACGTAGTCGGTTTCTATTTTACCTGCCAGTTTAGGTTCAAATATCGCTTTAAAGTTATCAACAAACTCCTCGCGGATAATAAAGCTTACTTTACCAAAACCAGCTTTAATGGCGTCATAAATAGAATAATCAATAATGGTTTCGCCATTGGGGCCAAAGCCATCAACCTGTTTCATGCTGCCATAGCGGCTGGCCATTCCGGCGGCCAAAATAAGTAGTGTAGGTTTCATAGTGCTAAAATATATTATATTTTGTGTGTTACGTATTTAGGTTAAAAAGGATAACGTATTAATAACATTATCCTAAAAATGTTTGTTGGTTATTTAATGTATCGGAAGTCTTGCCCCGATTTGATATTCAGCAGTACTTCATATATCAAACGGATCACATTATCTACATCCTCTTTGTGTATCATCTCCACGGTAGTGTGCATATAGCGTAATGGCAATGAAATAAGCGCAGATGGCACACCGCCGTTTGAATAGGCAAAAGCATCAGTATCTGTTCCGGTTGAGCGTGACGATGCCTGGCGCTGGAATGGAATACCTTCTTTTTCGGCTGTTTTTATCAGGAGTTTATTCAGGTTGTTTTGTACTGCAGGAGCGTATGATACCACAGGGCCCTTACCGCAGCTGGTATCACCCTGGGTGATCTTGTTGATCATCGGGGTAGATGTATCGTGCGTTACATCGGTTACTATGGCTACGTGCGGCTTAATATAATCGGCTATCATTTCGGCGCCACGCAAACCGATCTCTTCCTGCACGGCGTTAACAATGTACAGGCCGAAAGGGAGCTTTACTTTGTTTTCTTTCAGTAAACGGGCAACTTCGGCAATCATAAAGCCGCCTGCGCGGTTATCTAAAGCACGGCCAACATAATAGCGGTCGTTCAATACCATAAACTCATCCTGGTAAGTGATCACGCAGCCTACATGGATGCCCAGCTTTTCAACTTCTTCTTTACTGGTACAGCCGCAATCTAAAAAGATATTTTTAAGGGTAGGGGCTTCTTCTTTTTCGCCGCTGCGGGTATGGATGGCAGGCCAGCCAAATACGCCGGTCACCATGCCTTTATCGGTGTGGATGTTTACGCGTTTTGATGGCGCTATCTGGTGATCGGAACCGCCGTTACGGATAACATAGATCAAACCATCGCTGGTAATGTAGTTTACAAACCACGAGATCTCATCGGCATGGGCTTCGATAACAACACGGTATTCTGCCTTCGGGTTAATGATACCTACGGCCGAGCCATAGTTATCTACATAATACGAATCGATATAAGGTTTTAAATATTCGAGCCATAATTCCTGGCCCTTCCATTCAAAGCCTGTAGGCGATGGATTATTGATATATTCTTCGAAAAAAGCGAGTGATTTTTTATTTACAACAGAGATATGTTTCTTTTCGTCCGATTTTTTTTTAGCCATGATATTTAATTTAGAATGGGCTGATAAACCTCGGAGGCAAATATAGTAAACCCACCAATAAACAGATATACAAAAAGATGCGTATCACAATTATTGTTTAATTAACATTTACTTTATTTAGGATGCATTTATTTGCGGTGAGTAAAAAGTTTCGTGTTTGTTTATTAAGGGGAACAGCCTGTATGTGAGTGATACAGGCTGTTTTTATTATAAGTTCTTTTCCATGATCTCGTAATCAATACCGCTTTTAGAAAATGTTTTGCCTGTTTGAACGAAACCCGATTTAAGATAAAACCCGATAGCCGATGAACGCGCGTTGCACCATAAACGGGTTGCACCTTCTGATAATACGAACCTGGTGATATGATCTAACAGTTCCCGGCCGTAACCCTTGCCCTGAAAAGCCGGATCGAAAGCGAATTTTCGGAATTGCCAGTCGCTGCCATTTTGAAACAGCGAAACTACCCCGATCAATTTATTATCGATAAATCCGCCGAAGTGATAGCCGTGGTTATCCTCGTCCATCTCCATCTCCCAGAGCATATTGCCCGGGTATAGCACATCCCGGCGAAGCTGCCAGGTGAGTTGCGGGGTTATTTGTTCGATATCCATTATTTTTTTATTTCGGATTTCGGATGTTCAATTTCGGATTTAAGAAATTATAAAAAATCAGTCAAATCCGAAATCTAAAATTCGAAATCCGACATCTCTACAACGGTATATTCCCATGCTTCTTCCTCGGGTTATTTACTACCTTATTCTCTAACATTCTAAAGGCATGTATCAGTTTGGCGCGGGTTTCGGATGGTTCTATTACCTCATCAATAAAGCCACGCTCCGCGGCGCGGTATGGGTTGGCGAAGATGTCGGCATATTGCTGCTCCATTTCTTTCCATTTGGCTTCCGGGTCGGGGGCTGATGATATCTCTCTTTTAAAGATGATCTCGGCTGCACCTTTGGCACCCATTACGGCTATCTCGGCAGATGGCCAGGCATAGTTCATATCGGCACCGATATGTTTGGAGTTCATCACATCATATGCGCCGCCATAAGCTTTGCGGGTAATAACGGTAATGCGCGGTACGGTAGCTTCGCTAAAGGCATATAGCAGCTTGGCGCCGTTGGTAATGATGGCGTTCCACTCCTGGTCGGTACCGGGAAGGAAGCCCGGTACATCTTCAAACACCAGCAGCGGGATGTTAAAGCAATCGCAAAAGCGAATAAAACGCGCGCCTTTAGTTGAAGAGTGAATATCCAATACGCCGGCTAAAAAAGCGGGCTGGTTGGCAACGATGCCAATGCTGCGGCCCGCTAATCGCGCAAAGCCAACAACAATGTTCTCGGCAAAATCTTTGTGTACCTCTAAAAACGAACCCTCATCTATCACTTCGCTGATCACCTCACGCATATCATAAGGCTGTGATACGTTTTCGGGAAGCAGGGTATTTAACGCCGGGCGACTTTCGTCGGCCGGTTCGTAAGGTAATGCCGGCGCTTTCTCTTCACAGTTTTGCGGCATATAGCTTAACAGTTTTTTGATGTGCTGTATGGCGGCTATCTCATTAGCGCAGGCAAAATGCGTTACGCCAGATTTAGTAGCATGCGTCATTGCGCCGCCTAATTCTTCGGAGGTTACTATTTCGTGGGTAACTGTTTTTACTACGTTGGGGCCGGTTACAAACATGTACGAGGTATGCTCCACCATCAAAATAAAATCGGTAATGGCGGGTGAGTACACGGCGCCGCCCGCGCAGGGACCCATAATGGCCGATATTTGCGGCACTACGCCCGATGCCATGGTATTACGGTAAAATATATCGGCATAGCCGCCAAGCGAAACCACGCCTTCCTGGATGCGGGCACCGCCCGAGTCATTGAGGCCGATAACCGGTGCGCCGTTCTTCATGGCCAGGTCCATTATTTTGCAGATCTTCTCGGCATGGGTTTCTGATAATGAGCCACCGAACACGGTAAAATCCTGGGAGAAAACATACACTATCTTACCATTAATAGTACCGTAACCGGTAACTACGCCATCGCCTGGGTATTTTTCCTTCTCCATACCAAAATCGGTAGAGCGGTGCGATACCAGCATGCCGATCTCCTGGAAAGAGCCTTCGTCCAATAAAAAATGTAAACGTTCGCGGGCGGTGAGTTTGCCCTTTTTATGTTGACTGTCTATACGTGCCTGGCCGCCGCCCAACAGCGCCTCTTGTTTTTTCTGATCTAATAGGTCGAGCTTTTTATCCACTTCTTCAGGTTTTATTAATGTTGTAGCCGTTAAAAATATGAATTATCTTTATCACTATTCAATCTTACAAAGATTTGCTCTTATATATAATATGCTGACACAGGCTAAAGATAACCGCAGTTTAAAAGCAAACCTGATGCTGGCATCGTCTACCGCTATGGTTGCAGGCATTATTAACGTGGCCGGCGTTATCGCTTTTTTGGCATTTACTACCAATGTAACCGGGCACGTAGCATTATTGGCCCGCAAGGTAAACGCGCAGGATGTTGAAGAGGTAGTAACCGTTTTTGTATGGCTGCTTATGTTTTTTGTGGGTGCCTTTGTATCGCATTTTTTGGTGCGAACCTTTGAGCGCCGCAGCCTTTACCTGGCACATGCCATGCCGATATTGCTCGAAATGATCGTCTTGCTTTTTATAGCCGTTTACGGCAACCATTTTTTTGATGGCACTGACCGGGAGCGGGAAGTGATCATCGGCGCCATGATGTTTTCGATGGGATTACAAAACAGTTTGGTATCTACTATTTCGGGCGGTTTAATTAAGTCGTCGCACCTTACCGGTTTGTTTACCGATGTAGGTGCCGATGTTGCCGAATGGCTGCACCCCCGAACGGCTAAAACCGAAGCAGTAAAGAACAGACTGTATGTAAGGTTTACCGTGCTTGGTTTTTACTTTTTGGGTGCCATTGCCGGCGGCTATCTTTTCGAGATCGTTAACTTTAAGGTATTTTACTTCCTCCCAATTATTTTGATAACAATATTACTTTATGACATTTGGGATGCTGGCATTACCAATTTACGTACTAAATTAGCGCCTGCTAACAAAACTGAATAATTACGCTTACCTATTACAAACAATGATAAACGATACCAGCCATATTACTTACGAGGGCCTGTTACAGGGCAATAAAAAATTTGTTGCTGATACCATAGACCGCGACCCTGAATATTTTAGCAAACTGGCAGGCGGACAAAACCCGCCGGTGTTATGGATAGGCTGTGCCGATAGCCGTGTACCCGCTAACCAGATCACCAATACCAAGCCGGGCGAAATATTTGTACACCGCAATATTGCCAACGTGGT
>Ga0070659_100000372_pt1 | contig 33822 bp, 24 predicted proteins | sample KBSC23metaG_FD_64666 | JGI IMG/M metagenome (GOLD analysis project Ga0070659, IMG submission 64666) | Corn rhizosphere microbial communities from Kellogg Biological Station, Michigan, USA - KBS C2-3 metaG | ecosystem: Host-associated > Plants > Roots > Rhizosphere > Soil ... | reverse complement strand
GTAAACACATTTAAAGCCACCTATATGTCATTTGATCAATATCACGAACCCGCCAACGAATTATCCGACGAGACAAGAACATTCGCCCGGATGATCGTATCCTTAACCGAAGAAGCTGAAGCCATTAACTGGTATGAGCAGCGCATCTCGGTCGAAAAAGACAAGGATGCCAAAGCCATTATGCAAAATGCACAGCACGAAGAGTTTAAGCATTTTGGTATGGACCTTGAATTTCTGCTGCGTAAAAAACCGGTATGGCGAAAAACGTTGCAAGCTATCCTGTTTAAAACAGGTGACATTGTTGAACTTGGTGAAAAAGGTGAAGAGGAATCGGAATAAGTGACCGATAGCATTGCGTTATGGCTTTTAAATTGCTTAATTTGGGGCAATGGATAAGTTACAGATAGCTTTTGACCTGTTCGACAGGTATAACCAGCAAGACCCAAACCTGGTAGTATGGGATGGAAAATCATACCCAGCCGAATACTTTTATGCCCTGCAATTATACAACTGGGTTATAAAACTGGAGTCGAAACCCAGTGAACAGCTATTGCTGGCGTCGCGCTGCCAGCATATCGGGCGGTGGGAAATCCCACGCGGCCATTATCCGGATGGGAAAACCGGCTATTTAAACTGGCGCAGCAACCTGGCTAAGTTTCATGCCGAAAAAGCAGGTGAGTTAATGCTGGAGGCAGGTTATGATGAGGATTTTATTGCTGATGTGAAGCGTATCATACTGAAACAAAAGATAAAGCTCGACCATGAGGTACAAACCATGGAAAATGCCCTATGCCTGGTATTCCTCGAGTTCCAGTTTGAGGATTTCCACCAAAAGCATGATGAGGATAAGCTAATCACCATCCTGCGCAAAACCTGGAAAAAAATGAGCGAACCAGGGCAACAAGCCGCGCTAACGCTCAATTACAGTGATGCCAGCAAAGCGCTGATAGCAAAAGCGCTGGCTTAAGCTTTTTTAGGCGTTTCGGGCTTGGGGCCGCGCAGGTGTATTACCAGCCCGTTTAAAAAATTACGCAGTATCTGATCACCGCAAGGTTTAAAGTTGGGATGATCTTCCGCACGGAATATAGCGCCCAGTTCTGCTTTGGTGGTATTAAAATTGGCCAGTTTAAGTATCTCAATAATATCATCATCACGCAATTGCAGCGCCACGCGTAGTTTTTTCATTATATCGTTATTGCTCATATCGGTATTCTTTTAGCTCGCTATCTCGATCTTTACTTTCTTGTTCTTTATTTTCTCGTTCTTCAACACATCGATGGTTTTGGTAATCAGGCTGCGTTTTACAGCGGCGTATGATGAATAATCAAGCACCTCTATCAAACCAAGTTCATCTTTGTTTAGTTTGCCTTTTTGCAGCAGCAAGCCTACAATATCTACCTTGTTCACCTTATCCTTTTTGCCTGCCGCAATATACAAAGTTGCCCATGGCGTTTGTTCGGGTAATTTGTTTTTGGCCGGCAGGGTTTCCACTTCATACTTTGCCTCTAAAAAGTCGGGCTTTTCATCGGGCGTCAACAACAGGTAAGCGGTGCCTTTGGCATGCATACGCGCGGTACGGCCATTACGGTGTATAAACGCTTCCTTATTGTGAGGCACCTGGTAGTGAATGATGTATTCTATCTCGGGAATATCCAACCCGCGCGAGGCCAAATCGGTAGTGATCAACAAACGGCTGCTCCCGTTACGGAATTTAATGAGGGCCTTTTCCCTATCCTCCTGCTCCATCCCACCATGAAAAACATCGTGGATAACACGCATATCCCAAAGCAGTTCGCTGATACGATCCACAGCGTCGCGGTGGTTGCAAAATACCAGGGTAACCTTGCTGCCAATGGCGCAGATAAGCGAGAACAGCGTTTCCAGCTTCTCATCAGGCTCGCTGATGATGGCTTTAAGCTGAAGCGCCGACGCGCTGGTATCCTTTTTCAGGAAGTTCAGCTCTACCGGATCTTTAACCCCTGCAAAAGCCGGGATGTTATCCATTTTGGTGGCCGAGGTGAGGATGCGTCTTTTCAGACCTACCAGGTCGCGGATGATGAACGACATATCATCTTCAAAACCAAATTCAAGCGCTTTATCAAATTCATCCAGCACCAGCGTTTTAATGCTATCTGTTTTAAAGTTGGAGCGTTTAATATGATAAGCTATGCGCCCGGGAGTGCCCACCAAAATTGCCGGTGGCTGCGACAGGTTATTGCGCTCTACCTTGGTATCATGTCCGCCATAGCAGCAGTTTATTTTGAAACCCGTACCCATGGTTTTAAAAACCTGCTCTATCTGCAATGCCAGTTCGCGCGATGGCACCATGATGAGCACCTGCACATCGGCGACAGCTGCATCAAGCGTTTTTAAAACAGGCAACAAAAAGCCCAGCGTTTTACCGGATCCTGTTGGCGATAGCAGCACCATATCCTTTGCCTTATCGGCATTAAGGGCAGCATGCTGCATTTCGTTCAGTTCGGCGATGTTAAGTTTTGCGAGGGCTTCTTTTATCATGATCGCCGTAAAGGTACTGTTTTTGAAGGCGCAATTCACATATAGCGATGGGTTTGAAACCCATCGCTATGAAATGCCCAAAAGTTCTATTGCTAACTATTCACTGCTCACCACTCACTACTCACCGCAAAAGCGTTACCTTTGCAGCAATGTGGTTAGAGAAATTAAAGCTGAATAAGCAAATGGTGCGGTCGGTTACCGAAGCCGGATACTTAACACCTAAAGAGATACAGGCAAAAACCATGACCCGTATCATCGGCGGTCAGGATATTATTGCCATTGGCCCCGAAGGCTGCGGTAAAACTACGGCTTATGTTATCGGCGTGCTTACCCGTCTGAAGTATGGTGTGGAAGAAGCGCCGAGGGCTTTGATATTGGTTCCGGATAAAGAACGCGTAATTGAAGTATCAGAACAATTTGAACGGCTGAACAAGAACGACAGTATCCGCATAGTGAGCCTGTATGCAACGCCCGGGATCGAGACCCAAATGAATGCTTTGGCGGATGGTGCCGATATCGTAGTGGCTACTCCCGACAGGGCGCGCGCCATCTATTTAAAACTTGGCTTGAATCTGAACAAGATCATCATGTTTGTGGTGGATGATGCCCAGGCGATAGTAAAACAAGGTTTACAGTTACCTGTGAACGAATTGGCCAACAGCATCCAAAAATGCCAGCACCTTATCTTCACCGAAGTAATGCACAGCAAACTGGAGCTGATGATAGACCCTTTTATGAATGCCCCGGCTATAATTGAGGTAGAAGAACTGGTAGAAGCTGAAACTGAAGTATACGAGCAAACGTTGTTTAACGTAAACAACTTCAAAACCAAGATCAACCTGCTGAATTTGCTGCTGGGTGAACAGCAGGAAGGTAATAAAACCGTAGTGTATGTAAATACCCGCCTCACGGCAGAAAAGTTATACAATAGCCTTTACCAGGCAGTAAAGAAGCATGCCGCGTTATTAAAACCGATCTTTTTTGAATCGACAGGGTTTGAGCACATGTCGGACTTTTGTGAGCAGGACAGCTATTCGGTACTTATCGTGGCGAATGAGCTGAATGCTGAGACCGACCTTTTCCGCATCAATACCATCATTCATTTTGAACTGCCTGTAGAGAAAGAGACTTTTATCCAACGTATTGTAAAAAGGGATGACCAGCAACTGGAAGTACTCACTTTCAGTACCGATATTGAGCTGGCCGATGTAAAGCGAATTGAACAGGCCACCGGTAAAAAAATGACCGTGGTTGATCTGCCACATAACCTCATCATCAGTAAAGAAACAAAAGATGCGGATAAGAAAAAGCCTGCATCAAAAAGTGATGAGCCGGAACGCGGAGCAGCATTTCATGAAAAGAAAGCAAGCAATGCCAAAACCTATAACCTTAGCGCAGGTACCAAAGCTAAGATGAATAAAAAGAAGAAACACGGATAACAATGATGATAGAACCATTCGATATTGAATTAGGCGCCGTAACCTATTCAGTATTCCCCGAAGAAGATGACATGTACACCATTTTTAAAGATGGTGTAGAATATCTTAAAATACAGAAAGACACCGAGCAGCAATGGATAAAACTCGACCCGGACACTGAAACACCAACATTTGAAACTGATGCTGAGGTAAACCTGATCGGCAAAGAGATCATTATTTACCAGGCCGAGAACCAGGGTTAGTCTTTAACGGGCGCCCAGCGTTTGTTTCTCCACTCCTGCTGTTTAGCTTCATCTAAAAACGTCCAGGCCACCATTCGGCTTACCTTTTGCCCTTGCGACATGCCGATGGTTTTCACATCGGTAGCTTTGAACCAATGGAGCGTACGGTAAATAGCTTCGAGCGAATCTTTTTTGGATACTAACGTCGTAAACCAAAAACAGCTATCGGGTATTTGAGCGCTTTGCTCTATCATCCGATTGATAAAAGCCGTTTCGCCGCCGGCTGTCCAGAGTTCAGCTTTTTGTCCGCCGAAGTTTAGCAATTCCTTCTTTTGCTCTTTGCCAAGGTTACGCCATTTGGTTAAAGTACCTGCCTGTGCTTCTTTTAATGATGCGTGGAACGGCGGGTTACATATCGTGGCATCGAAAACCTCGGTGGATTTGATGATACCGGTAAAGATAGTACCGGCTTTTGATTGCAAACGAGCCTCAACTTTATCTGCCAGGTTTTTGTTGGATGAGATGATCTTATTTGCCGACTCGATAGCTGTGGGATCAATATCCGAACCAACGAAATTCCAGCCGTAGCTGCGTACACCTAATATCGGGTAAATGGCGTTGGCCCCGATGCCAATGTCTAACACGTTCACTTGTTTGCCCGGAGGAAATGCCCCACCATTACTTTCAGCCAACAGATCGGCAAGGTAATGGATATAATCCGCGCGGCCTGGTATTGGCGGACAAAGGAATCCTTCGGGGATATCCCAATGGTTAATGTTGTAATGAACTTTTAACAAGGCCCTGTTCAATGCCTTTACCGCTTCGGCATTGGTAAAATCAATGGTTTCTACCTGAAATTTATTGAGCCCTACAAACTTGCGCAATTCGGGGCTGGCCTTCACCAGCTTTCCAAATTCGTAATTACCCCGGTGTAAATTGCGCGGGTGCAGGTTATCTTTTTGAGCGGGTGTTTTATTTTCGGGTTGCGGCATATCGGGTAATTATAATACTAATTGGCTATGCAGCTTTGCCAGCGTTTCGGCAGCATCCTTACAAAAACCGGGGTGAACTTTTGAGCATTGTACAACCGTACTTCGGGTAGCCGTGAGCCAGCGAAAACGCGAGGCTATATCCAGCTTACCTATCGGCCCGCTTTGCGCGCTGCCGATGCATATCTGCTCAAAAGCACATAAATGTTCTTTGACTTCAGTAATATCCAGGTCGATAGATAGGGCTTTCAGGCGTTGTTCATCCAAAGCAAAAACAGCCTGTAAAAACTTTTGTTTGGCGCAGTATAACACTACTCCAACATTCAGAAACTCTTCGCGCTCTACCCTGGGTACAACGCGGATAACGGCGTACTCAAATAAGGTTTTCTCTTGCATTTTGGGCTTCTTTTACAAAAATTGCGGTATTCGCTAAGCGAGTTGTTAAGTATTTTAAATAGGCCGCGCGATGTTCTTCCGCTGTAGCAAATGGCGAATCGTTCACCAGCCAGCTATCAGGCACCTGGTTAACTACATCGGCAATAAAATCATTAGTAAGTACTGGCTTAAATGCCGTATTTACTTCATCAATTTCGCTTGCGCGGGATAACAGCACATGGTCTTTAACCAGGCCAAACGGACGCAATGCCTGCTCTTCCCAGTTTTGCCATGAATGGTGAAAATACATTGATGCACCATGGTCTATCAGCCACAGTTCTTTATGCCATAACAGCATATTGGTATTGCGACAGGTGCGGTCCATGTTGGTGAGCAGACAGTCGAGCCAAACAATTTGTGATGCCAGCAGGCCGTCTACCTGTGTAATCGTCGGATCGAAGGTAATGGCACCCGAAAGGTAATGCAGCGCAAGGTTAAGGCCTACACTTGCTTTCAGCAGGTCTTGTATCTCTTCATCGGGTTCGGTACGGCCAAAGGCTTCATCCAAATTGGCAAATACAATCTCGGGGACTTTAAAACCCAGTTTACGGGCTATTTCGCCGCCAATCAATTCGGCTATGAGCGCCTTTGCCCCCTGCCCTGCTCCACGAAACTTGAGCACGTACAGAAAGTCGTCATCAGCCTCGGCAATAGCGGGCATAGAGCCTCCTTCGCGCAAGGGCGTAACATAACGGGTAACGTTTACGGTTCTGAGTTGTATCGGGGTATTCATATCCAACAAAGCCCGAAATTAGGAATAATTATCAGGTTTGAGGAATGGGTGGGCCGATTAGCCGTCTATTTCAATGTTCTCCAGGTACTTATAACCGCTACCTGTGTTGATAAGCAATACACTTTCGCCTGCCTTTATCCAGTTAGCCGCCTTCAGTTTTTTGAATGCCTGCCATAAAGCGGCGCCTTCGGGAGCGATCAGCATGCCTTCGTTACGGGCAATTTCTTTAAGGGCGGTGCTCATCTCAATATCTGTAACGGTAAGGGCTGTTCCGTTACTCTCGCGCAGTACGCGTAATATCAACTTATCCGCATAAGGTTTAGGCACGCGCAAACCATTGGCAATGGTAAAACCGCCATCAACAAAGTTTGACGTATGCTGTCCTGCATGAAAAGCCTGCACAATACCATCGCAACTTTCGGATTGTACGGCAACCATATGCGGGCGTTTGCTGCCTATCCAGCCCAGCTGTTCCAACTCATCAAAAGCTTTCCAGATACCGATGAGGCCGGTACCGCCGCCTGTTGGGTAAAGTATCACATCCGGCAATTGCCAGTTAAATTGTTCGGCAATCTCGTAGCCCATCGTTTTTTTACCTTCAAGGCGGTAAGGTTCTTTTAAGGTTGATACCTGGAACCAATTATATTCCAAAGCGTGCTCATTTACCAGTTTGCCGCAATCGCTTATGCTGCCGTCTATCTCCACCAGCTCAGCTCCGTATAAACGGCACTCGTCTTTAAATACTTGTGGGGTCAGGCGCGGCATATATACAATGGCGCTCATACCTGCACGAGCCGCGTAGGCAGCAAGCGCTCCACCTGCATTACCGGCCGTTGGTATAGCCAATGTATGAATGCCCGATTCTTTTGCTTTAGAGACTGCCGCACTTATACCACGTGCTTTAAATGAGCCGGTGGGATTACCGGATTCATCTTTCCAGAATACCTGGTTCCCTTGCGTGTGGCTTTTCATATTCTTTATCGGGATAATAGGCGTAAACCCTTCGCCAAGTGTGATGATGTTTTTCTCGTCCATCACCGGCAAAAATTCTTTATAACGCCACATCGTTGCCGGGCGGCCCAACAATATGCGCCTGTTTAATCCATCATTTAAATTATACCGGGCAAATAAGGTTGATCTGCAACCGGGATCTGTACATACGGTATTGATAACATTTGCCGAATAAATGGCGCCGCATTCAGGGCATTCCAAATGCGACAATAATAAAACAGGTTCTACACTTACAATGGCTCCCATAACAATTGATTATAATCTATTATAATTAATTATACTATTTTTATATACTTAGTATAATGTAAAGTTATAATTAATTATTCAGGAAGATGTTGTGTATTGAATAATTTACTTAGTAAAAATCCATTTCGGTTAAAAATTATTCAGACCAATTTTCCTATCGGACAATACTCACCACAGGGTCAAAATCGAAAAAAGGGCCAGAAGGCCCTTTTAATATTGTATTTATCAGAAAAAATCCTGCAGCTTATTTGTTCAGGGTTTGAGGAGTAGCTTTACCGCCTGAAGAAGCAGTAACCTGGGTTAACTTATCAACCAATGCCTGCCCGAATAAGTTTTTACCAATGATCTTACCATTTGGATCCAGCAAAAAGTTTTGCGGGATGGCACGTACGCCATATAAGGTAGATGCTTCGTTGTTCCAGTATTTCAAATCGCTTACCTGGGTCCAGTTCAGGCCGTCATCAGCAATAGCTTTCAGCCATTTTTCGCGGCCGGTTGGCTGGTCTAACGATACGCCAAGAATGGTGAAGTTTTTGTCTTTAAACTGATTGAACGCTTTAACCACATTCGGGTTTTCGCGGCGGCAAGGGCCGCACCATGATGCCCAAAAATCAACCAGCAGGTATTTCCCTCTGAATGACGACAGTGCGATAGATTTGCCATCCTTATCATTCTGAGCAAATTCAGGCGCTGTTGCACCCATAGCTACCAGTTTTAGCTTAGGGATCATTTCGGCATAACGCTTGCCTTGTTTGCTTTCTTTAAGCGCAGGGGAAAGTGTATTAAATATTGGCTCCAGGTCGCTTGCTTCAGGATAATAGCCAATATAGGTTTGTAAATTATCTAAACTTACCAGCGATGCAGGGTTAGCCTTGATAAATTTACCTACAACTATTTTCTTTTCAGCATCAATATCGTTCTCTCTTTTATCAAAAGCAGCGCTCATTTCGGGCGTTACATTATCTTTGGCAGCAGCTTCTTCGGCATACAATGCTTTCATTTTATCATTGTACGGTTTTAGTTCAGCAACAAGTTTCTGGTTTTCGGCATTTAATTTTGAGCCTGTAATAGCAGCATTGTAAACAGAATCCGTACCCTTAACTTCAGTATTGCCAGGTTCAACATACAGGCTCAATATATCTACCTTCCGTGTTCTACGCAGTGCCGTAAATGTTTCGCCAGCATGGCCAATTAATAAGCTCCCTCTTACTGCTGCAGGTATGGTGCCTTTAAATTCAAATTTACCATTCACAATGCTTGCCGAATCGGTGATATTCTGGGTATCGGCCGCGTAAAGTAAAAAAGCCTTAGCTGTTGGATTGGCATTGCTTACTGAACCTTTTATGGTAAACGAACCCGATTGTGCGAATATTGATGCCGCGGGCAGCAACAATAATGCTATGGAGGTGATCTTTTTCATGTTGTACTTTGATTGATTGCTAATGTTGTCTGTTTAATGTTAGCACAAAATATGCACAAAAAAGCAAAGTGCCAAAGAAAAGCCCTAAAACTGGTGCTTTAATGACAAGAACGTATGTTCTGATTCAGCAAAGTAGATTAATTCGCATCAGGCACCGTCGTGTTCTTTTTAGCCTTTTGCGCATCGGCGTAAGCTTTATACATGGCATGCCAGTTGCGGCCGCTATCGGTAAAGTACGCCTCTATTTTGGTTTTGTATATCTTGAAGATGGTTGATATCTGGTCAACATTTTTATAATCAATAGCCTGTTCACGGGCAGCTTTCAGGTTGGTTAATATCACTGCCTCGTCGTCTTTGGTCAGGTTGGGTACAATGGATCTGTAGCCGTTCATGGTAAAGGCTACTTTGCCGATGGTATATTTATCCAGTACCACTTCTATCTGTTCGTCGGTCAGGTATTTTTTCAAGCCGCCCATCAGGTCTTCGTGTACCGATTTTGGTATGGTCGAATTGATAATTACCTGCCGTTCCAGTTTATTAAATACCTTGCCGGTGATAGGATTCATTCCCTCGGGCACCAGCGTATAAGGGTGGTTGTTGTGCCAGTCGCGCACGGCGGTTAAATGTGTGGTGATGAGTTGCTTTACACGATTCTCTTTCACCGTATCGTTCAGGTTAAGCGTTGCAACAAACGAAGCTGCTTTTACATCCGGATCACCTTTTGACTTACCATCGGCAGGCTTTACCTTAGCATCAGCACCATTTTGTGCGAATGTAAATTTAGGCGCTGCAGCGATAGCGCTTATCATCAGTAATAAAACGATGCATTTCTTCATGATCACGGGGCTTAATTATTGGTTTATAATTTATGCTAATTTATCCCGCAACAGCGGCCCATCACTAAAACAACTTAGCACATGTTTGTACTATATTATCCTGTTTGGCAATCCGTCGTTCACAATCAGAAAATAATACTATAAATTTGATACAACCCATAAACCGGTACCCGAATTTATAGACATGACCAATACCTGTAAAAGTTACCCCTGGCTTTTAAGCCTGATATGCCTTTGTTTTATTACCCAATTTGTGAATGCCCAACCCAGGTTAGCAGCGCTATTTACCGACAACCTGGTGCTGCAGCAAAAATCGGCCGTGCAGGTTTGGGGGTGGGATAAACCATCAGCTATCATCAGTTTAACCAATACCTGGGACAAAAAAATATACAAAGCCACCGCCGCAGCCGATGGTCGCTTTACCTTTAAGATAACCACCCCGGCGGCTGGCGGCCCATATACACTTACTGTTAACGATGGCAAAGCTGTTACGCTGAGCAATATCCTCATCGGCGAAGTTTGGATATGCACCGGCCAGTCGAACATGGAAATGCCCGTGAAAGGCTTTAAAGGGCAACCTATCTATGGCTCAAACGAAGCCATCATCAACTCCGAAAACAAGAACATCCGCCTGTTCACCATACCCCGCTCATCTAAAACCGAAGTACAGCAGGATGCCAAAACCAGCAAATGGCTGGAGGCAAACCCTGAGTCGGTTGCCAACTTTAGCGCTACGGGTTATTACTTTGGCAGGATGCTGAATAAAATGCTGAATGTGCCCATGGGTCTCATCAATTGCAGTTACAGCGGCTCGTCCATACAGGCGTGGATAGATGCTAAAACGCTTGGCGCTTTCCCCGAGATCAAAGTACCCGCCCTTACCGACTCCATTAAAGAGGTAAGTCGTACACCTACTACCTTATATAACGGCATGCTGCACCCTATTATGGGCTATGGCATTAAAGGTGCGATATGGTACCAGGGCGAATCGAACTATAGCGACCCGACCCAATATAACAAGCTGTTCCCCACCTTCGTGAACATGCTGCGTGAGCAATGGGGCGAGGGCGACTTTCCGTTTTATTACTGCCAGATAGCGCCTTACGATTATGCCCAACTACCGCCATACAACAAAGGCGGCAAGTACAACTCGGCCTTTTTGCGCGATGTGCAGCGCATACAGGCCGACAAGATACCCAACACCGGGATGGCCGTGCTGATGGATATTGGTGAGCAGGCTACCATACACCCGCCACACAAAGAAACAGGCGGCATACGCATGGCTTTGCTTGCCCTGGCTAAAACCTACGGACTAAAAGGCTTTGGTTTTGAAAGCCCGGCTTATGATAACCTGGCAATTAAAAACGACCAGGCCATTGTGAAGTTTAAAAACTCGTTCAATGGCATAACGGCAAATTTTAAAGAACTCACTACTTTTGAGATTGCGGGTGCCGATAAGCATTTTTATCCCGCGAAAGCGGTGGTATCGGGCAATTCGGTCAGCCTGACAGCGCCACAGGTAAAACAACCGGTGGCGGTACGTTACGCTTTCCGCGATTTTGTGGTTGGCGAACTGTTTGGCACCGACGGGCTGCCTGTTTCCTCGTTCCGTACTGATGATTGGGATTATAATGATGCGCAATAAAAAAGTCATATTGCTCTTAGTCCTGGTATTGGCTTCGGTACGTTTGTTCGCGCAAACTGAATTGGACAAGTATAACGTAACCTGGACCAGCCAAAGCAAAAGCGCGGCAGAATCAATGCCGTGCGGCGGTGGCGATATCGGCCTGAACGTTTGGGTGGAGAACGGCGAATTGCTCATTTACCTTAGCCGAAGCGGCACGTTCGACGAGAACAATACCATGCTTAAATTGGGCCGTGTTCGCGTTAAGCTGTACCCTAACCCCTTTGCGGGAAAGAATTTTAAGCAGGAATTGGTTTTACACGATGGGTGCATTAACATTGCGGCTACTGATAATAGTCTTTCCGCAAAAATCAATATTTGGGTAGATGTTTACCAGCCCGTTATACACCTCAATATCAAAAGCAGCCAGGCTATTACCACCATGGCAAGCTATGAAAGCTGGCGCTACTGCGACAGGCAAATGCATGGCAAAGAGAATAACCAAAGCTCCTGGAAATTTGCCGCACCACCGGTTACTATTACACATGCCGACTCGATCAGCTTTGCAGGTAACGCCGTTCAATTCTATCACCATAACCGCGACAGCACCATATTTGATGCTACGGTTGCCGAGCAAGGCATGCAAATGGTAAAGAGCCAAATGTTTAACCCTTTAAAGAACCTCACTTTTGGTGGTACCCTTAGCGGGGATAACATGATTACAGCCGGAACAACAACGGGCAACTATCAAAGCACCGACTTTAAAGCATGGCAGCTCAAAAGCGCGAAACCCATTAGCCAACAGCAGTTACAGGTTTGCCTCTATACCAAACAAACGCCAGATGTAAAGACATGGCAATCGGGTTTAAATAAGGTGATACAGCAAGCCGAGCTAACATCAGCCATAGCAAAGCAAAAAACGCTCAACTGGTGGCACCAATACTGGCAACGCAGCTTTATTAATATCAACCCGGATAAGCCTCAAGCCGATAATTCCAGCTGGCAGGCTGGCCGCAATTACCAGTTATTCCGTTATATGCTGGGCTGCAACGCATACGGGGAATACCCTACCAAATTTAACGGCGGGCTGTTCACTTACGATCCTGTTTTGATGGACAGCACCTTCAAATTCACGCCCGATTTCCGTAACTGGGGCGGTGGTTTGATGACGGCCCAAAACCAGCGGTTGGTTTACTTCCCGATGATAAAAAGCGGCGATTGGGATATGCTGAAACCTCAGTTCGATTTTTACCTGCGCGCCCTGCACAATGCCGAACTGCGCAGCCGTGTTTATTGGAACCATGAGGGCGCCTGCTTTACCGAGCAACTGGAAAACTTTGGCCTGCCCAATTACGCTGAATATGGCAAAAAAAGGCCAGCAGACTTTGACAAGGGCCTTGAATACAATAAATGGCTGGAATATGAATGGGATACCGTTTTCCAATTCTGCCTGATGATGCTGGATGTGCAGCAATACTCGGGGAAAGACATCCATCCATACATCCCTTTCATGGAAAGCTGCCTTACCTTTTATAAAGAACATTATGAGTACCTTGCCCAACAGCGAGGCGAAAAACCGCTCGATGCAAACGGCCACCTTATCCTCTATCCCGGCTCTTCGGCCGAAACCTACAAAATGGCCCGTAACGCTACTACCACCATTGCGGCCTTACAAACCATTTTATCGAGATTATTGGAGCTGCCACATACCTATCTCAACGCTACAAGCCGTAAAAAGTGGCGTACTATGCTTTCGCAGGTACCGCCTGTCAGCTTCCGCGAATTTAACGGTAAGCAAACCATAGCCCCGGCACAATCCTGGGAAAGGTTAAACAATACCGAAACACCACAACTTTACCCCGTGTTTCCGTGGCATATATATGGCGTGGGAAAACCCGGTCTGCAAATCGACATTAACACCTATCAGCTGGATACCGATGCGGTAAAATTTCGTAGCCATGTGGGCTGGAAACAGGATAATATTTTCGCCGCAGATTTGGGCCTGACCGATGAAGCTGCACGATTGACCACCCTCAAACTAAAAGACTCCGGTCGCCGATTCCCTGCATTCTGGGGCCCGGGCTTCGACTGGACGCCCGACCATAACTGGGGCAGCAGCGGCATGATAGGCCTGCAGGAAATGCTGCTGCAAACCGATGGCAAAAAGATATTCCTCTTCCCCGCCTGGCCCAAAGTCTGGGATGTACACTTCAAGCTCCACGCCCCCTATCAAACTACTGTGGAAGGGACGGTTAAGGATGGTGAGCTAATCGGCCTGAAAGTAACACCCCAAAGCCGGATGAAGGATGTGGTGAGTAGGCTAAAGTAGGCTCACCACAAACTAATGCTACTATCTCCCTTGAAATACCAGCAGCGGAACCCCTATACGGTTGGACATCCGTTTGGTATGGCTGCCTTTCAGCAGGCTATCAAAAAAGTTATGCGGGCGATGCACCATGGCAAGTATATCGATCTGCCCGTGCTCGCATACCCAGTCTAAACCTGCTTCAGCGCTATCATTAGTTACTATACGGTAATAAATGTTAGGATAATCGGCTTTGTTGGATAGCTCTGTAATAAAACGGGCCATGGCTTTTTCGTATTTGGCATGGTCATCCTTATCACTGTAAACATGAGTGATCAAAATTTCGGCATTCAATGTTTTTGCCAAAGGTATCAGTTCATATATAAATTTAAGATCGGCTTCTATTTTATTAAAATCGGTAGCAAAAGCTATTTTTTTAATTGGTGTTACAACAGCTGTATTGGGTACTAATAATAATGGCTTTAATACAGCGTCTATCATCCCCTTAGCGTGGTTACCTAACAAAAACTGATTTAAACCATTGCTGCCATGCGCGCCCATTACAACCAGGTCGATCTTTTGACTGGCTACTATCTCATTAACCACTTCTGCAACGTAGCCTACATCGCTTATGCACTTAATATCAGGTTTAAACTCTTCGTCCTTATTTTTTTCGATTAACTTGTTCTTTAATTCATTCAGATCATCGGTACTGCCATTCATTAATATATCATATTCTTCCATGGGCCATGCCACCAAACCTGCTTGTGGCGTTTCGGCAGGTACCGTTACCGCGTTACACAAAATCACATTATAGCTTAACTGTTTTGCCAGATTATACCCATATACGGCAGCATGCTCCGCATTTGCCGAAAAATCAGTAGGAATGAGAATAGTTTTCATGGTTTCCCGATTTATAGTTTCTACTATAAATTTCAGCAACTATCATTCTTTATAAAATGACGATAGTCATATTCAAAAATGATGAGGGTCTAATGGTCTATCGTTATACCTGTACTTGTTTTTAAAATGGCACAACTATCTTAAAGCTGATGTTCCTGCCCATATTGTAAATACCGGAATGCTGGCCTGGTGAAGCCGTATAATATTCAAAATATTTCAACCTGTTCAGATTGGACTGGTAAGCGATATCAAACACATTATCAACCTGTAAAAAAAGCTCGGCTATAGTTTTATCCGCTTTATTTTTTAATGTGGTGCCCGTGCTGATATTAAAAAGTGTATAAGCGGGTGTAGCGGTTTCTGTATCATCCAGTCCGTAAAAATGATTTTGAGCAGCATAGGCATCCATCTCCGTTTTGAAATAGATCTTCGAAAATGCGCCAAATGAGCGCTGAAGGCTGATCTTTAGTTCGGACCGGGTATGCAACGGGGGGATAAAAGGTAAATATTTGGCTGCGCCTTTTGATTCATCTATCAGCTGCTGATTTTCATTAATGCCGGTTACATAGGCCAGGCTATTATTGAAAGTCAGCCATCTTAAACTACGCGGGTGCAGGTTGATCGTCAGTTCCATACCATAAAGCCTGGCCTGCGATTGCTGGTATTGATAGGTACTGTTACCCGGAACAATGACCACCGGGTTACCATTGGCATCAGTTAGTTTAGCCTGGTAGATATAATTATCAATATAGTTATTAAAAAACTCCGCCACTAGGTCAATGTCTTTCATGTACGATATGATCCCGATATCTTCTTGTAAGCTAAACTCGGGGTTAAAGCCCCGGTTGCCGAGATAAACGATATGGGCGCCGGGGTCAAGTCCGTTCGAACCGATCTCGGTAATATTGGGAGCCCGGTAGCCGCGGGCGATATTGGCTTTGAGCAACAAACGTTCATTGATATTATAGGTTAAACCCAAACTACCCGAAAAGCCCTGGTAAACATGCCGGAAGACCGGGAACTGTAAATGCGCACCTGCAGTTTCCGGCAAATTAACATGCTGTTCAAAGCCATTTTGGGGATTAGGGCCAACGTAAAAATCATTCCAGTTAATATGCCGGTTATCATAGCGCATACCGCCCGACAGATCCACTTTTCCAATGGTTTTCCGGGCGTAAAAAAAGGCACCTGCATCCAGCAGATTATAATCAGGTATCGGAAAGTCTGTTGCCGCTTTACTGCGGTTGGCCTGGTACATCCCGTTAATACCGATGGTGCTTTCTATGCCGCCCGCAGCTGGCAGGTTATACTTCAGGTCGTAATTCAGGGTATTCAATACCACATATAAGCCGGGCTGTTCCGGAAGAGTGGGATGATTGTATTCCCGGCGGATGCTTTGTTGTAAACCCAACATAGCATTAAGGCTGCCGTCGCCCAATTTTATTTCGTTGTGTGTATAAACGCGGTAATGCTGTATCCGCTGATGCAGCGCTGATATGGTATAACTATTAAATTCGTCAGTATTCACCAGCGGCCTGTTTTTAATATCGTCCGCTGCGCCTTCGTTTACCTGCCAGGTAAACCTGCGGGTTAACGAATCCCTGCTGCCATCGGGTATTTCCTGCCGGTTGTCATAAAGCGTGGCCGCGATCTGTGTATATCCCCACTTTTTATCAGTTCTCACTGAAGCTGAGAGATTGTATTCGCGAAAGCCGGTATTATAAACCGGCCCGTCTATCTTGTTGGTATAGTCGTGTGCCATTTTGCTCGTCGCCCGGAAGGCATATTTCCAGTCATCATTTTTATAAGATAAACCAACGGAAGCCGCTATCATGCCATTATTGGTATGCAAGTCGCTGATAAAGTCGCCCTTGAGCACCTTGTTTTCTCCATGGGGCATAGCAGGTATCAGGTTGATCACACCAGCCAGCGCGTCTGAACCATAGGTTAAGCTGGCCGGCCCCTTGATCACTTCGGCCCTACCTATTCCATACTGGTCTATCTCAATGCCATGTTCATCGCCCCATTGCTGCCCCTCCTGCCGGATACCATCATACAGTGTTAATACCCTGTTATAGCCCAGGCCGCGGATAAAAGGTTTGGAAATATTTGGCCCCGTGGTAACGGCATTAACACCCGGCACACCTTTAACAATGGCATCAATGATATTGTTATTGACATTTTCGTTCATTTCCTTCTGCGTCATCACCGCGATAGGCACCGGGTTGCGGCGCAGCTCTGTAGCCCTGGATACCCCGGTCACAACCACTTCATTCAGCCTGGAGCTGTTTTTATTTAAATTAGCATTCAGCGTGGTAGTCTGCCCCGTATGAATCACCACCTGGTAATTTTCTGCCAGATAGCCGACGGCAGAACAGGTGACGGAATAAGTGCCCGCTGCCAGTTCTTTAAGTTCATAATAACCTTTTTCATTAGCCGTAGTACCCGTTGTAGTACCGGTTAATGCCACTGTAGCAAACGGGACAGCCTCACTGCCTGAAGTTACCCTGCCTTTTAAACTACCACTTTGTGCTTTGGCAATTATTGGTAAACTTAAAAGGAAAATTAAGCATAGGGCTCTCATTTATTCTATATATCTTATTTAAATAATACTACAAAGCAAACAAATAAAATTAGGTTAACCTAATTTTATTTGTTTGAATTATTTTTTATATTTTTGTGATAAGTCGAATAAGTAACCTATGAATACCTTATCTGAAGAGAATTACCTGAAAGCGATACTGCGCTTGTCGCAAAAACCGGACGAAAAGATCACGCCTACGTCCATTGCGGAAGCATTGGGTAACAATGCCGCCTCGGTTGTAGATATGATCAGGAAACTGACAGACAAGCAACTCATAGAATATGATAAGAAGAAAGGTGTCCGCTTAACACCACAGGGGCTGAAAGATTCGGTACTGATTGTACGGAAGCACCGGCTGTGGGAAGTTTTTTTATTGGAAAAATTAGGTTACCATTGGGATGAGATACATGACATTGCCGAAGAACTGGAGCATATTAAGGATGATACCCTGGCCGACCGGCTTGACCAGTTCCTCGGATTTCCCGAACATGATCCGCATGGCGATCCGATCCCAAAAGCCAATGGCAAGCTACCCAAAACTTATACGGTTAGCTTAGCTGATGCCAAATTAGGAGCCGTTTGCCGGGTAGCCGCGGTTAGGGATACCAGTGCCGCATTCCTTCAATACCTGCTCAAACTGGGTATTGGAATAGGAACGCAGATACAGGTGCGGGAAAAGATCAGTTTTGACGGTTCACTGGTTATCCAGATCGGTGATCAACAGAAAACAACAGTATCACAAAAATTCAGTGAGAATATCCTGATCAGTTGATACGTATCAGATGATGTATCGGGGATATGTTATAATATATATAACATTAAACACCTGACGATAAAGCCTATATCACCAGGTGTTTAATTATAATTCAAGAATAGGGTTAATATTAATTAATTTAACCAAACCCGCCCGTTAAGTCCCCAGCTGTCAGGTGGAGCAATGGCGAGCCAGCTTAATATTTGCCTTGGCATATCGACATTTCGCGGAACCAGCGACGAAAGAGCCGTTGTTGACGGAGGGCAAATGATATCGTTTGCAGCAACCCATTGCAACGGGGCACCGGTGCCAACAACCTGGATGTTAAAATCGTTATGCGCTATACTTTGATCGCGTATAACGGTGCCGCTGCCATCATTGCCGGGCCAGTTGCCTATTAAATAATTATAAAAAGGATGAGTGTTGTCTATAGTTGTACTGCAGGAATACTTGTTAATAACCGCATCTGATAAATTGGCCTTCCATATCCTGATATCGCTGATAAATCCATCAAATGTATTGGTTAAATCTGTTGGGATAACACCCAGCTCAAGTGGTGCTGTAGGGTCATCAATACCAACAAAATTATCAATATTGGTATCGCCTGTAGGCCTTGCGTTAGTATTAACACCATCAACCAAAGCCCTCATATATCTATGATTGGCACCGTTAACAAACATGGTGTAAACAACAAATGCTAAACTATGCCAGTTACCATCAGTAACATTGGGCGTATTAACACCAATATGGCTGGTTGTTGCGTTACCAATGAAAAACCGGTAGTTATTTACCTCACGTGAAATACCCCAGCCGTTGGTACTTTTTTGAGTTTTAGAGGATCTTTTACTCATAATAACCGGCCAGCTGTAACTGTATGCTCCGGCCCTGATATTCATCTTAACTTTCATTTCAACCGTAAATGAAGTTGTATCTCCAAAATTATAGGTGGTTCTGGTAACATCTGTTATAGCTTTTACATAGCTGGTTGGGTAAACCCCGTTGGCAGCAGTTGTAGGGTTTGTATAAAACCGGCAAAAACTACCTGTATACTTACTCCCGGTAAAAGGTTTGTCAATTAGCTTAGTTGTATAACTATCGTTATAAATAATTGTAAAAGTACTTGCTATAGGATAACTTAAAATAGTATTATCATTTTGGGCCGCAGGTATGGTTGCAGGGCCGCCGTGATTGGAGGTAACTACCACCAGCCAGTTCTCTTTTGCATAGTTTTTACGGGCCCTAAGCGCGGTGAGCATTTGACCCAAATATTGATCAAATTGAAGAATAGCTGCTTTGTATTGTGGGAAAGAGTTATCATAACCATAAGTTAAACCCGCTGTGTTAACACCTTTAAACTCGCCAACTACCAGGGTTGAAGCGTCGTTTCCTAACTCTGTTACCACCGCCGATCTTACTAACGAATCAACAGCGAAGGTTTGACTAACATCAGCCCCGGCAGTAAGGTTGCTATTGAATGCAGCCGATGCTGAAAATGCAGCGAGGCGGCTATTTGGATTTAAAGTTTTTATCCGGCTAAATATGGTAGGATATTGAGCAAGGTTATTCCCGGCAAAAGTATTATCTATCACTTTGTGCTTGGCCTTTGTAACACCAGTTAACATATCCGCCCATCCATTACCATCGTTACCAAGGCTATCACTAACCGAATACCACGAATAAATAGATTTACCTATAAGCGAGTTAATATTAGGCGCGTTAGCATCACGTACAGACCAGCCCCTCGCGCCGTCAACTATAATATATAACACTTTTGGTGTTTTATAGCCTGTATTTGTCGAATCGCTGTACGCTGTTGCCGGCAATAGCCTATCGAATTTTTTATTGCATGACAACAGCGCTATAAATAGTGCCAGAGATAATAGCATGCCAATTCTTCCGTATGTTTTCATTATTTAAAAATTTAAAAAAGGTTTTTTAATTTAAACTATGGTTCAAATACAACGCGGGTAATATTAGAAACCGGTAAGCCATCTACCTGGGTGAAGGTCCCCATCAGCATAGCCGTTACCTTGCCCGATGAATTTATTGTTTCCAATACATCATTTATAGAACCAACAAAATCGCCCAATGTATTGTAACCAACTGCCAGGTTACCGGTTTGGTCCAACACGATGAAGCCGCGATGCCTGATGTTATTATAATTAACAAAGCTTCCGCTTACTATAATTAATCCGTTAGATAATTGCTTTGCAAAAGTAGCCCCTCCTTCAATACTGAAGCCTTTGGACGCAAATGTATTATCCAATGATCCATCAGCATTCAGCATGGCTATACCTAATGCCGGCTGCCCGTTATAGGTGGTAAATGAGCCTGTTATAAAGAATTTGTTGGTAACAGCATTATATGATATAGAGCGTATAACCTGATCTGCACCAGAACCGGTATTAAAGTTCTGGTCGATAGTTCCGTCGGTATTTAAACGAACGATACGTTTGGCGGCAATGCTATCAAACTTTGTAAAATTACCTACTATCACTAATTTTCCATCTGCTTGCATAAAGCCATCATAAACAGAGCCATTACCGCCCGCGAAACCGGTATGGGTTGTTATATTATAACGAAATGCGCCATCTAACAGGCCGTTATAATCTAAACGGGCCACTTGTGGAATACGGAGAGTATCATATATTACCCTGGGTTTTGGAGCCAAAAGCGAATCAAAACGACTCATTCCATAATAACCGAAATTCCCGATAGCCGTTATCTTACCATTAAAATTGAATATTTTAGTAACTGAGCCGGAAGAACCGGTATTACCATTAGTAAAAGACCCAAAAAAGTTACCGGTAAATGCCGGTACGGCTTTCTTTTTAGCGTTATTATACTGGGGTACTAAAATAGAATCGGGCGTGCCATCCAAGCCAAGCCTTGTAATATTATTCATATTAGTAAGGGTAGCTTTGCCCCCTAAAAAATAAAAACTATGGAAGCTGCCTGCAACAAAAAGTTTGGATCCGTTAGAAAGTATACTGGTTAAAGGGCCGTCAGATCCGTTTGATTTAAAGGAAATATCAGCACTGCCCGTGTTAAACGCAAGTGCGATGTGATTGATCGGATTGAGCAACGCCTTAGTATCATAGTCGGTAAAAGCGCCAACAAACATCAACCGGCCATCACTTAACTGATACGCGGTATTAACCGTGTTGTTAGCCCCATTTAAAACTGAAAATGCAGGGTCGACACTAATTTTACCCGATACTTTAAACCTCGGCCCGAAAAAAACCTGGTCGCCAATGGTAAGCGTGGCCACACCTGTACTCGCGGTTACAGGTACTGTAACTGTGATAGCCGCATCTGTAACACTTACAACTTGTGCCACCTGCCCGTTAAACATAAAAATGAGTTTATCCTTATAGGGTAAAAGGCCGGTAGCCGCAAAAGTTACAGTTGAACCAATTGCGCCCGTAGTTGGTACAGGGGGGACTGTAAGACTAAGCTGAACACCCAATGCCGGTTTACCACCAGAATATGGATTGTCAAAAGTAGGCGTTTTTGTACAAGCACCTGCCGAAGCAATGACAAGGGCTATTAAAATTATTTTTAAGTATCTTAATTTCATCATCTTGTTTATTTTAGTTTCCACCGTCTGTATTTTTGTAAATAGCATACAAAGCATCATCGTGTGGTATAAGCGTCAATTATAAAATCAGTATTAAAGCCAAAATTTGTATAATCATTCAGCGTGTGTACAACACCGTTAATTGGTTTTATATCTGATGAGGATATAGGGTAACTCAACCAACTGCTAATAGTAAGCGGAGTATTAAGATTGGAGATATATGATATCCATAATTGTCGGTATCCTCCGTATTTTATACCGTTAATGTCATTATAAACAACCCCTATGTTTAAGATGGCATTGTTATAGGAATAATAATCCTGACCGGGATAAAGGGCCGGAAGCTTGAAATCCAACTGAGGGTAATCATTTAATTTATTACTGCCATGGAACATATATCTCATGAGGTATTTGCGCCATATATTAGGGCTCACGTCACTCAGGGTCTTTATAGTATCTTTACCATTTTGATATAAAAGCTGATTTGTTAAAATGATGACCCTTGCTATGGAGTGATCGGTTGGCGCAAAAAATGTCATATCATCTTCCTGGAAATTCTTCTCCAAACCGGCCAGCTTAATCACTGTGGCCACGGTATCAAAATAAAATGGTTTTGATTGCAGGTACTGCAGCATATTACCATTGAAGTTTGGATTTGCTAAACCACCGTCAACATAATAATTCTTTTTACATGCGCTGAATAGGAGAACCAGCACTGAAAGAAAACAGAACATCGCTTTCTTTACATATTTTGAATAAACTTTCATCATTATAATTATTATTGCCAGTATGTATTTAATTGCATGTATGGATTATTGTAAAGCGCGGCACCATCAATTGGCCATGTCCATGCCCCCTTGTCGATCAGATCCTGCGTTAACGGAAAGTTCGTCCAGGTAGCATTAGTTATTCGGCCGGTGCGCAGCAAGTCAAAATACAAGTATCCTTCGCCCATCAGCTCTTTGCAGCGCTCATTGAAAATAGCATCCTGCAGATCCTGTCCACCCGGCCCTGAATAAGAAGGTGCGGCTGCCCGTGTTCTGATCATGTTTAGCATATTTGCCGCCTCGGTATCCTTGCCCTGATATGCCAGCGCTTCAGCACGTAATAAAATAGCGTCGGCGTATCTGAAAATAATAAGCCCCCATTCCGGCACAGCAGAAGCTCCGGTAGCGCCCGAAATAATACTGCCCTGAAACTTAAGGAGTTGAAAGTTACCATCCTGGCTAAGCATGTATTTATCAAACCAAAGGGTTAAACGTTTATCAGCAATACCTGTAGGATACAACCGTTGCAGATAAGCAGCCGTGAAGTATGCATGGCTTGAATTATTATCACTGCCGGCGCCTTTATAAGGATATCTCAACACCATATCTCCAAAAAAAGCTCTCGGATTCGCTTCACCCTCGTAGTTAACATTTTGTGCAAACTCAAAAATCCCTTCATTACTTTTTCCGCGCATTACCTGGTCAAAGTTTTCTAAGGGTAATAGCCGATAAATATTGCTTGCGATAATTTCGGCTCCCAGATCGGCGGTATTTTGCCAATATGTAGCCTGGTTGGCTTTATCAAAACCGGCGTTCCACATATTCATGTTCATAAGCAGATCATCAGCCGCGCCCCTGGTGGCTTTTATAGCTAACAAAGCCGGATCCTGATATACTAATGGCAAATCGTTTTTAACGGCCGATAGGTCGGCAATACATTTGCTTATTACAGAAACAAAATTTTCACGCGGCAGTGGCGCCTGCTGGTATGCCTGGGTGTAATAAGCAACATTACCGTATATACGTACCATAAAGAAATAGGTAAAACACCTGATAAATACCGCTTCGGCCATGCAACGTTTTTTATCATCAGCGCTTAGGCCCGGCACACCTTTATTAACCCGGTCGTACAAAATATTGGCGTCTTGTATAATGGTATAAAATTGGTACCATTTTGTTATGTTAGCTAAGCCTATACCACTCCATGCTCTCGAAGCATCAAGCACTCCGCCGTTGCTGGCCTTTAAATTATTAACGGCAAACGCATTGTAAACAAGGCGTATATTTTTTTCGCCGGCTGTATTGGTATTGTTGTTAACGGCAGGCAAAATATAACCCGAACGCAGTTCGCCTATTGCCGGCATATACATTGTTGAGGTGAGTACATTTCTGAACTGCGCGTATATATCTGTTGTAAAAGCGTCAACATCGGCTTGCGATTGCCAAAAAGTGATTCCGCTAAGTTTATCTAATGGCGTAACATTCAAGAACTTTTTACACCCGTATTGCCCGGTACAAACTAAGGCAGCAAATAAACAAATTAAGTATTTTTTCATGCTCTGATTCTCTAAAATTGAAGGTTTAAACCTATATTATAAGTACGGGAAACGGGATAACCGCCCGACTGATCATAACCTAAGGCGGATACGTTTTCGGGGTTAGGACCTATATATGGCGAAAATGTTATCACATTATTAGCTGAACACGTTAACCTCAAATTAGCTATGCCCAGTTTATCAAGTAGCTTTTTATTAAAAGTATAACCGAGAGTAATGTTATTTACTTTGAAGTAAGATCCGCTCGCCATAAATAAAGATTGCTCTGATCGGAATGGGTTAATAGCGCTTGTACGGTTATAATCGTACGGGTTTGGATATGAGGCCTGGTCGCCAGGTTGTTTCCAATAATTCAGATCTGTTAACGGTAAATACACACTGCTGCCAAAAGGATTATTTACCAATCGCAAACGGGTGGCAAGCGCGTCGTTCATAATATCGCGTTTATATGTAAATGAGCCGTTTATGTTCAGGGTGAAACTTTTGTATTTCAAATAAGTATTTAGCCCGCCTGTAACTATTGGTTGCGAGTTACCCAATACCTGCCGGTCATTATCATCTATAACATAGTCGCCGTTAGTGTCTTGCCATATAGGATCGCCGGCTTTAAAAAACGCGGTTGAACTTGCACTTGTACGCAAGGGAAGACCAGTAGCCGGATCAACAGGAACATTCGCGGTAGTAGAATATACACCATTGTATTTTAAGATGTAATTAGATAAGGTATTTCTGCCTACCCTTAAAACTGTTGTTCCAACACCGCTTCCTGTGGGCGGAACTACGATCTGGTTTTTGTTTCCGGGTAGTTGTGTTAAGTAATCACGGTTTATGGCCCCAATAAATGTTAAACTCCAAACAAGCTTACTTGTTGCAGGTAACGGCCTCATTGTTAAACTAAGCTCGTATCCATAATCAATCAGGCTGGCATCATTACTTAATACATTACCAAAACCCGTCATTGTTGATAAGGGTACTGATGATTGCATGTTTGTAACCTGTTTAAGATAGGTATCGAAATTAATTGATACTTTATTGTTAAACAGATTCACATCAAGTCCGAAATTATAAGTAGTATTTGTAGTTGATTTTAATACGTTATTCGGTATGTTAGTATTAACCAGTTGAATACGATTGCTGCCTTCATAAATACCGGTTTGAGCATATTCGCCATATAAAGAATAGATATTTCCGGTAGGCTGAATGTTCTGTCCGTAACTTAAACGAATGTCGCCGCTTGAAAGCCAACCCAGATCCTTTAAAAAACTCTCTTTATAAAAATTCCATTTAAAACCAACGGCTCTGTTTTTCGCATAAGGGCTATCAAATCCGGAAATAGAAGATCCGTCAAGCCGGTAAGAAAGATCCAAAACGTATTTTGTCTTGTAATCATAAGTAAAAGCGCCTGAATATGATATTGAGCGATAATCATGGAAACTTTTTAAAACCCCGCCCCCGTTGGTATCGTGCGTGTTGTAACCCAGCGGACCTAATATTTGATCGTTTGCGGTTCCAACCAGCCTGATATAGCCCGCCTGAAAATTATTGGTCGAAATTTCGGTAGCGCCATGCAGGTAAAAATTGTGCCCGCCGAAGCTTTTGTTATAAATAATATCGCTATGGTTATATAAAACAGCTTTACGATCGTTATACGAATACACCATCGATGTATTATTATTTGTGGCTGCCGGGTAATCCGTCTCTTCGGCAGCTGCGGTATAAGCGTAACTTCCTATGTTGGCTAAAGTTAAACCCGGTAATAATTTATAACTTAATTGAACACTGGTATTGAAATTTTTAGTGCTGTTATCATTTTTTACACTTAGATCTGCAGCAAATGCACTCGTTTGCTGAAATAACGATGGGCCCGGTAATAAAGATGATGCTGAGGCATTTGTGGCCACACCCGTTTGCAAAAGACCCTGTCCGTTACCTTGACTACGTTTACCTAAATTTCCGCTGAAAATAACCTGCGACTTAAATTTGTCATTAGGATGAAACTGCATAAGCATAGACATGGTATATCTGCTGAAACCCGTATTGCGTATAATACCGTCTTCTTTATAATAATTAAGATTGGTAGAATAATTAAATGTCGGATCGCCACCATCAATGCCTAAATTGTGCGATGTATTATAGGTAGGTACATAATAAATAGCCTGCCAGTTGGTCGAATTATTATAATAGGCGCTTAAACTGTCGGATAAGATAGGTGAAGTTGATGCTTTCAGCTGATCGCTATAACTGCCGTTGGTCATTATCTCAGCTAATTTGGCATTTCTTTCAGCGCTGCCGCCTAATGTAGTTCGCAAATTTGGCGGAACCTTAACATTATAGTTAGCAGTATAACGTATGGTGGGCTTTTTTGAATTGCCACGGCGGGTGGTAATAATAATTACCCCGAACGCGCCTTTTGACCCATACTCCGAAGTTGCCTGCGCGTCTTTCAAAAACTCTATACTGGCAATCTCTTCAGTAGGAATAAGTTCGAGCGGACTTACGCCACCAGGGGAATTATAACCAAAATCAGCCGCGTTATCCGCATCAATCGGAACCCCGTCAATTATATACAGGGGCGATGTAGGTTGTAAAAACGAATCGCTACCCGAACCTGTTGTACTTATCGTGGATATACCCCTGATAGCTATTGTACCCCTGAAACCCGGAGCACCGGTGTTTACCTGTATATTAAGGCCCGGAACCTTGCCTTGTAAAAGCTCTTCGGCATTTGATACCGGTATATCCTGAATTTCTGAACCTGATATGGTATAAGATGAGCCTGTGGTTTTCTCTTTTGTACGCTCCACATATCCACGCAAAACAACTTCGTTGAGTGAGGTACTGTTCACCACCATTTCCACGTTCAATGTTTCTGCGCCGGTTATTTTTACCTTTTTTTCTTTATAGCCAACCGAGTGAAAGATAAGTGTAGCCCCAACTGGAACCGTTGCCGAAAATTCGCCTTTAGCGTTAGATGATGTTAGCCCTTTAGGCGGAATGCCATCTAATAAAATACTGGCTCCTACTAAGGTTTCTTTTGTTTCTTTATCAGTAACAACACCTTTTACTAAAACATTTTTTACTTGCGCCTTCAAATATTGAGGCATAGCCAGGCAAGCTGATATAATTAATATTAATAATAATTTTCTCTTCATTTTTTTGTTTTTTAAATTATTAAAACATTAATATTCGTCTTGAAATCTTGGGATCTCAGTACGGAACTGAAAATCGATTTCCCAATCGCCCTGTCGGAATATGTTGAAGTTTAACCCCATCTTACCGGTTTCTCTAATACCATTAAAGCCTAAGCGGGTATAGCTAAACAGCACCGTTGCCTGCGACCCATCAGCAGTAGTATATTTTGTTGGCAGTGTAACCAACGGAATTGGATAAGCAACATCATAGCGCACATATTGGCTGGTCATCTGCATATTAAAGCCATGTACCAATGTGGCCCATTGGGTATTGTTAAAAAGTGCCGGGGAAATTGGGTTACCGGAGGGATCTAAAAATTTAAATGTGAGCGAATTACCGTTCCCTGTTCTTTTAAATCTTACCCAAACACTACTGGAGACACCATGGTTGCCGGTATTATTAGCCAAAGCCGTTCTTGTATTTACACCAAGCATTCCTGTTAAAACAGATGGTAAAATCGAGTCGGTTTGTATTCCGGTATAAGTATCCCGGTTTGAGGGTTCGTAAGGGCGTTCTCTAAGCGGGTTTATCGCAAGGTCTTTCATGGTACGGGTTCCGCCGGTATTTGAAACCTCTACATCAAACAGATACCCTAAGCTCGTAGCCGAAAGGGCAAACCTGGGAACAAGGGTATTGGTTGCCGAGGGCCAAACTATAAATTGCCCCCCGCCCCTAGCCTCCAATAAAGGGTGATTTTCCAGATGGCGCTTGGCTTCAATTTCCGCCACGCTCGCTTCAAGTCCGTTGTAGGCGGCTGTCCATACCGGTGTTTGTACCAATTGCGACAGATCGTTTGTGGGTGTTCCGCTACGGTTAGTTGCCGGATCAATAGTACCATCGTTGGCCCGTACATTAACTATTTTATAACTAAGCGGCTGGCTGGAGTTATCCGTATTAAAAATACCGCTATATAAGGTTAACCGTCCAATTACGGGTGCAAAAGTAGTGGTTGTATAACCAGCCTGTTCACTTAAAAAATCCTTATCCTCGGGTACGCCGTACCACTTTTTACACCCGGATAAAACGCATGGTATTACCAAAAGTAAAACTGACGCGTACCGGTATCTGTAAAGTATTCTCCGTATCATATCGTTTATCTTAAATTTCATATTGTAAAAAATCAATTAACACGTTTCAAAACAAAACTACTTAGCTGAATATCATTGGTTTCCCAAACGAAACGCATTTTATGATCGCCGGCCGTTAAGTGAAAAACCGGGCTGGTAACTAATTGCCAAACCCACCAGCCTTTATTTGTTGGATAAGTGAGCGTACCGGTTACATTTTTGTAATCAAACTCTATGTGGAAACCTAACGGGTTAACGGTACTACCATTACCTACTCTTGATGTTATGGTATAGTCACCGTCTACAGGCGCATTTACCGAGTAGATCATCCAGCAACCGGCATTTGTCCAACCGATAGATGAACTTGAAAGGTAGCTGCCCGCGGCATCGGAGCCCGCCGGAGAAAGTGCATCAGTACCCACCAAATCTGTCGGGCGGTAATTTTTACCGCCATTTGTTGTGATCCAATGATAAGCTACCCCCTCGCCACCTAAATCGTAATCGCAGGCATACAGTAAGGTGCTGCTACCTACGGTAGTTGGCAGCAAAAATGGCCCTGTATAACCTGCAGGCCTGAAGATACTTTTATCATAAGGAGTGGCGACAGGTTTGGTATATTCTCCGAAACCGAAAGGATGTGTTGATTCTAATATATGGATGATGCCGTTTTTGGTACGGATATTAATAGAGTTTGCGTTAGCCGAAACCCAATCACTTTTAAAAATACTTTTCTTTGTGTCCGAAAATACCAATATACCAGGGCCGCCGTTTACCTCGCCGGTAGCACTCGCTGTACTTAGTTTAGCATTCATTATGTAATTATACCTGAGGCCTTTCATCATAAGGCCATCTGTAAGCGCCAGGGTATCAGCAGCATAGATCCCCCTGATTATATAGCGGCAAATCATGCTATCCAAAAGTGTGGGCTTTATATCATTCAGATATACAGGAGGCTTACCGAGAATTTTTCTGGCGGTATTTAATTGAGCTACAACCTGCTGAAAACTTGAGTTTGTTACAGCAAACAAGGTTATCTTATTGTTTTTAAGTGAATCTGTAAGTCCCAGCTTATTAACAACAAATAACAATGAATCAAATACACCCGGTTTACTTACCAGGTAATCATATGTGGTGCCGCTATACGTGCTGGCGTTATTAACATATTGATATGCACCGTTATTTTTTTTGCAGCTTGCAAAAAGCATTACGCATACCAACAATGTTGTTAAGCTACGGTTAAATAAATCTAATTTTTTCATGTCGTTTGAGTTTGAGATTAATTCCAGGCAGCGTTTTGTACCAACAACGGATTTTCATTTAAAACAGACTGAGATATAGGCCAATAAATGCCTCCGTTCTGAATTAGCGTATTAAATGCAGGGTCGTTATTTTTAATTTTTTTATACCTGATCAAATCATACCACCTATGCCCTTCGCCCATTAACTCCCTACGGCGTTCGGCAAATATGGCATCGATTAGGGTACCGTTTACCAGCGCGTTATAAACCGGTAACCCACGGTTTACCCTGGCGGCATTCAGATAGGTAGTAGCATCGGCTGTATTTCCTAAAACAACATCAGCTTCGGCTAACAGCAGCTCCATATCCTCGGGCCTTGTAAAAACCGTGGCGCTACCAAAAGTTGCTATGGCACCATCAGAACCCGGGCCCTTTAATGTGTTTAAAGGGGGATTATTATCCCTAACTATAAACACTTTAGTAAAAATGGGGTATGCTCTGTCAAAGGCGCCAAAATACCTGTCGGAAGCGGGCTTGCTAACTATTGGGTCCAGGTAAAAACGTACATCGTTAGGCTCTTTAAATACAGACAACACCGTATCTTTAGGCACATATATTGCCGGCAGGGCCTTATTGGTAATATAGGGAGCGGCAAGTGTAAGCTCTTCTAAAACACCGGTAGTAGTAGTTTCGCCATTTATAAAGTTGTGTGAAAAGCCAAACAGAATATTGTATTGGTTAAATCCAAACTCGCCTCTAAACATCTGGCGCATTTGATCAACATTCATAAAAAATATTGTTTCTGCCTGGTTTCCATCCGCGGGACGAGCCAATGCTGGAAGAGCCATATTATCGAGCACCCACTTAGCACATACGGCGGCATTTGCATATTTACCCTCCCAGGCGTAAACATGAGCGAGTATGGCATAAACTGAGTGTTTTTTTACCGGCTCCCATAAATTCATATTTTTATAATATGTTTTTGGCGATTCGGGTTGACTTCCATCATAAATAACAGGCAGATCAGGTATTGTAGCTAATAGTTCCGACTCTACAAAAGCAAGTACAGTTTGTTGGTTCTCACGGGGTTTATTATCAAACTGCCCATCGTGCGATGCAAGAATTAATGGCACATCGCCCCATATACGAACCATGTAGAAATACATGAACGCCCTGATTGCACGCACATTAGCTATATCCAGTTTAAGATCGGAAGGAAGATATGTCGGATCGTTTTTTACAATATTCGGCGCATTTTCCATAAACACATTCGCGGCGTTAATAGTCGCATAAAACTTTGTCCAGTTTGATAAAGCTTCCAAAAGAGGATATGTTGCTTTAAGATTATTGGTTGCAACAGCTTTCAGATCAAGCCGCGTCACGCTTCTGAAGTCGCCCCCTACCGGGCCTGCACTCCCCACAGGGCTAACGGTGCGTAAATCGCCATATATCCAGTGCCTGCAATTATCATTAAGAGCGGCCCTGGCTAAGCCATATACACCAAATATACCTGCCTTGGCATCCGCAACCTTATTCCACATATTAACCTCACTTACAAGGCGTGTTGATTGCACATCCAGCGTATTATTACATGATGTACTTATCATGAATAACGTTATTATAACCAGTATTATCCGAATTTTCATTGTGTCAATTTTTTGAATAAACAATAAACCTATTTTTATAAATCCATTTTAATACCTATAGTATAAGTACGGGGAATAGGTTGCCCATACCCTGTATCAACTCCCTTATAGTCAACCAATTCCGGGTCACGCCCTGAATATTGTGTGGCAGTGTATAAATTAGTTACACTGGTATAGATTAAAAACTTAGTGATCTTTGATTTTTTAAACAGGCCCATCATATCATAGCTTAATGATACAGAGCGCAGTTTTATAAAAGAGCCATTTTCAAGAAACAGGTTCTGATCTATACGGTACGGAGTTACATCGCTCCATGGGTTATAAATCGGGTACTTGCTATAATCGCCTTGTTTTTGCCAAAAGGTTATTTCTTTTACCGAATTAATGTCGTTGGCGCTTTGTTGGTTAATAAAATCGAACCGGTTGGCCATCGCCTGGTTCATGATATTACGACCAAGGTTATAATACATGTTAACATTTAAGCTCCAGCGCTTATATCTAAAATCATTGCTGATACCACCCGATACAACAGGTAATGAATGCCCCTGTAAAACCTTGTCATTATCGTCAATATTATAATCACCATTTAAGTCTTTCCATATCGGGTCGCCGGCTTTTAAAGGGATGCCGTGGAAAGCAAGCTTTGCACCCGTATTAGGATTAACAGGTACTTCGCTGGCGCTGTTATATATGCCCTGGTTTTGCAATAGCCAGTATTGATCTATTGATTTACCAACCTGCAACAACCTTGAATTTACACCCGAGCCTACAATTAACTGATTGATACCATTTGGTAAGGCCCTCAATACATTGTGATTAAAGTTGAGATTAATTGAAGAGGTCCATTGAAGTTTACTTTTAGCAGGCAATACATCGGCACTTAGTTCAACATCAATACCCGAATTATTTACATTCATGCCGGGCATAGCAGCAAAGGCATAGCCGTAATCGGCATAAGCCGGAACATTAATAATTTCGTTCTTGTCAGTACGTGAATACACATCAATTGATGCGCGAAAGCGATTATGCCATAAGCCTAAATCCAAACCAATATTTCCCTGTTCTGTATAGGCCCATGGAATGTTATACCCAACCCAACCCAGGTTATAAGGCCTGTTTAAAGGAGCGCCGGCCTGGTACGAGCCAATACGGGGCTGGCCGGTATAACCAATATCAACAGTATATTGAGGCCCTGCCGCATACCTGTCATCTTGTTGTACACGCCCTACACGGCCTACACTCGCCTTTAAAGCAAGCTCGCTAATTGCCGATTTTGCAGGAAGCAGATCATTTTTAATATTCCACTCTCCCGACAAAATCGGGGACATGAACCAACGGCTTGTTGGTTGTTGATTTGAAGACCCATCTTCGCGTAATAGCAGTGAAGCTTTATATTTATTTTTATAACTGTAACCTGCTTTGGCATAATAAGAGAGCAGGTTATTTCGGGTTTGATCAACATACCTGTAGGTTAATGTGGTTAAAAACCCGGTATATGCGCTGGTAGTAAAATAAGCAACTGTTGGGTTAACAGGTGCGTTTATTACATTGATCTTAATATAATCGCTCGAGCCATGGTAGGCATAGCTATAATCATAACGAGATTTGTCCCACTGTACTGATTGCCCCGCTTCGAGGTTAAGAAAATGATCCTTCCTCCACGAAAGATTGTAAGTAATCTTGTTATCTGATATAACACGTTGGTTATATCCGTAATAATTAGACACGTAGTTGTTGTTTTCTAGCAAAGTGCTCGGATAAAAAATATCCCTGTAACCTTCACTATAATCCACAGCAAGGCTTGAAATGAAGTTGAATTTCCCGAAGGTCAACCTTGTTACAAATGAACCGTCAGCGATATTGGATTTATTATTATCAAACGCTTTAGCGTACTCAGCCAGGTAGAGGCTATAGTATTGTTTATTTGGCGAAATAGGATTGGTTAGGTCGGGCAGATACCGCTCTTCAGCAAAGCGGTCTCTCATATCTTTATTCCTGTCGCGTACAAGCTGGCTCGCGCTCATTGTAGCTGTAAAGGTTAGCCATTTTGTAGGCTTCATTTCTAATGCGAACGAAGCGTTATACCGGCTTAAACCCGAAGCGTCGGCCACGCTATTATCGCGCTGGGTACCTAAAGCAGCTCTGAAATAAGCATTGCTTACCCCGCCCGACATGCTCACATTCGCCCCATATTGCAGCGTATTTTGGTAGTACAGGTCTGTCCAGTTTGAAGGGCCGTAGTAAACTGTATAAAGGGAATCTCTTAAATAAGCCGGAATATTCTGAGTTTGATCAAAAGTGGCATATTTATTATAAAACGGTTTTCTGAAGGCATTTTCGTCTGCACCGTTAAGTGTAGTTACGGCATCGGGCGTTGCAATACCTACATAAGTATTAAACGAAATTCGCTTAACAGGCGATGCATGCTTGGTTGTGATGGATATAATCCCGTTTGCCGCGCGCGGGCCGTATTGGCCCGATGCTGAAAGATCTTTTAATACTTCGATAGAAGCGATATTTTCGGGATCAATATTCGCCAGAATGTTGGTGGCGGGCCCGATGCGGTTAAAATCATATTGTTGGATATCATATGCAAATGGATGATCATAGGATATAACCGGCACACCGTCGATTACAATAGTGGGTTGCGACTGGAATTGATCCTTTGCGGAGAAGATGGGCATTGATATGCCGCGAATAAACAGGTTTTGAACTGTTCCGGGCTCTCCGCTTGGTTCGGTAGCATAAACACCGGAAAC
>Ga0070659_100000370_pt1 | contig 33854 bp, 36 predicted proteins | sample KBSC23metaG_FD_64666 | JGI IMG/M metagenome (GOLD analysis project Ga0070659, IMG submission 64666) | Corn rhizosphere microbial communities from Kellogg Biological Station, Michigan, USA - KBS C2-3 metaG | ecosystem: Host-associated > Plants > Roots > Rhizosphere > Soil ... | reverse complement strand
CTGGGCCGCGCAAGTCATGGGCAACCAGAACCCGAAGATCGTGTCGAACCAAGGCCAGTGGGGCTACCCCTCGGCCTACAAGAAGGACATCAACATCGTCGTGCTGTCGGTCCGTAGGAACGTGTTGCTCAACGTGAAGCTCATGAACTGCTGGCTGACGCAGAAGAGCGCGCTGGAACTCACGTCCGGTGAAGCGTCCGCGATGGTTCGTGAGGTCACTTTCTCGGTCGAGGATATCGACATCACGGTAAATAACGACAAGGGTCTACTCGATACCCTGAGTAACACTGCCACTGGCTATGCCGCGTCCGCCCTGGGCTCGGTGCTGGGTGGCGCAGTCAACAACGCCTTCACCACACTGGGCCTCTGACATGAATCCAAAGCAACCGCCCGGAACGACTCACACCGAGTCGTTCAACTTCAGCCCGGAAGTGGCTGCCTCTGTCGATGCGAAGCTGCGTGCTGGCTTCATCGAGAAAGGCCAGCCGGTTCTCCGTAGTGCCCGCCCCGAACGTCGTCAGGCATCGCCGGACTTCTCGGCCCAGCAGAACCAGCAGCCGCTGGACGCCGTGAGCCCGCAGGCCAACGCGAACCAGAACATGGGCAAGGCCTCGGTCATCAACGTCGAACGCCGCATGGGCGCCCCGATGCCGATCATCCGTCCGCAGTACCAACACGGCACGGTCGTCGGTGGTGGCACTGCAGGTGCGCAGGTCGGTGCGATGGCTGCCGGCAACCCGTTCCCAGGTGTCCCGGTCGCGGCCGCCGCCGAGATCATCAAGGAAGCGGTGGTCCCGAACCCGGTGCCACCGGTCACCCCGGTCTCGACGGCCGACTACACGTCCATCGACCTCCCCTCGCGGTTCGCCTACTACGGCTTCAAGGACCTGTACATCAAGCCGTTCCGTGTCCCGCACCTGGCGAAGCTGAACAAGTCGGCATCGTCCATGCAGGTCACGTGTGAGGTCGTGTCATCGGTGCTGATGACTCCCGGCGGCGACACCGATATCGGGTTCAAGCTGGCGATCGCCGACTTCAACGCGATCCTCTACTGGCTGCGCGCCAACTCCTTCAAGAAGGCGTCGATGACGGTCCGCACCATCTGCGGCAACCCAGCGCACCACGAGCGAGTCGGCAAGGGCGAGGCGCACGAGGACACGCTGAAGATCGTCGGCACCTACGACACGTCGACGCTGAAGACCAACTACCTCGAGGCTGTGCCCGATCCCGAGGAGTTCCATGTGGTCGTCGAGGTCGAAGGTGAGGAGCGTCGTATCGACCTGCGCCCGGAAACCATGATGGACGCGATCGACCTGCTGGACGATCCGCGCGTCGCCGACAAGGAGTTCCAGTACCTGGCACGCGTCGCCTCGTACCTGGACGCCGACACTGCGTTCCCGAAGGCCACCCGCTGGACGCTGCAAGAGCGCATCGGCATCGTCGAGGACTACCTGAGCGTCGACGACGTGATGAAGGTTCTCAAGTTCTCGGAGATCATCGACTCGTTCGGTGTTGACGAGCTGGTTCAAGTGAAGTGCAAGGAGTGCGGACACGTGGAGCTTGCGAAGCTCACGATCGACGCACGCACGTTTCTTTCCCCTGGTCAGTGATGACGCCATCCTGAGCATGCAGGGCACGATTGCCCAAGAGCTGCATGTTCACGATGACAACATGCTGGCGTCCCGCCTCTTCTACCTTGCAGACTACGTGCGCGAAGTCTGGAAGCGGAAGGCCGAGGCGGTCTCCAAAGGGGAAGTCTACATCGGAGGTGTTTGATGGCTGTCGCACGTTCCAACGGCAACGGTCGTGGAAAGGGCCGCCCAGGCAATCAATGGGCAGACTACGGCAAGTCCGTGGAGCAGGCTCGCCGCGCACGCGAGAAGATGGCGCAGGACCTCTACGACGAAGTCGATGAGCGCCCTGCTGGTGACATCATGGCTCTGGTCGCTGCTGTGAAGAAGCAGTCGAAGGCCAACAGTCAGCAGGCTGCCCGTCTCGGCAAGGAGCGTGCGCAGAACCTGAAGGACGCGCTGGACGCTGAGCAAGACGCCCTGGCTGTCCAACAGCAGAACGTCGAGGAAGAGAAGAAGCAGCTCGTCGACGACGTCAAGGAAGACAAGAAGCAGGCCGACGACAAGAAGAAGGACCTGAAGGTCGAGAAGGACAAGAAGAAGCAGGTCAAGAAGAAGCTGACCGACGTCGAGTCCTTCGAGGTCGCCCTGAAGGCGCTGAAGAAGGCCGTCAAGAAGAAGGCGCTGGAGGCTCGCACGATCGGCAACGACGACGTGATGAAGCTGAAGAACCTGTTCGTGACGGCCAACGGTCTGTTCCTCAAGGCTAAGCTGAAGCCGGTGAACCCGGACAAGGCTGAACAGCTCGACCTGATGAAGTCCGCGCAGGACGAGCTGGTCACGCTGAAGAAGCAGATCGACATGCTGTCCGACATGGCAAAGGTCAACGACCAACGCCGTGCCCGAGAGCTGGCGAAGACAGGCGAGCAGAAGAAGCCTGGCTACGACGATCTCTACCAGTCGAAGTTCGGCCAGTTCCTCAACCTTGGTCGTGACGACAAGGGCAACGTGTCGGTCTCGCGCTCGATGCGTACCGCCGCGTCGATGCTGGGTCGCAAGATCTCGACAGGTGCGCACGACCTGCTGAGCCCGATGGCCAACTACGAGCGAGCCGTCAACTGGGCGCTGAACAAGGCAGGGGCCAACCCGAAGGCAGTATCTGCGATCCTCAAGGTCGACAAGTCCCTGCGCTACCTCGGCGGTGCCGTCAAGGACGTAGGCAAGGAGAGCTTCGCCTGGCTCCACAAGACCATGGGTTCCATGTTCGGCTACCTGAAGCACAAGTGGGGGCAGCTGAGCTCTGGTGGCGGCATGGGTGGTCTCGGTCAGCTTCTCGGCCTGGGTCTGCTGTTCAAGAACATGTTCTTGCCCATCATCGAAGGGGTCAACGACGAGCTGGAGAAGAAGTTCGGCAAGCACTACATCACCGACTTCCTCAACGAGCAGTGGACCAAGGCCAAGGACTGGATGGTCAAGTCGCTGAAGGAGTTCGTGTTCGGCACGGACGCCAAGCCGACCATGATCACCAAGATCGACAACGACCTGAAGGCAGCACAGCCGGTCGCCAAGTCGATCATTACCGGCGAGGCGCAGAAGAAGGTCGCGCAGTCCGGTATCTTCGGCAACGCCTGGAAGCTGCTGACGACAGACCACGACGACGAAACGCCGCTCGCGCAGATGTACGCGGACTACAAGGCGGCGCCTCCAGGTGACAAGGCCCAGCGGAAAGCTCAGCTCCAGATGGCGCTGGACATCCGCAAGGACGTGTCGCTGTCGCCTGGTCTGTACGATGGTCTCAAGTCGGATGGCCTGAAGCTCGGCAACAGGACGCGTCTGGCGGTCGCCAAGGCAGTCCCGTCAGGTGCGCGCCCGCAAGGGCCGACAATGACGTCTGCCCGTGGGTTCGGCATGCCGATCCCTTCGTTCGCCCGTGCCACAGGAGCTCCGGTTCCGCAAGGCAACGCGCAGGCGGTGATCGCCAAGGCCCCACCGGCATCGCCTGTGCCAGTGGCGCAAGGTGGAACCGGCAAGTCCAACCCTACGGCACCTGGTGTCGGCAACTCCGGTGTGCCGAACCATGCCACCTCTGATGGTTTCCACGCCATGAACCTCAACGTGCTCGGAGGAGTGCACCGATGAACGTCACCGACGTGATCACCTATGGACGCCGCACGCAGGCCCTCGCAACGGAGGGCGTCGTGTCGCTCCTCGTGCCTGCTGCGGCTACCGGACTGGTGGTCTCGATCGGCGACGTGCTTCGTGGTGAGCACAAGCATCAGAAGTTCTACGACTCGACGGCCGAGAAGCTGCGCATGGCCCTCATGCAGGCGAACCGTGACGGCAGGATCCCGCAGGTCCAGCTGGAGGAAGAGGAAACGTCGATCCTCCGGACCATCGTGTCCGCCACTGGCGAAGGCATGGCTGGTGTCCTCGAGTCGTTCTGCGGCGCCATCTTCTCGTTCGTTCCCGCAGCGATCGAGATGGTGGTCGTCCCGATGTTCACGATCGCCACCTGGGGCATCATGGCGGCTCTGCCGGTCGTCATGAGCCCTGAAGGTCTGGTGATCCTGGGTGCCGCGGGTGTCGCAGGTCTCGTCGGCTACCTGTACCACCGCTGGAAGGCCAAGGACAAGTCGGACCTCCTGATCGGCCAACGTCCCCAGGAAGCGGCACCGCGGCCCAGCCTGGCGGCCAACGCCCCGCAGACGCCGATCGCTGAAGGGGCTGCCAAGGGCATCCGCAACAACAACCCTGGCAACCTCGAGTACGCTGGTCAGCCGTATGCGCTGCCGAAGACCGGGCGGTTCGCGCAGTTCGCAACGCAGGGCCAAGGGCTGTACAACCTGGGTCGCCAGGTCGAGCTCTACTACTCGCGTGGCAAGGATACGGTGCGCGAGATCGTCAGCACCTACGCACCTGCGAACGACAACAACACTGAGGCCTACATCGCGTCGGTGTCGAAGCAGATGGGGATCTCTCCGGACGACAAGCTGGACCTGACGAAGCGTGACGTGCTGGCCCGCCTGATGAGCGCGATCATCATGCAGGAGAACGGCAGCAACCCCTACACGCAGGCACAGATCAACGACGCCGCCGAAGAGGCGCTAGGGTTCGCCAAGAACGGCTACAAGGACGTGCAGGCCGCCACCGGGCTGGTTCTCCCTGTCACCGGTCAGGTCAGCAGTCCCTTCGGCCATCGCGAGATGCCTACCGAGGGCGCGACGACCGAGCACAAGGGCGTGGACATCGCGGCCCCTGTGGGCACCAACGTGTACGCAGCGAACGCTGGCACGGTTGAGGTCGCTGGCCCTGCTACCGGCTACGGGACGCTCGTCCAGATCAAAGGTTCGGACCTGTGGACCAGGTACGGTCACTTGTCCAAGACCTCGGTTGCCAAGGGCGACCAGGTCTCGCAAGGCCAGAAGATCGGCGAAGTCGGCAACACCGGCATCTCGACCGGCTCTCACCTCCACTTCGAGGTCCAGCCGGTGACGGCCAAGGAGCCTGTGGATCCCGCTACCTACTTGCCTGACCTGAAGAGGGGCGTGAAGGTTGCGGCTGCGGCCCCTGCGGCGCCCCTGGTACTGAACAAGCCTGAAAGCAAGACCTTCATCAACGTCGACGGCCGACTTGTCGCCGTCAGTTCTCAAGGGTGAACCTATGGGTATCCTCGACCAATGGGCGGCCAATGCAAAAGCCAGCGCCAGCAACGCGAAGAAGCAGATCCTCGCTGTTGACCAGACGCTGGGCACGTCCACTGACCCGATGCTGGTCAGCTCCAACCGCAAGTACCTGGTGCAGATCACGCAGGACCAGGACATTGCGACGATCGGCACGCAAGGCCAACCGATCATCGTGATCGGGCAGGTCCCAGAGTCGCTCCAGATGAACCAGAGCGTGGCGTGGAAAGCTCCCTGGGGCGCTGGTCTCGCAGGTGACGGGACCGTCAGCGACCTGCTGGCCGTCTCGACTGGTACGCGTCTCCTGACCCAGATCCAGACGATGCAGGTGTGGCAGGGCTCCGGTAACGACGTGGATTTCACGGTGACGTTCGAGTTCCGCGCCTGGTCTGACGTGGACCGCGACGTGATGATGCCGCTGCGCAACCTCTCGTCGATGGCTCTCCCGTCGATCGACAGCTCCGGGTTCCTTCGCAGCCCCGGGCCGATCCTCGACGCCGACGCGGCTCGCAAGATCGGCCAGAAGGCGGTGGACCTCGCCATCCAGGCGACGAACAACGCGCAGCAGGCCGTGGCGACCACGCAGAACGGCTCGATCACGTCGAAAGCTGTGGCGGCTGCGACCTCGCTGGGCAAGACCCTGGGCTCTGCGCTCGGTGGCTCCAAGAACGAGCTCGAGCAACTGCTGAAGAACAAGATCGAGGTCCGGATCGGCGACTGGTTCCGCATGCGCAACTGCATCATCAAGGACGTTCAGCATGACCTGAAGGCGCAACTGCCTGGCCCCAACGGCGGCCTCATGGCTGCCACGGCGACCGTCACGTTCGCTCCGCTGTTCGCCCTGACGACCGACGACCTCAACGACCTGCTGATGACTGCGTCCATGCGCGCCGCCTCCTACGGCACGTCTGGTGTCGCTGGCATCCAGAGCGCACCTCGTATCCCTGGGATCTGACCATGAGCATTCCTCAGTACTCCACGGTGACCCCGATCACAACGCTCCTCAACGGGGTGCAAGACATCGACTTCCTGGCCTCCGCCTATCGCAACATGCGGTACGGTGTGCAGGTCGACAAGGTGGTGACGATCGACGCGACCTACGAGGCGAACCTGCCTGGGCTGGCCTTCGACTACTACGGCGACGTCGAGTACTGGCGCGCCGTCATGTGGTTCAACGGGCTGACGGACCCAATCACGGACGTCTGCGTGGGCGCCAAGATCGGCATGCCGAACAAGGCGAGCCTCGATGCGTTCTTCGCAGCCCAGGCCAACAACGAAACGACGACCCTGGTGATCTAATGACCTTCCGCATCAACGAGCAGCTCACGGGCGCGCTCTTCATCGCCGGACAGGAGTTCCCGCTGGACTACGGCAACGCCATGAAGACGCTGCACCTGCGGGCTTCCTCGCTGATCACCCTGCCGGAGCTGGTCCTGAACTTCGTGGACACGCTGAACCAGATGCCGAACTACGGCCTGCAGGACGGCGCGCAGATCCTCATCCAGATCAACGGCGGTGAGCTCCAGCTGACTCGCAAGTTCCGCGTCCAGCGTTGGCGTCGCACGCCGGCGCCGCAGGGCTTCAACTACCTGCTGGAGTGCTACCAGGACGCGCCGAAGTATTGGCTGGGTACGGATCATGCGTCTTACCAAGGCAGCTCGGCGCAGGTCCTCCAGGAGATCGCAAGCTCCTGCGGCCTCGGCTGGCACGACAAGAACAGCAACACCAGCGATGCCATGCTCTGGATGCAGAGCAATCGGACCTTCGGCAACTTCGCACGCGACATCGCCCGGCATGGCTACATCTCCGACACGTCCCACATGGTGCTCGCCGTTGACTCAAGCGGAAAGCTCCGCTACCGCGACATCAACGCGAACCCGAGTCCTCGCGTTACTGTGGGCTACCAGGTTCCGTCCGGTGGGGTCACTGACTTTCAGCAGATCGTCGACTTCACCCCGATGACCAACAGCGGGACCACCAACGCGATCGGCGGCTACGCTCACAGCCGGTACGTGCAGCCGGTGGCTGACGGCTCCAGCTCCATCGACCAGCTGGAAGACGAGCTCCAGTTCACGCCGGACGCCAAGTACCCGCTGCTGTCGCAGGACGTGCGGACCAAGATGGGCAGTGGCTCGGTCTCGTTCGCCCCCATCGACTTCGGGAACACGCACGATAACTACGAGCGCGCCTTCTACCAAAACAGCCGGTATAACCTGCTGAACTCGTTGGCCGGCGAGTTCCTGTTCCCGTTCCAGACCGCATGGGAGCCATTCGACAACTTCAGCCTGGCCCTCCCTGCCGAGCTGGACAGCACGCAGTATGGCGGCGAGTACACGGTCCGGGACAAGATCATCTTCATCCAAGGCTCGACGTACAACGAGAAGATCATCGCCGTGAAGAACGGACTGAACAAGTGAGGACCTATGTTTGACACTCTGAATACCGTGCTGGCCCTGCTGAACGGCATGGGCGGCAAGTGGGTGAAGGGCAAGGTCAAGACCAACGTCGATCCGCTGAACCTCGACCGGATCAAGGCAGAAGTCCCTGGCCTCTACGACCCTGACCTGGGTGACGTGCCCTGGATCGGCCCCTTCAAGTTCAGCCCCTTCGGCTTCGGCAACGGCTGGGGCGTCTACGGTACGCCTGCCGTGGACTCCGACGTCATGATCTTCCTGCAGGACGGGAACCCGCAGTACCCGCTCTACCTGGGGATCCTGACGACGAAGAACGATGACTTCCCTTCCGGCACAAGCTGGGGCTTCGCTGATCCAGCAGGCAACCGTCTGCGGGTGCAAGGCAAGGACGTCGAGTTCCAGACCCAAGTCGGGTTCATCTTCCACGTGGACGAGAGCGGTAATTTCACTGTCACTTCGCCGAGCGGAACGACAGGGACTTTCAACGTGCCCGAGGCTGTGTGGAACGTCACTGACTTCACGGTCAACGCGTCGAACCAGGTACGGTTCAATGCCACGTCGACAGTCGTCGAGAGCATCTTCGATGTGGTCGGCAACACGAACATCAACGGCGTGACGATCAGCTCTACGGGAGGCAACGCGATCTTCCCAGGCACCACGCTGTTCAACGGGCTGATGACGACCGGCGTAGGCCTTGACATCACCGGGACCGGAAGCCTGCTGGTCAACGGTCACAACCTGGGCCCGAACCACACGCACACCGGCGGTACGCTGACCGGTGGTCTGACCGGCACAGTCCATACCTGAGGAGCCTAGATGCCCGCAGTAACCAACTACCAGACCGCACTGCAGGACGCGGTCTGGATCGACGTCAACACGGACATCACGCAGAACAGTCTGCCTGATCGCCTGCCTGACGCGCTCGCGATTGTTCACGCGAGCCTTCGCAACCTCTTCAACTGCGTCCCGGGTCAGCGTGCGCGGACCTTCCAGCCGACCTACGGGTCGGTCTGGCTCCAGTTCCTGCAGGAGCCGATCTGCGACATGACGGCCCAGAAGATGGAGACCTTCATGGTCCGCGCCATCGAGAAGTGGGAGCCGCGCATCCAGCTCGACATGACCAACACGTCGATCCAGCCTGACCAAACCATCCCAGGTTACGTCGTGCAGATCGCCTTCATCCTCCCGGACGTTCCCGGAATCCAACAACTCGCCTTCCAGGTGCCCGTATGAGCGTTGCTTTCACCGACCCGTTCCTCCCTGCGGCAACAACCAACTCGGACTACTCGCAGTTCCTCTCGGTCTCCGGCGGCGTCGCGCCCTACAACTTCGCCGTCACAAATGGGACGCTGCCCCCAGGGATCCTTCTGAGCGGCGCTGGCCTGCTCCATGGCACGCCGTCCACGCTGGGTCTCTACAGCGTGACGTTCACGGTCAGCGACAGCACGAGCGGCACGCCGCAGACGGCAACGCAGACGTACCAGATCCAGGTGCTGGACCTGATCAACCTGCTGGACTCGACGGTCGACCAGGCGCAGTTCGTGCAGCAGTTCGAGAGCGATCTCGCGACCTCGCAGATCTGGTCCACCGGCCTGACCACCCAGACCTCGCAGACGCTGATCGAGTACATCAGCGCGATCGGCACGTTCGTCACGTCGCGGATCGCCCGTGCGGTCGAGGACGCGTTCCCGGAGACCGCGCAATCGGACTCCGCGATCCGCGCGATCACCAACATGCAAGGCCTCCGCCTGTCGCGGAAGCTGCCTGCTACGGCGTCGGCCACCCTGACCTCGTCGGTCACGCAGACCCTGCCGCCGTTCTCGCAGCTGGCCGGTGGTGGCTACAACTGGTTCACGGCGACGGCGGTCCACCTGCCTGCCAACGTGCCCATCGAGGTCGACCTGCGCGAAGGGATCACCAAGTCCGTGGTCGTCTCGGGCCTGGGCACGGACTTCCAGACCTGGGTCTCGGAAGAGGACGCGTTCACCGTGTCGGACCAGGACGTGGTCGTCATGCTCAACGGCGTGGACCTCACCAAGGCCTGGGGTGCCCTGTGGAACTACCCGGGTGTCAGCGCCTACGCGGACTCCACGCTGTCCGATGGCCGCCTGAACATCCAGTTCGGTTCGCAGGGCTACGGCACGGTCCCAGGCGTCAACGACCTGGTGACGATCAACTACGCGGTGACGCAAGGTGACTCCGTCAACGGCGCGAACCTGACCAGCAGCTCTGGTGGCGTCAAGATCACCGGCTCGTCGGTGTCGAACGTGACCGGTGTGTTCGTCTCGAACCCCAGCGGTGGTGCTGCCGAGAAGTCGACGACGGCCTACAAGAACTTCGCGGCTGGCTCGTTCGGCACGTACAGCTCCGCGGTGACCAAGGCGCAGTACGCGGCGACGGTCAACAACTACCCGGGTGTCGTCGATGCATTCACGCAGGCGCAGCGCGAGATCAACCCGGCGGCTCTCAAGTGGATGAACGTGATCCGCGTGAGCCCGCTGACCTCGAGCACGTGGTCGCAACCGCAGATCGACGCGTACCTGTCGTATCTGCAGAGCGTTACCATGTACCAGCCGAAGTTCCTGTATCAGGCGCCGGTACCGGTCTCCAACGACGTGGACATCACCGTCTTCTGCTTCAACAGCGTGAACTCGCTGCAAGCGGTCGAGTCGGCAGTGACCAAGGCCATCCAGAACCTGTTCAGCCCACGGCCTGGTCTCCTGATGACCAACTTCTACCCGTCGGACATCATCGAGACGGCGAACAACGCGGCACCCGGCCAGATCTCGTACATCGTGATCAACAAGCCGACAGGGCCGATGATCGTCACGTCTCCGCTGAGCCCGGAGATCCAGGCAACGATCATCACCAGCGGTGGCTCGCTGACCCCAGGGGTCTACGCCTACGCGGTGGCCGTCGATGCGCCGGCTCCGAACCCGCACTACATCGGCTTCTACGATCCCACGACGACCCCGGGGTATCCCATCGGTGGTTCGCAACCGGGCGACTACTGGATCGTCAGCCAGGACGGAACGCTGACCACCGGCGGCTTCGCGATCGTCAAGGGCGACCAGATCGTTGCAGGTACGCCGTTTGGTTCGTCGTACACGATCGTCCACCCAGCTCCACCCGGAACGATCGACAACGGCACGCCGACCAACTGGATCAACCCGCAGGTGACGACAAGCGGCAGCTACGCGATCATCGACTGGTCCTCGAACCCGGTCAACGGTGCCCTGTTCTACAACGTGTGGGGTCGTCGCGCTGGCTTCATCGGTGTCCTGGCCACCCTGGACGCGACCCAGCTGCACTACCTCGACCTCGGTGGTGCTGATCCGACGCCGCTCGATCCGGGTGCGAGGTCTGACACGCTCATCCGCTACAACCAACTCGGCACGCTGACCGTCACTGCGCAGTACGCGCAGCGCCAGTCGAACGCCCTGTTTCCTGTCCGGGACTCGACGCTGTGACCATCTACACCTACACACTGGACCTGCCGTACACCACGGCGGTCCAGAACAAGCGAGCCTTCACCAAGCTCCCCAGGTCCATCCTGCTCGCGCCGTACCTGGTGACCAACCCCTACTTCCTCGACTACGCGGACTCCATCGACCGCGTGTTCGACTACCAGGTCGAGGCAAAGATCGAGGCGCTGGTCAACTTGCGGAACATGTGGGTCACGACCAAGGCGGTGGAGGCCAAGGTAGCAGCCGGCGAGATGATCGACTTCATCGACTGGGGTGGTCCAGAACGTGCAGTCATCGTCTCGCAGGTGAACCTGCTGGGCATGAAGCTGGCGAACGCAGGGGTGGTCAGCGAGAGCGGCTACCGAGCGATCGCCAAGTTCCTCGGGTCCTACTGGTTCGGCAAGGGCAAGAACGCGTCCATCGACTTCCTGAACTACTGCCTGGGTTCGGGGCTGACGATCACACCACTCGTCACGTCGGACTACGTCCACTTCTACGCACCGACCGACAGCACCGTCGGCTCCTACATCTACGACAGTCCACCGGGACCCTGGTTCCCGACGACGCACGTCCAGATCGGAATGGCCGCTGACTACGCGATCGACCCGGTGACGCTCGGGAACTTCTTCTACGAGATCTGCAACTACAACCTCGTGCTCTACGCGGTCTCGATCGCGACCAAGTACAAGATCATCACCGAGGACGATCCGACCTACGCGAACATCCTGCTGTTCGCTGGGCTGGCGAAGCCGATCTCGGTGACGCAGACTCCGGACTACCCCATCAAGTACCACAACAAGATGGGTGGCTGGACAGGTGGTATGGGGTCCCCGTTGACCCACATCGACGACATGGAATTCACCGATGCGCCGTCGCTGATCTGAGCGTCAACGGTAAATAGGCTTCAAAGGAAACTCAATGACAACCGACCTCATTTCGTTTATCCCAGGGATCGGAGCGACCGCAGCGTTCACGCCAGGCCCTTCGACGCCCTCTCCGTTCAACGTGCCGTTCATCGGCGGCACCGACGGGACGGGTCCTTCGACGGCGACCAACAACATGGCGGAGATCTACAACCGCCTGTTGCTCGCTCATTACTCGGTGATCGCCACGGCAGGCCTGACCTACAACAAAGACAACTGGACGCAGCTGGCGCAGGCGGTGCAGGCGTTGGCCACCGCAGGTGGGCCTTTCGTGTCGGTCTCGCAGTACAACACCGACTTCACGCACTCGCTGGCCACCAACGGCTACCAGGAGTTCCCTGGTGGTCGCATCGAGCAGGAGTGCGACGTGTTCGTCAGCTCCATTGCCGACGGCGAGGTCACGGTGACCTACCCCATCGCGTTCCCGACTGCCGGCAAGCTCCCGCTGGTCTCCCTGCAGGACACGGGACGCGCTGGCGACGAGTCGAACTTCCTGGGCATGTCCGTCATCTCGTTCTCTACGACCGGGTGCGTGGTTGCCCTGGGCCAGAACGGCGGTGGCGCCCGCACCGTCACGCTGCACGTCGAAGTCGTCGGCCACTGAGAGCTGCACTGAACGCAACAAGGATTCACATGACACAAGACACGGCACCCGAGAAGCTGATCAACGCAGGGCTTCCGGCCGACTCCATCTTCTTCTCGCCCGCAACGCGGTCCTTCTACCTGGGCCGTCACTACGATCGCTTCGGCGACAAGTGGCCCTCGGACGCCAAGCGCGTGACCCTCGAGGTCTTCAGCCAGTTCGCCGGCACTCCGCCGGAAGGGCAGATGCGTGGCTGCGATGCGAAGGGCAACCCCATGTGGGTCCCGATCCCTGCGCCCACGCTGACCGCTGAACAGGCTGCGAAGGTCCTGAACAGTGCGGCCGACAGCGCGCTCGATGCGGTCGCCAAGGCCTGGGGCTACACCAAGGGCATCGACAACGCCACGACGTGGGCCACCTCGACAAACCCGCAGTTCGCCGCGGAAGGGAAAGCCCTCGCCACCTGGCGTGATGCCGTGTGGGCCTGGGTTGCTGCCCAACCTGCGGGAACCACTGCACTCGACGGCATGCCTGCCGCACCTGACCGTCCGACCAACAACTCCGGAGCCGCGCAATGACCGTCAACGCACTCATCGTCACGCAGATCGGCCTCGACGGCGCCGTCGACGCGGCCAACGGCGGGATCACGCTGCGGCTGTCGACGTTCAAGGTCGGCTCGGGATTCGGCTACACGCCGACGAAGACCGACACCGGCCTCCACGGTGCGACCCTCTACACCGACAACATCACGAGCTTCAGCACGGCCAGCGACGGCTCGCTGATCGTCAACTGCACGATGGCGGTCACCGCAGGCCCGTTCGACTTCGGCGAGGTTGGCATCTACACGGACGACAACCGCCTGTTTGCCCTGCTGGCCCTGCCGGCGCTGGAGCACAAGTACACGTCGCTGGGTTCCACGGTGGCCTCGACGTTCACGTTCCAGTGCTACCTGCGCCTCGGCCAGGTCGGTGGCATCATCGAGATCGTCGCTGGTGGCGGTGGCGGTGGCTCCGGCGGCACGTCGAACTTCGTGTACACGATGAACAGCGGTCAGCCGACGGCCCTCTGGGGCACGAACAACGGCGGTGTCGACTCGTTCGTCTGGAACCCGTCGAACTTCAACGTCAACACGGCCAAGGGCATCCAGTCCGCAGTCACCGGCTTCTACAACGCCGAGGGCCACACCTGGCACCGCGCGGACGGGACCACCGTGCTGGCGACAATGGACACGGCAGGTACGTTCCTCGCGAACAACCTGGGCCTGATCTCGGACATGCGCCACAAGACCAACGTGGAAGTGATCTCCGACTTGCAGGCGCTGGAGATCGCGATGGGGATCCCGGGCATCACCTACGAGCTCTACACTGATCCTGGTGTGCGTCGCCTCGGCACGTCGGCCCAGGATCTGCTGAAGCTCGCGCCTGAAGGTGTCGTCGTCGGTCAAGACGAACAGCAGACGCTGGCCGTCCTCTACGGACAGGTCGCGCTGGCTGTCCTGCCTGGTGCGATCCGCGCTGTCCGTTCCGAGTTCACCGAGGTTATCACCGAGCTGAAGGACACGATCAGCGACCTCAAGGACCAGATCGAAGAGCTGAAGCGCGGCCCGCTGAAGTTCTAAGGAGCGGCCATGACAATCAGGACCAGTGGACAACTGCTGTTCACGGACATCATCACAGAGTTCGGAGGGACCGGGCCGTACCGACTCTCCGACTACTACCGTGGTGGGTTCAACGTCCCTGTGGGAACCGCCGCAGGGACCGGCAGCTACCAGACGAGCCCTCTGACTCCCGCTGCGCCTGCGCAGATCTCTACCTCCGGAGTCATCGAGTTCTCGCAGTTCTATGGGACGAGCGCAAGCGGTGGCGGCGGAGGTACTGTTACCATCGACGCGGCTTCCATCGGATGCTCGCAGGGCAACTACCCGTTTGGGACGACCAACTGCTTCGTCCGCATGAACTCGGATGGCACGATCAGCCACGGTGGCGGTGGTGGTGCGACGACCAACCACTACTCGGGTCCAGCAAGCTGGGCTACACCGAGCGGCGGGACTACTGACTACTCCGGGGTCTACGAGTTCAAGATCACGGCTGTCAGCCACAGTTTCAGTGGCACGTCCAGCCCATCATCCACCGGCATCACAGGGTCGAGCTGCAACATGGTCTCGTCCTGCCCAGGCGGACAGGCCAACAGCACGACCTGGACGGTGCAAGTCATCCGCATCAGCGACAGCGCAGTGATGGCGACGTTCACCGTTGACAACGAACTCGACAACACCTAACTGACCACAGACCCACCCAAGAGACAATGGGCTTGGCAACAGCCCACTCTGCCTTCAAACCCAAAGAGGAAAGCCTACATGGCCGACGCCGCTGACATTGCAGCCTCCAACGACTTCACCGAGGAGAAATTGGCTCTGCATTTGAACCGCAAGCAAGGACCCGAAGTCCAACGCGGGCACTGCCTGTTCTGCAAGGAACCGATCAAGCCCAAGTTCGACAAGGATGACAAGCCCTTGCCCCTCAGCCTTTTCTGTGACCCTGACGAGTCCGACTGCCGCGAGGAGTGGGAACGCAGGGACCTCCTGGCACGCAAGACCGGGCGCATGCTTGCCCGCTGACCGCTGAACGAACTCAACGAGGACCTCATGCAACCAGTTCTGCCTACCCCACCGACGGTTCCCCAGACGTCGCTGTCCGTCGCCATGGAAGCCTTCATCGGTGTCAACCAGCTCCGCAAGTCGCAGGGCCGCTTCGTCGGTCTCTGGCTGGGGCTGACGGCCACCGACAAGGAGGTGGTGATCAACCCCGGCCTGTCGGTGACCATCAACGAGCTGATCACCGCGTTCGCTGCCGTGACTGACAATCCGGCGACGTTCACGTTCAACAACAAGGACCTGGTCGTCACGTCCATGTTGGTCTGTGATGAACCGATCACCACTGCGACTGGTGAAGGATCCGGGCTGACCGTGACCAACAACGGTCAGGTCCCGGTGCTGCTCCACATCGTCTACCTGAACAGCACACCGGCGCCCGCTCCAGCGCCGGTCTGAGAACCGTAAAGAGAGCTAGGAAGAAGCCCATGCGTATCCGAGACGTTGCGTTCTCTGTTGTCCTCAATCCACTGCTGATGGCCTACGGTCATGAGGCCGTGGCGATTCGTCAGCGCATGGGCAAGTTGATCACCATGGACTTGGTTCGCCGCACCGACAGTGCGACGGAGCTGGTACGACTGGTCAACGAAGACCTCAAGCGGTTCTCCATAGGTGTCCCGCTGAAGGCCATGTTCGTCGAGCATGAGCCGGGTGTCGAGATCGACCCTGAACATGCGCAGTTCGCGGAGCGTCCGTCGCTGGTCATCACGTTCGACGTGGAGGCCAACGGCATGGACCAGGTCCGCCCGCAGATTCATTAGACCAAGAAGTAGGAACACACCACATGAGAGTTGCGATCACCTGCCATCTGAAAGACGATGGCTCCTTCGGCTTGTTCGAGACCGGGGTCCGCCAGACTGCGGTCTTCCTCTACAAGCTTCTCCGTCAGGCCTCTGTTGAGGCCTTCCTCGTTTACGGACCCGGCGAGAGGGAGGTCAAGCACGATCCCCGCGAGTTCGGTGTGGACCCGTCGCACGTCCTGCCGTTCCTCGAGAACTGTTCGCATGTCGTGACGGTCAGCCGGAAGATGACGGACCAGGAGCGCCATGACTACAGGACCTCCGGCGCCTCGTCGGTGCTCCTCAAGTGCGCGCCCACCACGCTGGCAACGATGCAGCAACTGTGCGCCCGTACCGACGTCGGTGCCGAGTCCTACGAGGATCGCGGCTGGTACGACGAGGTGTGGATCATGCCGCACGTGGTCAAGACGCAGCTCCGCTGGTGCGAGCTGGTCTACAAGTCGCCGGTCAAGGTCGTGCCGCACATCTGGGATCCGACCTTCGTGCCACAGGGCTACGGCTACAAGCGGCAGGTGGACCAACTGTTTCGGATCGCCGTTATGGAGCCTAATGAGAGCGTGACCCGAACTGCCCACTGGCCTCTGATGGTCGTTGCCCGTGGCCTGGAGCGCACGTCGATGATCGGGCAAGTGTCGGTGCTCAACGCCGCGCACCTGAAGGACGACACGCACTTCATGGCGTTCGTCGACCGCCTGGGCCTCTACGACAACTCGGCGAGGCTGCGGACGCACCTTCATGGGCGTCTCGTCGGCCCCTCCTGGTTCCGCGACAACGCAGACGTGCTGGTCACCCATTCGTGGGAGAACGACATGCACTACACGATGTTCGAGGCCCTGTGGGGTGGCTACCCTGTGGTCCACAGCTCCAAGCTCATGGAGACCCACGGGTACTACTACCCGACGTTCGACGCGTCGTCCGGTGGGATCCAGCTGGCCCGTGCGTGCGCGATCGACAGCGGTCGCCATGATCCGGAGCGGACGGTTGCCCAGTTCAAGGAGTTCATGCCTGACCTCCAGAACGCCACTGCGTTCGTCGACAAGCTGTCCAAGATCGTCCGGGAGAAGCCGTGAGCAAGTCCATGCAAGACCAAAAGAAGAAGGTGATCCGTGTCGGGATCACGCTGCCTGACCAGAGCCAGGCATCTGTGGGCCAGGCGCTGTGGTCTACGGGCCACGTGCAGAACGCTGCGTTCCTGGCTCGCGTGTTCGAGAAGGTGGAAGGCGTGAAGGTGTTCGCCCTCGGGTCCTTCCAGATCGCCAAGGCTCTCAAGATGGAGCACACCAACAAGGGCCCGGGCTACCTCGACGTGATCATCGAGGTGGGGACCAAGCTGAGCCCGACCAACAGCCAGCAGTTCCGCGAAGGCGGTGGTCTGCTCGTCCACTACGTGCTGGGCAACACGATGGCGCTCAACATGGAGCACGTGCAGACCCTGAAGACCCCAGGCCAGAAGCAACAGGCGGCAGACGTGCCCTACGGTCGCTACCATCGCATCTGGATGCTGCCGCACGTCATCCAGATGAACTTCGACTACTACTCGCTGATGCACCGCTGCGTCGTCCGCGAGGCGCCGATGGTCTGGGCTCCCGACTTCCTGCCCAAGGACTTCGGGTACGTGGCTCCCCAGGAGGGCCAGCCGAAGATCGTGGCCTGCTTCGAGCCCAACGTGAGCGTCGTCAAGACGTCCCACTGGTCCATGCTGGTCGCCGAGAACTGCGAGTACACGACGGTGCCCCAGATCGACAAGTTCAGGGTCTACGCATCGGCCGATGTGGCCAGCGGGAGCCCAGCCTTCAACTCGTTCGGCGAGAGCCTGACGAACCTGGTCGGCAAGCTCGAGTTCTGGCCGCGGATCCCTGCGCCGGACGCGTTCAAGGGCGTGGCAGCCGTCATCAGCCACCAGTGGATGAACGAGTTCAACTACAACCACTGGGAGGCCCTCTACGGGAAGTTCCCGCTGATCCACAACAGCGATCACGTGCTGGCCGGCTACAAGTTCCGGTCCTGGGACACGCTGGCCGGCGGGCATCTGCTGAACGCGGTGCTGCAAGAGCACGAGAAGCACCGTGCTGCCTACGAGGAGAAAGCGGCAGCCGTCATCGCCGGTCTCTCGCCAGCAGCGGTTCGCCCGAAGTACACGGAGCTTCTCATGGAACTCATCGAGGAGCGTGACCGTGTCCTCGCCGGTTAAACCGAAGCCCAAGGCGAGGATCAAGGCCGATCGGATCCTGGGTGTGGACGGCAACTGGTACCTGCACCGTGTCGTCCATACCCAGCAGTTCGAGCCCGAAGACGAGGCGGCTTCTCAGGCGCGTCGCTTCCTTGGCATGATCTGCAAGGACGCAGGTGCAGTGCGGGCCAAGCGGATCTTCGTTGCCTTCGACGGCTGGGCCATCTTCCGCTACAAGCTCTACAAGCTCTACAAGGGCAACCGCGGCAACGAGGGGCCCTCGGGCGTCTACGATCACCTGGACTTCCTCAAGGGCTACCTGTTCGCCGCCGGCATCCCATTCGTCCACGAGAAGCTCTACGAGGCGGACGACTGGCTGTGCAGTCTTGCAGCGACCTACGAGGACGTGGTCATCGGATGCGGTGACAAGGACGCGTGGCAGTACGTCAGGCCTGGCATGTGCCTCTACAACTCCGCGTCCAAGCCTGAGCCGACGAAGATCCGCTGCGCCGACGTGACAGACAAGATCGGTCTGTTCGCCCACCAGTGTGTGGACTATCAGACGCTGATCGGCGACAAGATCGACAACGTGCCGCAGCTTCTGGGGCCTGCGAAGGCGCAGGCAGGGCTCCATCAGTGGGGCACGATCAACGCCTGGGCTGCCGCGGATCCGGGGTTCCGCAAGTGGGCACGTCGCAACGTGGAGGCTCTGTCACTGAACAGGAAGCTGGTGAAGCTGCGTCCTGATCTGCCGGTAGAGGTGCCGCCCATCAAGTGGACCGACGATCCGAAGGTCACGCAAGGCTATCGGGACTACAAGGCGTTTGCAGGATCGCGCTCGAAGGGACTGTTCTAAGAGCGGTTCGGAAATGAAGAAGGGCCCCTAGGAAGTGATTCCTAGGGGCCCTTCTTGCTTTCACTCAGCCCAGTTCAGCAGCGGATCAGCCGATGCGCCAGGTGGTGCCGTCGTGGAAGACCGGCACGTTGTTGGCACCGCCGCCGGCGAGCACGGTGTTGAACGTCGTGGCGTTGGCATCCGAGACGAAGGCACGCGCGCCCTTGGTGCCCGTCGGCAGGGTCGCCACCGTGAACACGGAGGTTCCGCCCGTCGGAGGCGTCGTCACCACGTAGGCGACGGTGGACGACGCGGCGATCGCACCACCGGAGACCACCTGGCCGTTGGCGTACACGACGTTCGGCGCGGCGAACGTGGTGGAGCCGGAGGCGTTGATGATCACCTGGAACGTCGAGGCGGAGGCCAGCGCAGCGCTCAGGGCAGCCAGCGGGAGGGCCAGCTTCCAGAACTTGTTGCCGCTCACAGGGTCCACCATGTGGACGTAGAGACCGGCGGGGTCCTGGCCGAAGTCGCTGTTGAGAACGATGACCGACGCGCCCGAGGGACGCGACGCGAAGTCGTTGACCCACGGCACGCTGGTCGGCGTCGCCGCACCGGACAGGCCGTTGAAGTAGACCGTCATCGCGGTGTAGAAGAGAACGGGTTTCAGCAAGATAGTGCTCCTAGGTCGTTGAAGTGCCCTCTGGTAGAGAGCGTTGTGCGCGGACTCCTCCCTGCAGAGTTAGTCCGGTTGCGGGGTTGCGGCGGCCAGTGCTTGGCGCGCCTTGGCGGTGAGAACGATGCAGTCCTGGAGGCCCAGGGCCGCAGGGCCGTTGACGCGCTTGCGGAGAGCCAGCGCGTCACCCAGCATCGCCGTCGTCACGTTCTTGTTCCACCAGGCGATGGCGGCCTCGATGGGGGCCCTGCCGATGGTGCGCATCAGCTCCGGGCTCGTCGTGAACGGGATGTCAGTGGCCTTCTCCGCCGCCTGGAAGTTGGCAAACCCGGTCGTCTGGATGAGGCCGGAGCCACGGTACTTCCAGCCGTCGCCAGGGTTCTTGTTGCCCAGGTTCTTCAAGCCCCAGGGGCCGCCGTACACGATGTTGGCGATCGCTTCCTGGTTGGCGGCCTGGGTGGGCGTGCGTCCGTACTTTGCCGCATCGGCCATGCTGATCCGGGCGGTCCCGAAGGTGGCGGTCAGCGCGGCCACCGTGTAGTTCAGGTTCTCGGAGATCTCGGCCAGCAGGTCCGACTCGTGGAGGCACTGGCCCAGGAACTGCGCGAGCTCCTCGAGGCCGCCGTCGAACGTGTGGTCATCGAGAGTGGCGACCATGAACGGCGCCCACAGGGTGGCCCTGGGTTCAGGCGTCCCACAGACGCCGAGGATCTTGACCCAGGAAGGTGCGTCGAAGCTCATTGCGTTGCTCCTTGCGTGTCGGTGGTGATCGTTGTCTTCTGCAGCGGGTCAGCCTGGGTGGCGACGCCCAGATGGCCCACGCATTCGTTGTAGTGCGCGACTACTTCGTTTGCGGCAGCGGCTTCTTCGTCAAGTCGTTGTGCAGTGCTTGCAGAAAGTCGGCACTGGAGACGGTCAGCGAGGGGTCCGACGCCGCCGGCTTGGGACACGAGGCGACGACCGTCTGGATAACCGGCGCAGGTGTCGGTGTCGACATCGACCCACAGCCCGTCATCAGAGCCAGGGGCAGGGTGAGTGTCGCGAGCGATCGCAGTGGCTTTTGCATTTTGAACGTCCTTCAGGGCTTGCTGGTACTTGGTGGTCAGGGTCGCGATCTTCTGCTGGTCGGCAGCTTCCTTCGCGTTGTTGGCGTCGTCATGCGCCTTCAAGGCGGCAGTCGCAGCGACTGCCATCCTTGTCTTGGTGTCGGCCCAGACGACCTTGTCGGCGTCCCAGGCCTTCTGCACCTTGTCGCGCTGGTCCTGCATGTCGCGCAGGGCCTTCGCGTCCGTCGCGTGCGCGACGTTCGAGCCGATCCAGTAGCCGCCACCGGCGATGGCAGCGATAACGATCAGCACGCCAGCCAGCTTGATCCAGAAGGTGTAGGGAGTGAGTGGTGTAGGGATCGAGAACATGATTGTCCTTCTATCAGTCGGTCGTTGAAGATTTCAGCTGAAGCGCGGACGCACTACTGGCGCGAACGCAGAGGAGGTCGCGATGACCTTGCAGGCCCAGGGACTCTCGTGGAACCCATCGCGAGTCCACAGCATCTTGTGGTCCCGGTCGAACTTCCACTTGCCAGTCCGCTCAGTGCGGTTGGTCTGGCCGTCGTAGACCAGGAGCTCCACAGCATCCGCGATCTCGATGAAACCCTTGATCGACGGAGTGCCTGCAAAGCAAATTCCCTGCCGAATCAAATTATTCACCGCTTGGCGAACCCCATCGGTGGCGTGCACCGTCTGGTTCTCGGCGGACGTGAACCCGTCGGTCGATACGACATGGCCTGGTGGGATGGTTGTCCACCACACAGGTGTCCCGCCGAACTGTTCCACGAACAAGTGCGCCATCGGCTCCCACTTGATCTCGTTCGCCCCTTCGATGATGTCGATCCCACCGAGGTTGGTGATCACCGAGGAGCAGTAGGACGCCAGGTACTGGAGACGCCAGGTGAAGCCGGTGGACAGCGCGTCTTCCAGCTTCTGGCCTACGTGACTGACCGTGAACGTAGGGACACCCACGAGCGAGCGCAAGGCAGGGTTCGTCGCGCCGCTCATGTCGTCCACCTGGTCGGTCACGGCGACAGCCAGGCGCTGGTCGCCGGCGATGCCGATCACGGCCTTGGCGGTCAGACCCAGGACCGCTGTGGGACGGAACCCGACGGAGCCGCCAACCAGCTGGCCTCCAGGCGTGGTCAACGTGCCTACCTCGGACGAGGCAGCAGCCTCGGCAGTCCCGAAGTAGGCGTAGTCGCCTGCGAAGCTCATCATGTCGTCGAAGTAAGGGACACCCAAGGTGCCTTCGACGTAGGTGTGGACAGCGAAGTAGGAGCCCTCAGGCACCTCGATCTTCAGCTCGTCTGTCAGCGCGTCCTCGAGATCCTTGATGGTCCCCACAGGAGCTCCGTCGAACGTGAAGGTGGATGCGACGACTCCGATCGGGTACTCGAGCCAGGCCGCGACTTTCAGATCGTTGCCGGTCCCTTCCTCGCCAGACGTGAAGTTGGCGAACAGGAGCTTGATGTAGGGGCTAGTGTCCAGCGCCTGGTAGACAGCCCGCGACGCGATGTTCGTGAACTCGCGCGTGACCTGACGGGCCAGCAGCGCACGGTTGGCGATCACCGACTCGCGCGCTCCACGAACGTGCTGCAGGGCGGGCGGCAGATGCGTCAACGGGATCTGCGCATCCGCGTCGAGCGGGGTGACCCCACCGGAAGCTCCCCGTTGATCCACGAAGACGGCGCGGCCCATCAAGTCTGCCATGTCGTGGACACGTGCTGTCACGTCGACCACCGTTTGAAGCGCTGATTCCGCGATGCCACGAGCCTTCTGGGCTTCCGCAATGGTGCCCAAAATGCGGTTCTCGGCAGTTTGTACGGGACTGACGAGCGCGCACCAAACAGGTGCCAAATCACCGCTGATTTTGGACCCCTCGATTTTGGCACCGGAGCGCCACACCTTGGCACCTTCTGCGAGTTCCACGTCTACCGCAGGCTTGATCCACACCTGGATAGACGAGGCGGCAAACAGGCCAGCACAGAGCTCCGCGAATGGGAGGACCAGACGCCACTGACCCTGCTCATCGAGCCAGTAGAGGCCAGCGATGGACTGGCGGTGATCTTCCGTGACGACAACGAACGGCAGACCGCGTTGCGCCAGATCGAACGTAGGGTAGCCGCGCACGTCTTCAACGTGAACATGCGCGCCATTGAAGACCGTGGTCCGCACGTAGAACGCAGGGCTCAGCTTGGCAGTCATCGTCAGTCCTCTTTCGTCGTTGCCTTCTTGGTGCCCAGCTGGTGCAGGTCGTGCAGATGCAGGCTGCAGGTCACCAGCGCGAACTTGGGTGGGTAGCCTCTGCACATCATGTCGACGACCGACACGGCCTTGGCGATCATGGTGATGACCATGAAGGACCAGGAGCGATCGATCTCCCCATTGAGGCTGCTGACGACCGCTCCCACGGAGAAGCCGAACATGCAGACGATCTCCAGGGCGATCGAAGTCGCAGCGCCTTTCGGCATGAAGTTCGCCGTGCAGATGGAGTGGATGGCCGCCAACACCCCCGAGGCGACCAGAATGAGCTGCAAGACGTTCAGGTCAATCATGTCTTTTCCTTTCTCGCTTCTTCGATCTTCTCGACTGCCTCGATCAGTTCGTTGTCACGCCTCGAGCGCATGCGGCGCAGCAGGATCGGGATGATCCAGGGCCAGCCAGCGGAGAAGACGAATGCGAAGGGGTACGGACTGTCGAGCGATTTGTCGTAGTGGGACCCGCAGTAGGCACTGGCCGTTGGGGCAACCAGACCACCGATGAGCACGGAGATCAGGCTGTTGACGATCGCGTCGGACTTGGACGTCGGAGGGTTCTTCACGTAGATGATGGCGGCACCCATGCCACCGATGATCCACACCCACGGATCCATCTTGTTGAAGACCGCAATGGCGGATGCCGCGCACGCCTGCCCTGTGACAAGCATGAGGGCCCATGCAAGGTGTTGCTGTCTGAGTTTCAGCTCCATCGTAAGTCTCCCTATCCTCTGTTGAACTCTGTGTAGGTGTCCCGTTACGTCCGGTTGACGCCGTTGATCGTCAGTCCCAGGGAGGCGCCGCCGACGGAGAACAGCTCCTTCGTGTTCATCTTGGAGACCGTTGTGCCGTCCTGAGTCAACTGAATCGTCGGATCGCCAGGTGAGGTCGCCGGTAGGTCTCCCGGGATGTTGGACATGGTGAGCGCCACGTCACCACCGCCTCCGCCACCACCGGACGCTGGTACGTGACCCACGACCCACACGGCATCAGCAGGAACCGGGTCGATCTCTGCATTGGCCTGCAGGTGTCCGTTGAGCCACACGGTGTATCCTGGCGGATAGCTCTCGGAGATGTCGACGTTGATCCACAGGTTGAGCTGCTGGGCTGTTGCGACAGCCGCGCAGACTTCGCGAAACGACAGCGCGAACTTCCACCTGGTGGACGCATCGACTTGCTCCGGTGTAGGGACCAGCACGTACATCCCAGGCTGGCTCACATGCCTCTGCGGTGTCGTCAGCACGCAGACCTCTGTGCCCGGCTCGACGTGATCAAACGAGACCACCCAGGGCACGGCGTAGTCAACGCCTTCCTGGGCTGCCCCGTCAAAGTGGACTACTACAGGGCTGAGAAAAGTTGGTGCTGGATGGGCTGCCATATGGCTCCTCTTAGGTGCAGGTGATCCACGAGCTCGTCGCGGCGGACCAGTATTTCGCAGGCTTCGATACCCAGGCAGTTCCGTTCCAGACCTTCCGGGGCTTGCCGGTCACCCAGGTCGTGCCGTTCCATTCCTTGAGGACGCCTCTGGCGGTCGTTGTCGGCGGGACGATCACGCTAGGGTCGAACAGACCTGCGCCGTTCAGGGCGCCCTTGAACCAGTCGAGGCCGCTATTGTCGTAGTTCGGTGTCTGGTGGCGCTTGAACAGGGCTTTGTTGTAGCGATAGCCTTGGACCGTGACCGGGTAGCTTTGAATCGAGCCTGCACTGTCTGTGACCACCACGTAGACCTGGGAGAGCCCGAACTTGGTGATCTTCAGGACCGTCGTGGCCGTCTGCGCACCGACAGCCTGGCCGTCCATGTACCACTGGTACGTAGGTGTCCCGGACGCACCGGTGACAGCGCAACTCATCGTGACGAAGCCACCGACGGTCCCTGCGGCACCTTGTGGCAACGTCGTGAACGACATGGCCGTCGCGTTCGGAACCAGCACGAGGACTGCGGCGCTTGTGTCGGTGATCGCAGGATCCACCGAGGTCCACGTAGCAGACAGCGTCGCGTTGTTGTCCGATGCCTGCGCAACGTAGTGGCTGACATCGGTTGGCAGGTTTGCAGAGCCGTTCAGGTACTGGATGTCACTGGTCCATCCAGCTGGCGGGGTAATCGTGTCGTTCGAACCGACAGAGTTCTCGTGGCAGCGGCCACCGAAGGCCACGTCGTTGGTGAACACGTTGCCAGCCGTGACGACAGTGATCGTCTGACTGCTGCTCTGCTGTTCCAGCTTTCCTGCGGTCCGGACATTCAGTATGGCCGGGAATCCTGTGCCCTTGTAGACGCGGACGATACCGTCGCTGCCACCGGTCACATTGAACGGGTTGATCCGATAGAGACCAGGTGCGACGTTTGCGATGACCTGGTAGCCACCCATGGTCGCGCCGGACGAGAAGAACGGATTGAACGCGGCAGCCCATCGAGGAGGGATCACCGTGGCCCCGGTGGCCATGTTCGTCAAGGTCACCATGCCCTGGTCGGAGAGCGACACGCCGTTGGTGTAGATCACCAACGTCTCACCACCCACGAGGGAGAGCCACAGCGACCCGGTCTCTGTGTTCCACCCTGAACCGATGGAGTTACCTGCCCAAACGAGAGTTTGTGCCATGACTTATGTCCCGCGCAGAACTCGCAGGCTCACTGGTGTTGAGTAGATCGCGCCCAGGTTGTCGGTGACGGTAACGGTGACGGTGCTCAGAGTCTCGTTGAGGCCTGGCTTGTAGAACAGGACCGGGTTGTCCTCTCCGACAGGGAAACCGTTGACGGCCCATTGGTAGTGGGCCGTGCCGGTGGCACCTGTCACCGAGCACGTGAACGCTGCGAAGCCCTTGACCTTGGCGACCGTCGGTTGGGGCACTGACGTGAAGCTCATGGTCGTCAGCGACGTACCGAGCGTCAGGATCACTGACGAGTCGTAGGTCTTCGCCGCGTCAGTCGTCGTCCACGTGATGGTCTGCTGTCCGTTGCTGCCGACAACCAGATAGCTCGCCTGCGTCGGCACGTTGTTGGTCGCGTCCTGGTTGACACCGATGGAGTTCCAGCCGCTCGGAGGATCCGGCAGGCCAGCAGAGACAGATGCAGCCGAGTTCTCGTACATGCCGATGGCGACACAGACGTCACCTGCTTGCGGGATGTTCGGCGCGCTGTTGCTGGTGCTGATCGACCATGACGTCGCTGTGCTCGCGCGGGTCGCACTCTGACAGTCCCGCACGAAAATGTTCGGCGGCATACCGATCAGCTCGACGATCCACAGGTTCTGCTCGCCATTCTGACCACCCACACCGTCGAGCACGTAGGGCGGCAGGACCTTGTGCGGGACTGCGTTGACGCCAGGTTGATACCCGACCTGTGTCCAGAATCCGACGCCAGCGTCAGTCGAGTGCGTCGAACCGTTGGCAGGAACTGTGAACAGGCCACCGGAGTCCGTCGGCATCGGTGGTGTGCGCGTTGTGTCCCAGATCGTCTGGAGTGCCAGCAACGTGGAGCCCTGGTTCGGAGTGAACGGATCTGTGGACCCTGACTGCAGAGCAGCAAGCGTCCCGGTCTGCCAAGGCTTGATCCACTTCTGACGAACTACAAGGGCGACCATTGCGACTTCCTTACAGGTTGCTGTGACAGACGTGAGACATGAGCTCGAACGCGGTCGTCGTCACCGTCACGTTGGCCGTACCGTTCGACATCGCCAGCTCTTGGCCCATGAAGGCTGTGTTGGCCGGCAGGCCAGAGGAGACGGTAGTGTCGACCAGGACCAGGTTGGTCGACAGGTCAGTCACCTTGTAGCCGATGCTGGTGCCGTTCGGATCGGCGCTCATTTCGAAGTCGAACATCTGGCCGGCAGCGAGGTTGGCGCCCAGCGTGAACGGGATCTTCGTGGCCGTGCCGGCGTTGACGACCACGAGGCTCAGCACAGACGCCGCGTCCGTCGTATCATGCCAGAGGCCGACACCGTTACCGGTCAGCGTGTCGGAGATCACGTAGCCGGAGTTCGAGTCGTTGAGGCCGACGAACAAACGGACAGTCGCTGCAGGCCACAGGCCGATGGCAAAGCGCGCGTGGAAGTTCCAGCCGCCCAGGCCGCTAGCATTGCCGCGCCAGTAGCGCTTTTCCGCTGTCGCTGTCCGGAGGCCCAGCACCTGGTTGGTCGTCGTCACCACGTTGGCCCAGCGCGTGCGCTTCTGCTGGTTGTAGGCAGCAGGGCTCGTGCTCGACGGGGTCGGATGCGAGACCGTGCCGCCGGTGGTCCAACCGAGACCGATGTTCAGACCGACGGTCGTGCCGTTGTTCGGGAAATACGCGCTGAAGCCAGAGGACGAGAGGCGCTCCTGGAAGCGACGTGTCACCCCGTCAGGTGTCACCCACGCCGGGACCATGCGGTTGGCAACCAGGCCACCGAAGTAGGCCATTGTGTTCGCATCAGGGATCGCCACCGAATCCATCGGCTGGGTAGCGACAGTGTAGCGATAGTTCAGGCCGGTGCCCTTGACCGCGCCGTCAGTACCGTAGTACGTGAAGTAGCCCGACGAGTCGAGGATCACCTTCTCGCCGGCGCCCAGCGTGCCTCCCCACAGGGGCACGGTGTTGGTGCCGTCGTAGAGTTCGATGCGGATCGCATTGTTGACCGACGACGACACGTTGGCGACTGTGAGCTGCGTGACGTTCCGAACATTGCCCGATGTGGGCGCGGCAACGACGTTCGTCGTCGTTGCCGTCACGATGGAAGAGGTCGTACCGCCGCCGATACCGGACGCAACAAACGACGATGTCGACACATCCACGTAGGAGGCCGTGCAGTTGATCGCACCTGCCGATCCGGTGACGACGCGAGCGACTGACGCGGTGGTAGAGAGATTCAGCATGCCTGTTCCTTAGTTCGTGTCGATCCAGATGTCGCCTGTTGCAGGGTTCGCAGGGGCTGTCGTTCCCACGCTCACCGAAGCCATAGGATGCCAGTAGGTGCCGTCCCAGTAGACCGGTCGGCCCAGCGTTGACGACCAGGCTTGGTAGCCGGTGATCCCTGGGTTGGGTGTCGTGTCGCCGGCCGCCACTGCGACCACCGCTGGGTTGATCGTCGTCCATGTCGGTGGACTTCCGGATCCTGCTGACGTCAGGACTTGACCTGACGTTCCGTAGTTGGCGCCGCTGAGGCCCCAGGCTCCTGCAGAAGTGATCCGCAGACGCTCGCTGCCATTGACTTGGATGCGAAGGTCAGCGGCCGCACGCTGCACGATCTGGGCAATCGACGACGCATCCTGACGGAGGATGAAGTCGGAGGTCCCGACGGTGTTGCCGTTACCAGCCAGCGAGAACGTAGCGTTCTGCCCAGTGACAGCGATTGCAGAAAACTGCGGAGAGCCTGCAACGGATGTGATCGACAGGTTGCCAACCAACTGATTGGACCACTGGCTGTCACCGCGAAGAAAGGCAGCACTGTTGGCAGTGCTGGTCCCCAACGCGGTTGGGTCGATAACGTCGGTCGACAGCAGGACCTCGAGTTCGTAGTTCGTCGTCTCGAGAACTACTGGACGTTGAGTTGCCATGTGATGCCCTCAATAGGAACTGCCTTCTAGTTGCTCAGGTCAGACGGATCGGCGAGGCAATCGCGAGTTCCAGCTGGGTGGTCGAGAGGGCTTTGCCGACGTAGACAAGCCAACCTGTGGTCGGAGCAGTCGCCGTGATCCCACCTGCCGTACCGTTGGACAGCCAATACTTGGCACCCGCCGTGAGGCCACCGGCGCCACCCGTCACCGCGTTCCACTGGGTGGTCGTGGCCGTGATCACACCTTCCACCGCGATGTTGCCAGTCGAGGTGTTGGCAATCGTCGTGTCGAGCACAAGGCCCGTGACGAGGCGAGTACCGGAGGCATCAGCCTTCGCCAGCTTGACCGTACCGGACGCGTCGGTGTAGACCGCCTGCCCGATGTTGATCGTCGAGCCCTGGTTGTTCTGCAGGGCCTGCTGGAGCAGCGTGCTGACCGACGTGACGGTCGTACCGCCGGTGACCCGCCCGTAGGTGTCGACCGTCACGGAGTTGTACGTGCCAGGTGTGCCGATCACACCAGCTGCAAGGTCCAGCGTAGGATTGCCGGAGATCCCGTCGCCGTTGGTGACCGTAATCCGACCGGTGGACGCCGTGGAGATCGTGCGGGCCGCCCACGTGTCGGTGCCGGTGCGAGCCAGCATGCCGTTGGTGTTCAGGGCCTCGATGGCGCCCAGGTCGTTGGCGAGCGCGAACGTCGGGTTGCCGGCCACGCCGTCGTTGTTGGCGATCGTCAGACCAGCAGCAGGCTGGGTCAGCACGCGCTCCGCGAACGTGGAGGCCGCGGTCTGGACCAGGATGCCGGTGCCAGCGAGGGCAGCGAGAGCCGTCAGCGAAGCCGACGAGGCCTGAGCTCCCACGTCAGCGGCAGTAGCTGTTGCTCCCGCGGTGACACGACCGTAGGTGTCGACCGTGACCTTCGTGTAGGTACCGCCAGCACCCACGCCGGACGTCGCGAGGTCCACGCCCGAGCCGGACACAACGATCCGGCCACTGTTGGCCGTCACGACGGACACGACATTGCCGGAGATCGAGATGCCGTTGCCCTGCGCGAGATCGGTGCCCTTGTTGAGCTGCGTGAACGTGATAGCCGTGGTCCCGACGGTGACTGCACCGTTGTTGTTGCAGACCCAGAGCGAGCCGCCGTTGGCGGTCCCTGCGGAGTCGACGACGATGAATGCACCAGTGAACTCGGCGCTCTGGTCCATGTCCACGTGGCGCGTCAGCACGTAGGCCGCACCCACGGCACCAGCAGTGGTGCAGGTGTAGAGACCGTTGTTGGCCTGGGTCGCCTCGTTCTTGACGAACACGACCATGCCGAGCGTGACGGCAACCCCGTCGATGGTCAGCACACCGTTGCCAGTCGCGGTCAGCGTGGCACCCACGCCGGAGCTGCCGTTGCTGTACGTGTTGGTTGGCAGGGCCGCAGTCGTCGCCACCCACGCGGTAGGCTTCTGCTGGAGACCCTGTGCGATGTTGTCCACGTACTGCTTGGTCGCCGCACCCAAGGCCGTCACAGGATCGGCCGCGAGGATCACAGGACCCGTGAACGTCGCACCTGCGCCACCCGAGAGCTGGGCGTAACGCGAGTCGACGAGCGTGCTGATGTCAGAGGCGACCACGGCGGTCGTGCCACTGAGACGGCCGTAGGCATCGCGCGTGATCTTGAGGAAGGAGCCTGCACCGGAGTCGCTGAGCGTTGCCAGGTCGAACGTGGGCGAACCGGCAACACCAGTGGGGTTCGTGACCGTCAGGCGACTCGTCGAGGCGACAGCGAGGCTCACGTCGGTGAACGTGTGAGCCCCGGTCTGGACCACGAGACCTGTGGACGCGAGGGCAGCGACCGCGTCGAGCGAGGCGGACCACGCTTCGACGTTGGTACCTGGAAGCAGACCGAGGGCGGTCTGGGCACCGACCTGGGTCGTCGCACCGGTACCACCTTGCGTGATGTCGAGGAAGTCCCCCGACAGCATCTGGCACAGGTCTTGGTTCGCGTCCAGATATACTGGCTTCACAGCAGACATTGGGATACTCCTAACTCATGACGGCCGACCCTACTCGGCTGCGCCTGGATTCTTAGACTGGTCCTCCACCGTGGTGGCTGGGGGCTTCGGGATGACGGAGTTCTCGCAGGCCTTGATGAACGTCTCGACGACCAACGGATGGGCGTAGAGACGCGCGATCAGCGGCGTCAGGGCCAACACGTCGGCGAGTGTCAGGTCCAGAGTGTCGCTGGACATGGCAGCCCGAGCGATCGCCATGCGGTACAGGCGTTCCTGCGGACTCGTCTTCTGGTCTTCTTCTGCGAGGCTATTGGCAGCCGCGACGATGATCTGACGGAGAGTCATGATCTGGCCGCTGAGCTGTGCGACGGTTCCATCCAGGTTGAGGATGGGATTGGTGATCGAGATCCTGAACATGATGTGGTGAGTTTCAGTTTTGGTTTTGAATCAGGCAAGCCGGATCACAGGCTGGATGTCGAGGACCAGCTCGGTCGTTGACAACGCGTAGCCCACCGGCACCAAATACGACCCCGGAGAAGCGCCAGAGGCTTCCACCGAGGTGCGGAGGAAGCCTGGAGAATTCAGATCAAGAAAGTAGCGTGCGCCGGTGTGGAGGCCGCCGACGACACCGGTCACAGGGAACCAGGTGTCGATGTCGAAGGTCAGCGATCCCTCGATGAGGAAGTTGCCCGACCCACCAGGAGGCAGGTTCTCGGGATCGCTGTAGACCGCGACCACACGCTTGCCGGAGAACGTACCGACAGCAGGCATGACGACGCCTGGTGCCGACACGTAGACAGGGGTACCTGGGACCAGCGGGCTCGAGTAGCCGTTGATGAACGAGCTATAGGAGTTCGAGCCCCCGGCGTTGATCTGCGCCTGGACCTTGGACAAGGCCTGGAGCACGGTGTCCCCGTTCTGGACAGGCACCGCGCTGATGGGATCAACACCCTCCAAGACGTTGGGCGCCTTGGTAGGGTCTTGAGCAACGACCTTCGAGCCGACAACGTTCAACGTGGACGGGTCGAGATCGTCGGTCGTTACGATAGCAGTCACGACGTCTCCCTTACTTCTTGTCCGCCTTGTCGTTCAGGCGGTCCAGCATTTGGTCCAGCTTGAGCTCGACGCGGGTCGCGTGGGCCTGGAAGTCATCGCGGCGGACGTAGTCCCTGGCGATCGCTTTGTTCAGCTCGAGCAAGTCCTCGCGGAGCTTGTCGATCGCCGCCCACATGGCTTTCAGGAGGAAGCCGGCCAGGAAAAGGATCAGGCCGAACGTGCAGTCGATGATCACCGTGATCAGGTCTCCGTGGAGTTCCATGGTTGGTGCTCCTCAGGGCGTCGCCACGTAGGCGCGCCGTTGCAGATTGGACTTGGTCATCTTGAAAACTCCGGGAACGTCAGGTTGAATTTGGACCCGAGGGGCCCGCGGCAGTCATCAAATTGTTGCCCAACTTGACGACCTTACCGCGAGCTGACAGGCTCTCTATCCTAGAAAATGGCGCTCAAGACCGCCTGGTCACCCTCGTAGTTGGCTCCCCAGAGCACAAGGCTCTTGAACGAAGAGGCCGAGTAGGTGGTGCCACCTGCCGTGTCGTTGCCACCGATCTGCGTCGGTGCGGCTGCAAACGGAGCACTCGGCGTACCAGTGCCGCCCTTGCTTCCAGAGACCAGCGCGCCGTTCTCGTAGCGCACGTTGATCACTCCGAGGACCGGTGTGAGGGCTGCCACGAAGGTCTTCTCGGTCCCGAAGGTGACGGTGCTACCGACCTGGTAGTAGTTCGAGCCGTCCTTGTACAGGTACTGTCGCAGCGTCGAGCTGCCTTCGTACTGCATGAACACGCCAGTGATGCCAGTGCCTTGGGTAGCCACGAGCGGCTGATAGGCCGCACCTGTGTCGGTCCGGAACTTGTAGCGGCCCGCGAACGTGTAGGCCTCGGCGAGCGCGGACGTGAAGGTCAGACCATCGTCCACACCGTCGAAGTCGATCTGCCCGAGGTAGGTCCCGGAGCTCACGATCTTCGGCTGCTTGCTCGTCGTCGCCTGCACCGCATTGCGACCATTGCCAGACTGGTCGTACCAGGTCTTGACGAACGCATCGCCAGAACCAGCGAAGGCCAGCAGCGCCGTCGAGTTCAGCATACCACCCGAGAACCCGATGTCAGACTCGGTGTTGTCTGACGAACGACGAACCCGCACGCAAGGTCCCGAGTAGGCACTGAGCAGGAGGGTCAACGAGAACGCCGCCTGGAGGGCCTTCGTGAACTGAGCGAGCGGTCCGGTGTCCACGGTAGGCCGTGCCTTGAGTTTCGGGGCAATCGCATCAATCAGCGTAGGCGTGTGGGCCGCACCGTAGATGGCGAGACAGCGAACCCGAGCGTCGGAGTACGCAGAGGCAGCCGTCGCGTCAGTCCACAGGGAGAGTCCGCCACCCGGGAATGCCACGTTGTCGGCAGTGTTGGCCCCTCCGCCCAGGCTCACGTTGGCTCCGTCGAGACGGAACGTGTTCTGCGACGAGAAGTTGGCGGTCAGCGTTGTGTCGGTGACCCACGAACGCGTGCCGTCGACCAGTCCTGGATCACCCGAGAGCTCTGTGTAGCCAGAGCCGACGATAGGCTGCATCGTCGGCGAATTGGCCAGCGACATCACCTGCGCCTTGGACCCGCCGTCACCCGAGATGTAGTAGATCCCGTTGTTCGGCGGAGACGTCGGTGCAGGTTGGCCCACCGCGTAGGCGGTGAGCTGCGCCTGGGCGCCGAAAGACGAGACCGTGGTCATCCGCTGAGGAGACCCGTAGGCCTGGAAGTTCGGCAGGACATTGCCGTTGTCGAAGGCCAGCGGCTGGGCAGCATTCGACGGCGCCAGGAGATCATGCCCGTTGCCGGACTGATCGTACCAGCGTGCGAGGTATGCAGAGCCGGAGCCCGCAAACGTCAGCAGGTTGGTCGCGTCGTCCCCGTTGGCATCCGGGTAGATGTCCTGCAGGGCGTTGTCCGACGAACGACGCACTTGGTACAGCGGACCCGTGTAGCTGGTGAGCAGGCGCTGGCGACCGAAGGCCATCAGCAGGTTCGTCGCGTTGCCGTCCAGAGGCAGGTTCGCCGGCGGGATCCCCAAGGTTTGGAGGCTCACGCGGCCCCAGCCCATGAACGGAGCCCAGGCCTTGGCGTGCGTGCTGTAGACAGATGGATCCCAGGAGGCTGATGCGTCCGCGTAGAGCACGAACTTGCCGCCCTTGGTGTCGTAGGCGACTTGC
>Ga0070659_100000367_pt1 | contig 34115 bp, 33 predicted proteins | sample KBSC23metaG_FD_64666 | JGI IMG/M metagenome (GOLD analysis project Ga0070659, IMG submission 64666) | Corn rhizosphere microbial communities from Kellogg Biological Station, Michigan, USA - KBS C2-3 metaG | ecosystem: Host-associated > Plants > Roots > Rhizosphere > Soil ... | reverse complement strand
TCGTTTTCAACAAGGTTACCGGGGAGCGCCCACCAGTCTTTAAAGGGGTCTTCGTTGCGCTCTATCAATAATACTTTTAATTCGCCCGCTTCGAATCCAAATATCACACAGTCGATAGAAAATGCCGAATCGAATTTAGGTAAGCCTGTTTCCAAATGATTTATAGTTTTTAATCAGCAAATAAATATAGACTGTTTTTTGTTCAAAAAAAATAAAAAATAAATTAAGATAGTGTAAAAATTACACATTATCTTTGTGCGTTCTAAAAAGCCTAATAATTACATGCAGAATATACGGAAGATTGCAGTTTTAACTTCTGGCGGCGATGCCCCGGGAATGAATCCCTGCATAAGGGCCGTGGTTCGAACCGCAATTTTTAACAACAAACAGGTTATTGGCATAAGGCAAGGGTACCAGGGCCTTATTGATAACGATATGTTTGAGATGCACACCCGCTCAGTAAGTAATATACTGGCATTGGGTGGCACTATATTAAAAACCGCCCGTTGCATGCCCTTTAAAACCGACGAAGGGCAGGAGATAGCTTATAACAATCTGAAAGAAAAAGAAGTTGACGCCCTGGTGGTGATCGGCGGTGACGGTACCTTTACAGGTGCTTTGCGTTTTTCGAAGAGATATCCTGATATTGCCGTTATCGGTGTGCCGGGTACTATTGATAACGATTTGTATGGCAGCGATTATACCCTTGGTTTTGATACCGCCTGCAATACCGTTATTGAAGCTATTGATAAGATAAGAGATACCGCCGACTCTCACGATCGCCTGTTCTTTATCGAAGTAATGGGCCGCGATTCGGGATGCATCGCTTTGCGAACCGGTATTGCCGGCGGCGCCGAGGCTATTATGCTGCCCGAAACAGAAACGGGATTAGATGATCTGATACGCGACCTGGAAAGCTCGCCTAATAAATCATCAAGTATTGTTATCGTTGCCGAAGGTGACCACCATGGCGGCGCTTACGATATCGCTAAGATCGTTAAAGATCGTATCAAGTCATATCATACCAAAGTTACTATATTAGGCCACTTGCAGCGTGGCGGCAGTCCAAGCAGCTTCGATCGTATTTTAGGTAGCCGTATGGGATTTGCGGCAGTAAATGCCCTGTTGCGTGGCGAAACACAAAAGATGGTTGGCTTGCGCGGCAACCATATAGAGTTGACCGATCTGGAAGAAGCGCTCACCAATCATGAGTTTAAGCTGGAAGACGACCTGGTAGAAATGATTAAAATTTTATCCATATAGATAAATGATCGCAGTTGTGTACAGTGGTTCAAATTATGCTGAATGGCGCTTAGCCATAAGGGATAAAACCATTGCGACGTTTAAAACACAAGGCATTAACCCTTACTTTAACGACGAGAAATTTATTACTCAACTGCTCAATAAAAACATTAACCTGATACATCATGCCGAAGAAATAAAGAAGATCTACTTCTTTACGGCGGGTGCCTCATCTCCCGAAAGGGTGGCAACCGTAGCCAACGCGCTATCGGCTTTCTTTAAGAATGCCAAAATATTGGTCGAACATGATATCTTAGCGGCCGCGATTGCATCCTGTAAAGAACGTAAAGGCATTGTCTGCATTTTAGGCAGCGGCTCAAATGCAGGTTATTACGACGGGAAAAAGGTAAAAAAGAATAACTTTGGCCTCGGTTATATTTTAGCCGACGAAGGATCGGCGAACTGGCTGGGCCGGATGCTGTTAAAAAGTTATATGTATGACACCCTTCCGGATAAAATAGCCAGGAAGTTTGAAAAACGATATGATTACGACCGTGGGCAGATATTGGATAAAGTATACCGTAACGCCCAGCCGGCACTGTTTTTAAGTTCGTTTACCGACTTTTTTGCTGATAACCGGGACGATGAATATATGAAGAACCTGATTAAAACCGGCTTTAGAAACTTTTTAACTACCTACGTGGTCGATATTAAAAAGGAAGATCCGGGTGCCCCTGTTTACTTTGTAGGTTCAATAGCGGCAACATTCCAGGATTACCTGCGCGAAACGGCAACCGAATTGAATATACCGATCACCAATATTATAAAAGAACCTATAAATAATTTATTAAGCTACTATTCAAATAAAAATTAAATAAAAATCATGAAAATAGGAATTAACGGATTTGGCCGCATTGGCCGTTTAGCTTTCAGAGCCGCTATTGAAAGGGCTGATGTTGAAATTGTTGGAATTAACGACCTTGTTGAGCCGGATTATATGGCTTATATGTTAAAATATGACTCTACACACGGCCAGTTTAAAGGTACCATCGCGGTTGAAGGCGGCCACCTGGTTGTAAATGGTAAAACCATTCGCGTTACTGCAGAAAGAGACCCTGCTAACTTAAAATGGAACGAAGTTGGTGCCGAAGTAATTATCGAATCGACAGGTTTGTTCCTGACAAAGGAAACTGCTCAGAAACACATTGATGCCGGTGCCAAGAAAGTAGTTATGAGCGCTCCAGCTAAGGATGATACCCCTACATTTGTAATGGGCGTTAACCATAAGCTGTTAAAAGCTACCGATACCATCGTATCTAACGCCTCATGTACTACCAACTGCCTTGCTCCAATTGCTAAGGTATTAAATGATAACTTTGGTATTGAAGAAGGCTTGATGAGCACTGTTCACGCTGCTACAGCTACTCAAAAAACAGTTGACGGCCCATCGGCTAAAGACTGGAGAGGTGGCCGTGGTGCGTACCAGAACATTATTCCATCGGCTACAGGTGCTGCAAAAGCGGTTACTTTAGTAATCCCTGAGTTGAAAGGCAAATTAACAGGTATGGCTTTCCGCGTTCCAACTGCCGATGTTTCTGTAGTTGACTTAACCGTTCGCCTTAAAAAAGGTGCTTCTTACGAGACCATCAAAAAAGCAATGAAAGATGCTTCTGAAGGCGAATTAAAAGGCATTTTAGGTTATACCGAAGATGAAGTGGTATCAACAGACTTTTTAGGTGATGCACGCACTTCGATATTTGATGCCAAAGCCGGTATCGCGCTGAATGATAACTTCGTAAAAGTAGTATCATGGTACGATAACGAGTGGGGCTATTCTAACAAACTGATCGATATGGTTCAGGAAGTTGGTAAGCTGTAAGCTATCTCAAACATAATATGAGAGCCGTTCAAATATTTGAGCGGCTTTTTTTGTTTTTGTATCTTGTGCTCATGTCAAACACCTATTCACAAATTCATATCCATTGCGGGTTCGCTGTTAAATTTCGCGCTTCACTAATTTGATAATGAATGGAAGAATCGGTTGTATCAATACATTATCGGTATCATTCAAAATAACGGGCATAGGGTTCTCGCTATTAACGATATGCCCGATCACGTACACGTTTTCTTTGGTATGAGGCCGGACCAATCCTTATCTGACCTCATGCGTAAAGTTAAAGGCGAATCCTCAGAATGGATCAACCTGCAAAAGTTTACCTCATCATCCTTTAGATGGCAGGAAGGTTACGGGGCGTTTTCCTACTCGAAATCGCAAATAAGTGCAGTCTGCCATTATATAGAAACTCAAGAACAACATCATGCTAAAAAGACATTTCTTGATGAATACCAGGAAGTGTTAAAAGCATTTGACGTTGCATACGACCCTCAATATATTTTCAAAGAACCTGTTTGATGTTTAATTCATATCGGCTAAAGTATTACACCTATGGTGGAAATTGTAAGATTATTTATACGTTCCTACCGAGCTTTGGCCCCGATGGGGCCTACTGTCTGATTGAAAATGCATCCATACTATCAAAACTTTTAAGGTTGTCCCGTAGGGACAAAAGCTCGGTAGCAAGGATGTCCGATAAATTTTCTTTGCCCCATAGGGGCAATACTTAACAAAGCGGCACCTACAGCCACCTCACAAACCACTCCACCGCCATTGCCAACTGCCTTGGCACGGCCCTATGTGGCTGATCAGGTTCAACATCCATTTGCAATTTGTCCGATGCGCCAACCGTGCTATATGCCGCTTTTGCTGATGCAAAGGCTATCTTAGCACCCGGCAGGGGACAATTATTATCCTTTTCGGTACTCAATACCAATAACGGCCTTGGCGCGATTAGTCGCAGCATCGAGGGGCAATCAAACTCGCCTGTAATGCCGGGAATCAGCTTATCCCAAACGGCTTTTACATTGCGTTGGTTCAACAAGGTATCGCCCATGTCTTTTGCTGCTTGCTGGTGCGCGCCTTTTATGGTGTTCGCGCGGCCTTGCCAGCGGTCATTCTCCAAACTCCATTTAAAGCTTTGGGTGGCTATGTCGGGCACAACTACTTTTATGCGTGTATCAACAGCCGCGGCCATCCAGGCTTCAATGCCACCCATAGATATGCCGCCCATGCCTATGCGGTTAGCTTGTACATCGGGCCGGGTACCAGGTAATCGGTCAGGCGCCAAAGGTCATAAACTGTATCCCAAAAAAAAGGGTGGGTTTGTTTTGTGGCATCGGTATTTTCCCAGGCTTTGGTAATAGCTTCTACATATTCTTTAGAGCCATGCGCCCCGCCCGGTATGCGTGCTCCATGAAAACGCGCATCAATAGAAACAGCCATTATGCCGCGTTTGGCTAAAGCGATAAGCATGGGTTTAACTTCGCCGTTTTCTTTATTACCGCCTGTTCCATGCAGAAATATAACAGTCGGGAATGATTTTACACCTGGCTTTACCGGTTTATAGATGACTATAGGTACGCGTTCATTCTGCTCACTGTAAATACTGCCCCGTTCAATAATGAGCGAGTCGGTCACCGTAGTTTGGAATGAAGCTTGAAAATCAACCTTCGGCCTGTCCAATATCTTCTTAAAGTCGGCAGCAACCCTGGCGGGAGCAGGATATTGCTCCTGCGCGAAAAGCCATTGTACTGATACGCTCAGCACAATGCTTAATATAGCTATCTTACCTTTAAAAGACATCCTGATCGGTTTATACCCGCTTTAACACCACAGCGCCCAGCGGCGGCACGGTAAGTACCAGCGAGTTCTTTTTCCATTGCCATTCCAGCTCTTCGGTCTTCATATTTTTAGGATTGGTAAAGCCCGCGCCGTAAAAATGCTTATCGTCCGAATTAAACAGCTCTTTCCAGGTACCGGCTGTAGGTACGCCAATGCGGTAGGAGTGGCGCGTAACCGGCGTCATATTCAGCACGATCACCAGTTCATCTTTCGGATCGTATCCCCTGCGGCAATACACCAGTATTGAATCGTCCGAATTACCGCCATCTATCCACTCAAATCCATCCCACGAAAAATTCTTCTCATACAATCCCGGCTCACTGGTATATAAGCGGTTAAGCGCCTTTACCGTTTCCTGGATGCCTTTATGCGGTGCATACTCCAGCAAATGCCAATCCAACGATTTACGGAAATCCCATTCCTCGCTTTGCCCGAACTCAGCACCCATAAATAGCAGCTTGGTGCCGCTGTGGGTGAACATATAGCTCAACAACAGGCGCAGGTTGGCAAATTGCTGCCAATCATCGCCCGGCATTTTACGTAGCAGGGAGCGTTTACCGTATACCACCTCATCGTGCGAAAGCGGCAGCATAAAATTCTCCGTAAAGGCATATATGGTGCTAAAGGTGATTTGCCCGTGGTGATATTTGCGGTTGATGGGGTCTTCCTTAAAGTACTTCAGCGTATCGTTCATCCAGCCCATCATCCACTTCATGCCAAAACCTAAGCCGCCTTTAAATGTAGGATAGCTTACCCCGGTGAACGAGGTAGACTCTTCTGCTATAGTCTGTACATCAGGGAAATAGCTATACACGGTTTCGTTAAATTCCTTTAGCAGCGATATCGCTTCCAGGTTATGGTTACCGCCATAAATGTTAGGTTCCCATTCGCCATGCTTGCGCGAGTAATCCAGGTATAGCATGGATGCCACCGCATCCACACGTAAACCATCAATATGATAACGGTCAAGCCAGAACAGCGCATTGCTGATCAGGAATGCCCTAACCTCGTTACGCCCATAGTTAAATATGTACGATTTCCAATCCGGGTGAAAGCCCTTACGCACATCGGCATGCTCATACAGGTGCGTGCCGTCAAAATTATATAGCCCATGCGCATCCCCGGGGAAATGCGATGGTACCCAATCCATAATTACGCCTATGCCCGCCTTGTGCAGTTCCTCTATCAGGAACATCAGGTCCTGCGGCTTGCCATACCTTGTAGAGGCGGCAAAGAAACCCACTATCTGGTATCCCCAGCTCGGGTAAAACGGATGCTCCATTAAAGGCATAAACTCTACGTGTGTAAAGCCCATTTCCTTAACATACGGCACCAGCTTATCGGCCATATCCCGGTAGGTTAAGAACTGGTCCGGGTCTTCCAAACCCCGCGCCCACGATCCAAAATGGATCTCGTAAACACTCCAGGGCTTGTTCAGCGCGTTATGATCCTTGCGGGTTTTCATCCATTCGGTATCCTGCCACTCATAATAAGTATGGGTTACAATGGATGCCGTGCGCGGCGGTTCTTCCCAGCGTAAAGCAAACGGGTCGCTCTTCTCCAGGTCCTCACCCGTAGATGATTTAATATAATATTTATAGGTTTCGCCGTCGCCGATGTTGGGGATATAACCCTCCCAGATACCCGAGCCGTCCCAGCGTACCAGTAGCGGGTGCGAACCACGGTTCCAGCCGTTAAAATTTGCAATTACCGATACATACTGCGCGTTAGGCGCCCATACCGCGAAATACGTACCCACCACACCCTGGTAAGTAACCACCTGCGCGCCCAGCTTTTCATAAAGCTTATAATGTTTGCCGCTTTTAAACAAGGCAATATCAAAATCGGTGAACAGGCTGTAGGGTTCAACCGGGTTTAAGGTAACCGTTGCCGGTTTGGTACTTGTTTTTTCTGCTGCCTTGGCAGGAGTAGTTTTGATGGCTGCCTTTACTTTCTTTTCAGCTTTTGCAGCCGGTTCGGTTTCGGGGATAGTTTTTGTAGTAGTTGCTTTTTTAGCCATGGTCCGGTTGTATTTATCTGTTAACAACAATCCAAACCAAAATGGTTTTTACCCCTGTTAACATTGGCACAAGTTAGTTATTATTGATCGAATAGTTTAATATGCGGGTGTGCAAATGTGAATATGTGCAAATTAAAAAAAACAGGTAAAAACAGGTGTTTTTAATTTCGGATTTCGCCTGCCTGTCGGCAGACAGGAATGTTCAATTTCGGATTTCGTCTTTTATCCTTGCTCCTTATTTCTTGCTCAAAAAAAACAGGTAAAAACAGGTATTTTTTCAAAGTCATTCTATTCAATCATTAAACCAATCAATCATTCAATAATTGCCTCGGGGGGATAAAGTAAGATTTATTTCAATGAACTATCCGCTTCTTTCCATTGTAATACAGAGCCAAACCGGATATACAATATCGTGAAAATTCGCCGGTTTTGCAAATAGAAAGCTATTCAAACAAAACCGAAGTCAACCCCACGTCTTCCATCTTACATCATCCATCTTACCTCTTCCATCACAATGTTTCCTTCAGCCAATCATAAAACTCCCTTTGCCAAACAATGCCGTTCTGTGGTTTAAGTACCCAGTGATTCTCATCGGGCAGGTACAGGAATTTCGATTTAATACCCCGCAGCTGCGCCGCCTGGAAAGCTTCCATGCCCTGGCCAACAGGCACGCGATAATCCCTGCCGCCCTGTACCACCATAATAGGGGTGTTCCATTTGGCAACCAACTTACTTGGGTCGAATTTATTGTACGATTTGAGCGCCTTAAAATTCGCCGGATCCCAATAGTTGCCGCCAATATCCTTGTTGGCAAACCACATTTCTTCGGTGGTGCCGTACCAGCTTTTCAGGTTGAAAATACCATCGTGCGCTATAAAGGTTTTAAAGCGTCCGTTATGCATTCCGGCCAGCATAAATACCGAGTAACCGCCATAGCTGGCGCCTACGCAACCCAGGCGTTCCTTATCTACGTAAGCTTCATTGCTCACATCGTCAATGGCGCTCAGGTAATCCTGTATGGCCTGACCGCCCCAATCGCCGCTAATTTGTTTGTTCCACTCCACACCGTGCCCCGGCATGCCGCGGCGGTTAGGTGCAACCACAATATAGCCCTGCGATGCCATCAACTGGAAGTTCCAGCGGAACGAGTAAAATTGAGTTAAACCCGATTGCGGGCCACCCTGGCAGTACAGCAGGGTAGGGTACTTTTTGCTGCTGTCAAAATCGGGCGGGTATATCACCCACGATAACATATCCTTTCCGTCGGTGGTTTTGGTATGGCGCTCTACCACCTTGCTTTGCAGTAAACGGTTGTTTATGCCGTTGTTAATATCGCTCAGCTGTTTCATCGCGCCTGTGGTAAGGTCAACGGTGTACAGCTCTGCCGCATGGTTCATATCGGTGCGGCTCACAATAAGGGTATTGCCCACCTGTCCGGTAATACCGGTAAGGTCCCACTGGCCCCTGGTAATTTGTTTAATGGCCTGCGGGTCGCCGGTGGTATTGCCTTTCAGGTCAATGCTAAACAACTGGTCCGTACCGTCATGGTCGGCCAGGAAATATATTTTCGAATCATCCTTACTAAAAACAAACGATGATACCGTTTCATCCCACAAAGCGGTCAGGTTAGTACGCGGACCGCCCTTCGCGTCGCGAATCATGATATCGTTCTTATCGGCCTCGTAGCCATCTTCCTTCATGCTCAGCCAGGCCAGTTTAGTGCCATCATTGCTAAAAGCCGGCTGGGTATCATAACCGCTCAGCCCCGGTGTAATATCGCGGGTTTCATCGGTAGCTATATTATACTGGTACAGGTTGGTATTGGTGCTTACGGCATACTCTTTACCGCTTTTCTTTTTGCAAACGTATATAATGTACCGGCTATCTTTGCTGAATATAAGGTCTTCTAACCCGCCCGAAGGTTTTTGAGGCACATCAAAAGCTTCGCCGTGCATAATATCTTTTTCGCCGCTTATCTTACCATTATCATAATCGGCTAAAAATATATGCGAGCATTGGCCGGTATTATAGGTGTCCCAATGGCGGTAGTTCAGGTCGGTAAAAACGTATGCGCTGCTTTTAGGCATATCCGCGTATTTATCTTTAGCCATCAGCTTTTGTACCTGCACATCGCGGGTATATATTATTTTTTTGCCATCGGGCGATATACGCACATTGTCAAAATTGTCTTGCTGGTTTACAGTAAGCATGGCCAGGCTGCTGCCATCGGTATTCATCTGCCATATACGGCCATCGTACCAGTAAGTAATGCGGCTCTTATCGTCAATTTTTAATATGGATTTGCTGCCCGGTTCGTTGGTTATTTGTTGCGATGGGCCGCCGCTTAGCGGTACAATAAATAAGTTTGGCTGGCTGGTATTGGCGCCAATATTATAGGTGGTAACGGTGTATATCACACTCTTCCCATCGGGCGTAATGGTGCTGCTGCCTAAGCGGCCCAGGCGCCAAAGCATTTCGGGCGTTAGTTTTTGTTTATTCTGGTTGTTTTGCGCCTGCAGGCCAAAAATGCCGGCAAATGCAAATAACAGCGTAAATAATATCGATCTCATTTTCCTTTTCAAAGTTTTATCCAAAAAATAAATAACCCACAAATATAGCGGCAATAACGCCGGCAAGGTCCGAAATTAACGATGCGGGTATAGCATATCGTGTGTTTTTAACGCCTACCGAACCAAAATACAAGGCAGTAATATAAAATATTGAATCGGCCGCGCCATATAGTACGCTTGATAGGTGTCCGATGAAGCTATCCGGGCCAAAGATTTTCATATTATCAAGCATCATTGCACGTGCACCGGCAGCGCTTAACGGGCGCATTAATGCTATAGGCAATACATCGGTAAAACGGGTATCCATATTGAAATGACTAAATACCCATTTAAAGCCTAACCCCACATAAGTTAATGCGCCCGAGGTACGGAATATAGCTATAGCTACCAGCATTGCCACCAGGTAGGGTATTATTTTGATGGCGGTTTCAAATCCGCCTATCGCCCCTTCAATAAATGCTTCAAAAACGTTTACCTTTTTTAAAACCCCGCCAATAATAAATATCAACGGAATTAAATAAAGCATCAGGTTGCTCGCCACCTTAGATACCTGGCTTATCTGATCGTGTGTCAGGAAATAATGAAAGTAAACAACGATGCCGGCGATAAAAGCTGTTAATCCAAATAGCCAACTGATCACTACCTTATCAAAAAGGTTAATTCGTTGTTTTATTGCAACGGCTATCAGGCCCACCAGCGCGGCAACATACGTTGCTATGATACAGGGGATAAAAATATCCGCGGGGTCTTTTGAATGCATAATGGCCCGTTGAGCAATTATCGATATGGGCAAAATTGTTAAACCCGAAGCATGCAATACAGAAAACATGATCTGGGCATTTGATGCTTTTTCTTTATCAGGATTTAATTCCTGCAGACTTGCCATAGCTTTAAGCCCTAAAGGGGTGGCCGCATTATCCAGTCCTAACAAATTGGCCGAAAAGTTCATCATCATATTACCCGTTGCCGGATGATCTTTTGGTACTTCTGGAAATAAACGTTGAAAGAAAGGACCTACAATGCGCGACAGGAAGTTGATGGCGCCTGCCTTTTCGCCAATTTTCATGATACCCAGCCAAAAGGCCATGGTGCCAACCAAAGGCAAGGCAATATCCATTACCGACGACTTGCTGGAATCGAAAACCGCATCAACGAGTACTTTGAAGGCATCCACGTCGCCAAAAAATATCAGCTTAATAAGCGCGATAACAAACGCGATCAAAAAAAATGCGACCCAGATGTAGTTTAATGCCATGCGGTAATTAATGTGAGCAGTTTTGCTGAACAATAATACGTTTTTAAGCTGAAAGCAAAAAACTGAGCAGAAAGGAGTTTTGAAGGGACGCTTTTATTGCGATATTGTATCAGATTATGAATTGGATAAGAAAAGTAATTTTCTGGTGGTCAGAGGAGAAACCAAAAGTAGCTAAAACGCCTGAACCCGGTTTTGAAACGTATCATCGATATTTTGAAAATGTTGAAGGCGATTTTTATGTTCAAAGTGATGCTTGCATAGCTTGCGGTGCACCCGAATCAGTAGCGCCTGACTTGATCGGTCATTCGGAGCTAAACAATTATCATTGTTATTTTAAGAAACAGCCGCAAACTGAAAATGAATTAGACAGGGCTGTTGATGCGGTTCGGGTAGCCTGTTGTGCGGGTGTCAGGTACGGTGGTACGGATGAAAACATTTTGAAACGGCTTTATGAATTAGGTGCTGAAACTGAATGCGATCAAAAACCATTGACAAACTATAAAATTCAATAAACCTAAAGTTGTTTATAGCATATTTTTATTACGATATTTATATCACCAATTAACTGTTATACACCTTTAAACTGCAATACCATGCAAAAATTCCCCGAATTAAAGAATGGCCATGTTGCCCTGTTAAGGGCCGAGTTTAAAACCGGAGCCGTATTGGATGAGCAGTTTAACCCCGTTGCTGATAATAAACAAAAGATATATAGCCTGTATAAACGCCCCGAAGATGCCTTTGCCGCAGCGAAACAAATGATGCTGAAGAACCCGGCCATCGAGTGTGTAATATACGGCCCCGATGAGGAAGTGTTGTATTACTTAACCCCGCAAAACATAACGCATATTAACCAGGCTGTATAAATATGCAAGCAGGTTACTCAGGCACACCATTGGCAAAAAAGCTCGGCATAAAACCCGGCTTCAAAATAACACTCATTAACGCGCCCAAACATTATCTCGGCCTGTTTACCGATATGCCGCCCGATGTGGTTTTTGTAAGTGACGAAAACGCGTTGAAAGACCTCATCCACCTCTTTGTTAAAGATAAAGCGGAATATATGGCCCTGTTGCCCAAACTCAAAACGCAGATCGTGCAAAACGGCAGCATCTGGGTGTCATGGCCGAAAAAGGCATCCAAAGTATCAACCGATATTACGGAAGACATTATCCGCAACTATGCATTAGAGAGCGGCCTGGTTGATGTTAAAGTTTGTGCCGTAGATGAAGTTTGGAGCGGCTTGAAAGTGGTGATCAGGGTTAAGGATAGAAAATAGTGGCAGTTTTTAGTTGCAGTGGCAGTTCTTACATTCGTTTTTAACGAGTTTCCTGGCAACGTGGCCTTTCTCAATCCTATCAAATATAAATCCGAAATCAGAAATTCGACATCCGAAATAAAAATTCTTTACCTTGCACCATGCTCGAACCCGTACACCAGATCGACCAGATCATCCAGGATTTTTTGATCAGGCTCATCACAACCGAAGTTGACTGGGAACTCAAACCATCGGCCAATGTATGGTCCAAAAAAGAGATATTGGGCCATTTGATCGATAGCGCCAATAATAACCTCAACCGTTTTATCCGCTGCACATATGAGCAGGATTTTAAACTGGTATACGCCCAAAACGAATGGGTTGCCATGCAACATTACCAGGATGCGAAAGTTGACGACCTGCTTACCTTATGGCGATTGCTTAACAAACAAATAGCCCGCGTACTCACAAACTATCCCGATAGTATGCTGCAAAACACCTGCGACACCGGCAAGGGCGAAGTATCCCTGCGTACGGTTGAGTACCTCGCTACCGACTATGTGCAACACCTGGAACATCATTTAAGGCAGATACTGGCATAAAAAAATATCCCCTGCCATTGCGAAGCAGGGGATACACCTTAACTAATTTGACAAATTCTACACTTGTACAAACTACACATAATAAATACGCAGGTATAATTGATTAGGTTGCCTCATCAGAAAAATTAATCCTTCACACCTCAATCACATAACCTAAGTATTCACTGTTCGTCAATTACCATATTACATTTCCCCAACAAAACCCTGTTTAAATACCCCGGATAAATGCATAACTTCGCGGTTTCTAAACAAATTTAATATGGCTACCATTGAATTATCACGCGTAAAAGGCGATTATGGCTTTGAAGCAAAAGACGAGAACGGGCACATTGTGCGCATGGACAGTAACCCTGCCAACGGCGGCTGGGATTTTGGCGTTCGCCCCATGCAAATGTTGCTGATGGGCCTCGGCGGCTGCAGCGGTATCGATGTGATCAGCATATTAAAAAAACAGCGCCAGGACGTTAAAGACTACAAAATGATAGTTAAAGGCGAGCGCGAAACAGGCAAAGAGCCGTCGCTATGGAAAGATATTGAAGTAGAGTTCCATATTTACGGCGAGGTTGACCGTGACAAAGCCGAACGCGCCGTTGAATTATCCATGAACAAATACTGCTCGGTAGCAGCTACTTTGATGGGCGCGGGTACCAAAATTACCTGGAAAACACAGGTACACCCGGTGCATGTTTAATTGAATACCTATAAAAATACTACAATATAATGTCTGACAATTTAGATCCTATAAGCCAGGCCATACGCATACAAACACCGCGTACGGCGCAGGGCGAACACAGTACACCATTATACCTCACCAGCAGCTTTTGCTTTGACGATGCCGATGCGATGCGTGCGGCCTTTGCCGAAGAAAGCGACGATAATATTTATAGCCGCTTTAGCAACCCAACGGTTGACGAGTTCACCAAAAAAATGGTGATGCTGGAAGGTGCCGAAGCCGGTTTTTCAACTGCAAGTGGCATGGCCGCGGTGGTAGGTTCTATAATGGCTTTGCTGAAGAATGGCGATCACCTTATTGTGAGCAGCTCTATATTTGGTAACACCAATACTTTCATAAAAAAATACATGCCAAATTTTGGCATTACTTATACCATGGTGCAGGCCGGCGACGAATCGGCATGGGAAGCGGCCGTGCAACCCAACACCAAAATGGTATACCTGGAAACACCGACAAACCCGCAGGTGGAAGTGCTCGACCTGGAGTGGATAGGCAAGTTTACCAAAAAGCATAACCTGATATTAAACGTCGATAATTGCTTTGCTACCCCTATACTGCAAAAACCAATTGATTTTGGTGCCGACCTGGTGATTCACTCGGCCACCAAATGGATAGACGGGCAGGGCCGTGTTTTAGGCGGCGTAGTAGTTGGCCGTGCCGACCTGATTCGCGAGATATACCTGTTCTGTCGTGTTACCGGGCCGTCATTATCGCCCTTTAACGCATGGGTATTAAGCAAGAGCTTAGAAACACTTGATGTACGCATGGAGCGCCATTGCGCCAACGCATTAAAGGTTGCCCAAACTTTGGAGAACCACCCGCAGGTGCTTTCTGTGAGATATCCGTACCTGCCGAGCCACCCGCAATATGCCATCGCTAAAAAACAGATGACAGCCGGCGGCGGTGTGTTCTGTTTCGAGATAAAGGGCGGGGTAGAGGCAGGCCGTAAATTTTTAAACGCGCTCAACATGCTATCGGTAACCGCTAATCTTGGCGATACCCGCAGCATTTGCTCGCACCCGGCAAGTACCACACACAGTAAACTTACCGAAGATGAGCGCCTGGCTGTAGGCATTACCCCCGGCCTTATCCGTGTTTCAACGGGCCTCGAAAAGGTGGATGATATTATTGCCGATATACTGCAGGCTTTAGAGAAAGCTGTTTAAACTCTTCCGTAAAATACGGATGGGCGATGGTTTTAAAATCCATCGCCCATTTTTTTTAGTCGTAAACATTATTTATGTCCCAATTTAAGTACGATTGAATTTGTCTCTTTTACTCTTTTGTTAAGAAAGTCAAAAAAATATGACGTGTGCGTAAAGCCCTGTACTGGCAAGAGTTAACTTCATGTAAATGGTTTATGTTATCTAACTATGCTTTCTGTTTCCAGCGTGGCATTACTATTGAATAATGCGGGTAAGCCTTTAAATAAACAGGGCGCTTAACTTTAAATACTATAAAATGAAACTTACTTTTAAAACTACAGGTTTATTGCTGTGCGGATTATTTGCCGGGAGTACCTTGTTCGCACAAGCTCCGGATAGTGTATCTACAAAAAATTATGTACAACCCTTCTCTCCGGGTTCTGCATTCCGTACCTGGTCTTTCGGTTTACATGCCGGGGCAACATCGCCATATACCTTTATCGGCGGCAAGCAGGATTTTAAGAGCCGTGGTACCGAACTGGCTTATGGCGGTTACATTAAATATCAAATATTACCTTCATTAGGCTTGCAAGGCGATTACTTCCGCGGTGAGCTTTCCGGTTCAGGTGCACCTACCGGTGCAACAACAGGACCGTATAGCACCTTCAGTACTGATATCAACTGGTCGGCTGCTTTATCTGCAAATATTACGTTGGCAAATATCAACTGGCGCCATAATAAAACTGCTATACAGCCTTACTTAACTGTAGGTGGTGGTTATATGGAGTTTGTTCCCGAACTGAAAAATGCAGCGGGTAATGCAGTTGCAGTTAATGCATCGTCAACAACTTTCCAGGAGTTTTTTATCCCGGTAGGATTGGGTTTGAAATTTAACATCGCACGTGGTATCAACCTCGATCTGGGTTACCAGATGAACTTTGTTAACTCAGATCTGCTCGACGGTTACGCGTTAGGTTCTGGTAATGATAAATTTTCTTATGCGCACGCCGGTTTGGAGTTTGCTTTGGGTAGCCGCTCAAAACCGCAATTGGCCACACATAACCCGGTATCATCAATGCGTTATGAGTACCTGGCTAAGGCACGTACACTACAGGATGAGTTGAATGCGCAAAAAGCAGAGAACGACAGATTAAGATCTGACCTGAATACTACCAACAGTAACCTGAGCGCTACTAACGAAAAACTGACCAACTTAACTAAAGATAGTGACGGCGACGGTGTTCCTGATCTGTTTGACAAATGCCCGAACACACCCGCAGGTACCAAAGTTGACGGCTCCGGCTGCCCGCTTGCTAAAGCTGAAAACGTGAAGGTGTATATAACCGAGGAAGATAAAAAAGTGGTTAGAGATGCCATTGCCAACTTAGAGTTCGATCTGGGTAAAGCAACCATCCGTGCGCATTCATTGCCAAGTTTAGATAAGGTAGCTGAGTTATTGATCAATAAAAACTTTAGCTTAAAATTAGCCGGTCATACTGATAATACAGGTTCTGCTGATCTGAACATGAGGTTGTCAAAAGAGCGCGCCGAATCTATCAAAGCTTACCTGGTAAGTAAAGGTGCCAATGCATCGCGTATAGAGGCAACAGGTTACGGTATGACGCAGCCTATCGCTACAAACAAAACCGCTGCCGGTCGTCAAAAAAACCGCAGGGTTGAGTTTACATTGTATTAAGCCAAAGCATTTAGCTGAAAGCGAAAGCCACCTGGTAACGGGTGGCTTTTTTTGTTGTAAAACATTATCAGTAAATGCCTGTTCCATAAAATAATTAACAACCCAATATTTATCAGAAACAAAAACGATTATGAAAAAATTATGTGTGATGATGGCATTGGCCGCCATATCTTTTAGCAGCGTGTATGCAACAGGCATTCACAGCACTACCGATACTACTAAAGTTAAAAAGAAGGTAAAGGTTACGAAGCATTTAAGGCCGCCTACCATGAAATCGAAAACTAAAACCCACCATGACAGCACTAAGGTTAAAATAAAAGCCAAAGTATAGTATTTTACAACTAAGTATCCCCGTCAGTAAAATGCGGGGATATTTAGTTTAATACCACAGGCATTTTAAAAACTCTCTGCCAATATGAGTGAAAGATGATATTACTATGTTTAATATAATATATTAATATTACCTTTAATACACCAATTATCAATTACTCATGGCAGACTTTAACATTTCCTACAATCTAACTATGGCTGCCGAAGGCGGCTACGCTAATAATCCAGCAGATCCGGGTGGAGAAACCTTTAAAGGCGTATCGCGCAAAAACAACCCAAACTGGAGCGGTTGGGCCACTATTGATGCTATAAAGGCTACCAACCCGCCAAACCTGAATGCCGCGCTAAACGCCAATGCTGCCTTGCTTGCCCAGATCATGTCGTTTTACCAGGTAAACTATTGGAACGTTAATCAAACCGGCGCCATCAACGATCAGCAAATTGCTAACCAGGTGTTTGATACTTCTGTTAATTGCGGAATAGGCCGCGGAGCCCAGTTTCTGCAACAGGCCGCCGGTGTAACTGCCGACAGGATAGTTGGCCCTGCTACATTGGCCGCGGTTAACGGCGCCAATGCGCAAGTTTTGTACAATCAGTTTATCGCTATCAGAAAGCAATATTACCTTAATCTGATCGCCGCTAATCCCTCATTGGCGCAGTTTAAAAACAGTTGGTTCAGCAGGCTGTGGCCGTATAAACAGACTACAGTGTAAATGCCTATTTACCTGTTTACTTTGTTGAAACCAACACTTTGTTGCCCTCATCAAACAGCGCGGCCCAGGGCGAGGTATGGTCTGTTAAATTTTTAACCGGTTCATTGGCAACATAAATACCTTTGTTAGTTAACAGGTAAAATTTTACCATACCTTTTTCGGGTATGGCAGTATCGTGTGCTTTGGTTGCTTTATCCAGGTATTGCTGCGCATGGGTTACAAATGTTTCGGCCGGGCTGCTGTCTTTTATTTTCCTGGTTTGGCCGGTACTGTAATATATGCCCGCGTCGCCATTTTGGTAGGCCGCCAATGTGGTAATTATGCCATTAATTTCCCGGTCGAATATCACACCATAAACCACGTCTTTATTAACGGGTACTGCAATTTTAAGGTCGTTAGGCGTAATGGTAAACGCGGTTACCCGCTGCTCATTAAATTTTCTTTCCGTCGGGGTGGGGGCTTTGTAGCCAGGTACAGGTGCCGTGGCTATGTTGGTTGCGTTTGTTGTTTCTTTTGCGGTTTTCGCCACCTCAGCTTTAGTGCTGTCGGCGTTGGTATCATTACTTTTTTTCGACCGGTTGCCGCAAGCTGCAAGGCAAGTAATCACTATGGCGGTAACGAGTATTTGTAGGGTAGGTTTTAGTCTCATTTTTTATTTTTTGATATGATATGCTGATAAGCGGTAGATAAAGCATCGGTAAGCATATCAACATGTACTTTATCCAGGTCGATGGTCGTCCACCCTTGTTTACCCCATTTGTTAGGTATAGGGAAAATAACCGATCTGTCGAATGACGAAAAAACATTTTGGTCAATTTCGGATAACTTAACGTTTGCCTGCCCGGCAGCTTCATCCAGCGTGGTAAATATTCCTTTCTTCACCCTGAAAGCTGCGCGGTGAAAATGGGGTTGCTCAGTAACCTCCGGGAACGACAAAGCTATCTGCCTGAAAGTGGCTATATCAACCATATCATGCTGTATTAACTTGTTTTAGCATCATTCATCCGGCGCTTAATATCGTCGGGGAAATTGCTTACATGAAAACTGTGCCCGCTGCTCATGCGTATCAGCACGTATTTATATTCAGTAACCGATGTGCCGAAGGTTTCAATTTTATCAGCGTCAACAGTCACTGTATTAGCCACGCCGTTTAACATGCTAACCTCGCGCAGCTCTATCCATCTTGCCATTGTAGGTGTGTTTATATATTGGGAGCGTAAAAATAGAGATTTAAGTGGGCTTTTTGCAAGAGGTTTTTGATCACATCTTTTTAAACGCCTTTAAATTCAAATTTACCACCAGCGAAAACTTGTTATGTCCGATGCTTTGAAACGGGAGGCCACCAAACGAAATATTGTAGCCATAATATAATTGCACAAGGCCTGCTCCACCCAAACCTATTTTAGGCGTGATCACAAAATCATTAGCTGAACCATCTGTTTGGTACTTAGTTTCAATACCTAAAGCGAATGCTAAGGGGTTTACCTCGTAACCTGCCTTTATGCCGAAAATGTTTTTATCCTTTACGGGAAGGATAGCCGGGGCGTATTCAATAGCAAGGTATTTCACACACGCGGCAATACCAAGGTCGTTATAATAGTAAGAATGCCAGGCTACGCCAACCTCGGTGTAAAATGATTTTTCTACACCGATGCCAAGCCGCAGTACAGGTTTTGGTTTTGTCTATTTTTTATAGCCTTCGCGGGCAGTATCAATATGCAATAGTTCGCGGGGTGTTTGCTGCGCAAAGCAAAGCGTACTCATCAATACTATGGATAAGCTAAAGAGATTTTTAAGCATGTGATAAAGGCTGAACTTTAAATGCAAGACGCAGATAGCCGTGCTTAGGTTGCATCCGTTAAATTGAAATTACATAAAAAAGCCCGCAGTATAACCGCGGGCAATATTATTAAAGATGGAAGTCACATCTTCCATCTTACCTTTCACATCTTACATCAAGAAACCGGCCCTATCGGCAAAACAACCCTGCCGTAAAGCTCGTTCAGCACCTGTGCAACACCGGTATATATAGCCGATGCGCCGCAGATAATACCTTCGTAGCCCGCTATATGTTCTACTTCTTCGCTGCCGGTAGCGTGCGCCGCAACCAGCAAAAAGAACAATACAGTTAACGAGCCAAATACAAACTGCAGTGCCTTGCTCAATTTAAATGTACCGAAGAACAGTAACAATGTAAATATCCCCCACATGGTTAAAAAGGCTATCATAGAGCCATTGCTTGGCGCGGGCATCCAGCCAAATTTTGGTATCAGTATCAATCCCACTAAAGTAAGCCAGAAAAAACCGTATGATGTAAATGCGGTTAAACCAAAAGTGTTGTTCTTTTTAGCTTCGATAATGCCGGCAATAACCTGCGCGGTGCCGCCATAAAAAATACCCATAGCCAATATCATAGGGCTCATTTCAATAATTCCGGCATTTTTAAAGTTTAGCAATACGGTTGTCATGCCAAAGGCCAGCAGGCCAAGCGGCGCGGGGTTAGCGGTGTTCTCTTTAAGCGAGACAATTCTTGTGTCTGTCATAATTTTTTTAGGTTGGTTTATTTGGTTATAATTACAAGTGTGTAATTGACGTCTTTAAAAGTAAATGTTTTTTAAAACAATAACAATAAAAAAATCATTACCACAACATGTAAGCCTATGCAAAAGTTAGTTTTAATCCGCCACGGCGAAAGCGTATGGAACCTGGAGAACCGCTTTACAGGATGGACGGATGTTGACCTGAGCACTAATGGCTATGAACAGGCTAAAAAAGCAGGAGAGTTGCTTAAAGCGCACGACTATAATTTCGATACAGCTTTTACTTCCGTTTTAAAAAGAAGTATTAAAACACTGCATATTGTGCTCGAAGAACTGGATCACCTGTGGATACCTGTAACCAAATCATGGCGGATGAACGAGCGCTTTTACGGCGCTTTACAGGGACTGAACAAAGCTGAAACCATAGCCCGGTATGGCGAAGAGCAGGTACACAAATGGCGTCGCGACCCCAATGAACTGCCGCCCGCCATCACCAAAGATGATGACCGTTATCCCGGTCACGATCAGCGCTATAAACACCTCACCGAGCGTGAACTGCCCCTCACCGAAAACCTGAGCCAAACCATGGACCGCGTGTTGCCCTTTTGGCACGAGCAGATAGTTCCCGAAATGCGCAAAGATCAGAAAGTGATAATCTGCGGCCATGGTAACAGCCTGCGTGCGCTTATTAAATACATTGATAACCTGAGCGATGAAGAGGTAACCAAACTTGACCTGCCCACCGGTGTACCGCTTGTATACGAGTTAGATGACGATTTGAACAGGGTGAGGCATTATTATTTGGAGTAGATATTAATCCCACCAAACACTGTAGCTTTTGCCATTACCTTTGTCTGGAATATTATTGGGTTTTTCATCGTACATCAGGCCTTCGTATATCTCATCGGACTTTAAAGATTTAAATAGTTTTTTTATTTCAGGCATTGAGTAATGTCCATTGATAAAAACCATATCTGAATAGAACCATTCAGAATCCTCAATATCTGCTATCCTGATTAAAATCAGGTTTGTCTTTTCGTTGCTTTCTATTGCGAGGAGCGTTTCGCAAAACTGCAATAACGATGGCGGATCGGGATAAATATTTGCACCTATTGAACCTATATCATTGTTACCGTCAAAGAAATCAGCCACACTAACAAATACTTCCTTTTCAGGATAACCAGCTTTATTAATCTTATCAAGTAGAAGAGTTCTTTTGTCCTTTTTGATTAATCCTAAACGCGATAAAAAGTTCTTCAGACTCATTTTACATATTTAAGAATTTCAAATCAAAAAAACAAAGCCCGGTTATGCCGGGCTTTGTTTTATAAAGAGAGTTTCAGACATCCGATCTCAGGCATCCGACCTCAAAAAACCTACCAGATCTTTATTCTATCCTCAGGTGCTTTATACATCTTATCACCGGGTTTAACATCAAAGGCCTTATACCATGGGTCAAGGTTAACTACGGTGCCCAGTACGCGGTATTTGCCGGGTGAGTGCGGGTCGGTCAATATGCGCGACATGGCCTCTTCCGGGCGCATCGACTCGCGCCATACCTGCGCAAACGACAGGAAGAAACGCTGATCTGGCGTAAAACCATTGATCTTTACGTTTGAGCGGCCTTGTTTGGTTTTCTTAAAGGCTTCATAAGCTACGTTCATCCCGCCAAGGTCGGCAAGGTTTTCGCCTAAAGTTAACTTGCCTTTAATGTGCATGGTATCAACCGGGTTAAAGCCGTTAAATTCGTCAACCACTTTTTGCGCGCGCGATGTAAATTTACTGGCATCATCTTTTGTCCACCAATCGCGCAAAGCGCCATCGGCGTCAAACTGCCGGCCCTGGTCGTCAAAACCATGGGTCATTTCGTGGCCTATTACCACACCAATACCACCATAGTTCACCGCGTCATCGGCACCAAAATCAAAGAAAGGGTACTGCAATATGCCCGCCGGAAAAGTGATCTGGTTATTGGTGGGGCTATACGACGCATTAACGGTAGGCGCGGTCATGCCCCAGCGTTTTTTATCCACCGGTTTGCCCAACTGGCTCACATTAAAGTTATACCGCCAAATAGCAATACGTTTAAGGTTGCCTGCATAATCGCCGCGTTTAATTACCAGGCCATCATAAGTTTGCCATTTATCAGGGTAGCCAATTTTAACGGTAAAGGCGGCTAATTTTTTAAGGGCGCGGTCTTTAGTTTCATTACTCATCCAGTCCAGGCGTTTAATACGCTCGCCTAAGGTAACTTTCAGGTTGTTTACCAGGTTAACCATGTATTGCTTGGCGGCAGGGGTAAAGTACTTTTTAACATATAGCTGGCCCAGCAATTCGCCAAGGCTGCCATCAACCAGGCTACTCATGCGCTCAATACGGGGCGATTGCACCTTTTGACCCGAAATAGCGCTACTGTAAGCAAAGCTTGCATTAACAAACGGCGAACTCAACGAACTTGCCGAACCTTTTAATATCTGCCATTTCAGGTAAACTTTCCAGTCTTCAACAGGTGTTGATTTGAAAATACCATCTACAGCAGTAAAGAACGAAGGCTGCGCTACTATTACGGTATCCTGCCCCGGCATTTTTAACTGCGGTAATATGGCTACCCAGTTAAATGCAGGTGTAGTTTTGCTAAAATCGGACAGTTTAAGTTTGTTATAACTTTTGTTCGGGTCGCGCAGGGTAATACGGTCGATCTGTGCGGTGGCTAACTTTTTCTCTAACTCGTAAATGGTAGAAGTATTTTTAGCGGCCTCATCAGCAGATGATCCCGTTAAGGTAAACAAGGTAGTAATATACTTTTTATAAGCCTCTTGCACCTTGGTGCTGCGGGCATCGCTTTTCAGGTAATAATCACGATCAGGCATGGTGGTGCCGCCCTGGCCAAACTGCACAATATTTTTGGTGGGATGTTTTGAATCCTGGCCCACGCCAATACTGAATAGCGCGCCTCCCGCGCCGTTAAGGCGCTGGTGAATTATTTCGTCGAGCACTTCGGTCATGTTGCTCACTTTGTCAATGCGTTCCAGTTCCGGCTTAATAGGCGTATAGCCTAATTTTTCAATGGTCAGGCTATCCATACCGCTGGCAAACATATCGCCAACACGTTGTTTCAGGCTGCCTTTGGGCTGGCCCTTGGCAGCGCTCACTTCTTTTAATAGCGCTATTAGTTTTTTGTTGTTGCCATCGGCAAGTATGCCAAAACTGCCCCAGCGGGTTTTGTCGCTCGGTATAGGGTTGGCTTTAACCCATTTGCCGTTGGCGTATTCAAAAAAATCGTCGCCAGGCTTTACCGACAGATCCATATTAGCCGGGTCGATATATTTTATGGGATGTTTTACCGGTTTGGGCGCAGGTTTGCTGCCCTGGGCAAATGTGTTGGCCGACAGGCATACCACGCCCGCCAGCATCAAAGTGCTGAACTTTATTTTCATGAGTGTTAGTTAATGAGGATTTGAAATTAAGGATGTATTAGGGTATTTCCAAAGTTTGCTACGGGAATGTTACATAAATTAAAGCTTATAAATGTTATGGGTATTGTAGGATTGAATGTTTTTTGAGTCGAAAATATTGAATATGGATTTTGATAACTATGGCTGAGTGAAATATTATTATAAGTGATTTGGGCGTTGCCTGCGGCCCGGGCTATCCGTTCCAACTCCTCGCTCAGTCCCGGTAGAAGGACTTCGCTGCGGGGTTTCCACTGCTATCCCTAACGCAAAATTGGTAAATTAAACACATCCGAAATCGAACATCCGACATCCGAAATTAAATTAAAACGCTATTTTTGCGGGCTATGAGTATTTCTAAAACATATCAGCCTAAACAAGCAGAAGACAAGTGGTATAACTATTGGATGGAGCAGGGATTTTTCAGGTCGGTGCCCGATGAGCGGGAGCCTTATACCATTGTGATACCCCCGCCAAATGTTACCGGTGTGCTGCACATGGGCCATATGCTGAACAATACCATACAGGATGTGCTCATCCGCCGTGCCCGTATGCAAGGCAAAAACGCCTGCTGGGTACCCGGAACAGACCATGCATCCATAGCTACCGAAGCCAAAGTGGTTGCCATGCTCAAAGAGCGCGGTATTGCCAAAACCGACCTTAGCCGCGAAGAGTTTTTAAGCTACGCCTGGGAATGGAAAGAAAAATATGGCGGCATCATCCTCGATCAATTGAAAAAACTTGGCGCATCGTGCGATTGGGAGCGTACCAAATTTACCATGGACCCTGACCTGAGTGACGCGGTGATAGATACTTTTATCCACCTCTACAAAAAAGGCTGGGTTTACCGCGGCGTACGTATGGTAAACTGGGATCCGCAAGGCAAAACCGCCGTGAGCGATGAGGAGGTGATCCGTAAAGAGGTTAATCAGAAATTATACTATATTAATTATAGAGTCAAGAGTCAAGAATCAGGAATCAAGACTTTTTTAACAATCGCAACCACCAGGCCTGAGACGATTATGGCTGATGCAGCCATCTGTGTTAATCCTAACGATGAGCGATACTTACACCTGCATGGTGCTTCGGTTTATATCCCGTTAATTGACCGTGAAATACCGGTAATATTAGATGAGTATGTTACCATGGATTTTGGTACCGGCTGTTTAAAGGTTACCCCCGCGCACGATCTGAATGATTATGAACTGGGCATAAAACATAACCTGCCCGTTATTGATATTCTGAATGATGATGGTACGTTGAACGATAAAGCGAGTATCCTGGTAGGCGAGGACCGTTTTGCCGCACGTAAAAAGATCGCGGTAATGCTGGAGGAAGCCGGTGTGTTGGAGAAGGTGGAAGAATACAAATCGCAAGTAGGTTACTCTGAGCGCACCAACGCGGTTATTGAGCCTAAGCTTTCTATGCAGTGGTTCTGCAAAATGGAAGAGATGGCCAAACCTGCTTTGGATTATGTATTGAACGGCGATATCAAACTCATCCCCGACAAATTCATCAATACCTACAAGCATTGGATGGAGAACGTAAAGGACTGGTGCATTAGCCGCCAGTTGTGGTGGGGGCAGCAGATACCCGCATGGTATTTACCAAACGGGCAGTATGTGGTTGCGAAGACGATAGAGGAAGCGTTGGAAGAAGCCATAAAACTGACTAAAGACTCCGGACTACGGACTCAAGACTTACGCCAGGACGAAGACGTGGTAGATACCTGGTTCTCCTCATGGCTGTGGCCGATATCGGTTTTTAATGGTTTTAAAGATCCGGAGAACGAAGAGATAAATTATTACTATCCAACTAATGATCTGGTTACCGCGCCCGAGATCCTGTTCTTCTGGGTAGCGAGGATGATCATGGCAGGGCACGAGTTCAGGGGGGCTGTTCCGTTTAAGAACGTGTACCTCACCGGTATCGTGCGCGATAAGCTGGGCCGTAAAATGTCGAAATCACTGGGTAACTCGCCCGACCCGCTGGAACTGATAGAAAAGTTTGGTGCGGATGGTGTTCGGGTAGGGATGTTAATGTCATCACCTGCCGGTAACGACCTGATGTTCGACGAAAGTCATTGCGAGCAGGGCCGTAATTTCGCCAACAAAATATGGAACGCCTTTAAACTGATAAAAGGCTGGGAGATAGATGAAACTTTAAGTAATCCTAATAAAGTAACCATCAACTGGTTCAGCAGCCGCTTTAACCAAAGCCTGGCCGAAATAGAGGGTTACTTTAAACAATTCCGCCTGAGCGACGCGCTGATGGCAACCTATAAGCTGGTGTGGGACGACTTTTGCGCATGGTACCTCGAAATGGTAAAACCCGCCTATCAGGAAGGTGTTGAAAAACAAAAGATAGATAAGGAAACTTACCTTGCCACAAAGGAGTTTTTTGAGAATATATTAAAGATACTTCATCCGTTTATGCCTTTCCTGAGCGAGGAATTATGGCACGATGAATTGTTTGGCGAGCGCGCCGCTACCGATTGCTGCATTGTTGCCAATTTACCTGCCATTGGGGAATTTGATACCCAACTTTTAACTGGTGTAGAAACTGTAAAACAGTTAGTTACCGAGGTTCGTAATGTGCGTAACAGCAAACAGCTGAAGCCAAAAGATAAATTGCCGCTGGCTATAAAAGCAAATTCGGCAATTGATTATAAAACGTACGAGGGTATTATTATAAAGCTGGCCAACCTGGAAGGTATTGATTATACCGATGCCAAAATAAATGGTGCAAACGCCTTTATAGTAGGTACAGATGAGTTTTTTGTTGCCCTGGAGCAGAATATTGATGTTGATGCCGAACGTGAAAGGTTAACTGCCGAACTGGTTTACCTGCAAGGATTTTTGAAATCGGTGAACGCAAAACTCCAAAATGAGCGCTTTGTACAAAATGCCAAGCCCGAAATAGTTGATAATGAATTAAAGAAAAAAGCGGATGCTGAAACCAAGATCGCGATAGTGGAGAGCGGGTTGGCGGCTTTGGCAAAGTAATTGTACAATTAGTAAGATACTTTATTGTGTAGCAATGTTTGCATTGATAAAGTATTTTAATTGATTATCTTTAGCTACCGTTTTTAATTTATCAACGATTAATGAGCAAGATCGCAGGCTTTTTTAATTTCTCGATCAAAAATATCCTGACCGACAATCTGTCTATTATAGACCGTGCCCGGATACGTTTGGTATATTATGGCCTGCTGCTCGCTATGGTTGGTATAGCGGTTATTATCCCCAATGCCTTAACCCTTCGCGACGATATTCAGTTAACCAGCGCCTATTTTCTGTTAGGCACTTTCTTCATCTTATTCAAATACTTTACCTACAAGCCCGATTTTGTGCTGGTATCGCATGCATTGCTTATTGTGGGTACGTTTTTTCAGCTGTTTAGTGTGGGGGTTACTTTCCAAAGTATCAATATCATTATCATTCAGCTTATCATCCTCATTATCCTGTATAGCTTTTATATGCTGGGCGCTAAATGGGGAACTATTTACTCGCTCGCTAATGTGCTGCCTGTTTTGGGCTACTTAATTTACAGCGACTTTAACAATACCCTGCTTAGCATTAAGCCCGAAAAGATAGATAGCTATACCATGATCGTTGGATTGTTTTTCAACTTTATCCTCATCATGTTTATACAGGGACACTTTTATGGTGCCTTTCTTAAAAATATCAAGCAGTTAAAAGAACTTGCCCAATCGGAGAAACAATTGAACGATAAACTGGAAATAGCTATCCAGAAATCCGAAAAATCATCACAGGTTCAGTCGGATTTTCTTTCTACCATGTCGCACGAGATACGCACACCGCTTAACGCCGTTATCGGGATGAGTAATTTACTGATGATGGAAAGTCCGCGGCCCGATCAGAAAGAGAATTTAGAGATATTACGCTTTTCGGCAGGTAACCTGCTGACCCTGATAAACGATGTGCTTGATTTTAATAAGATCGAGTCGGGTAAGATCAGTTTTGAAAACATCAAGTTTAATCTGAACGAATTGATGAATAACATTTGCGGCGGGCAAATGCTTAAAGCAAACGAAAAAGGGCTCAACTTTCAGCTCCATGTTGATGATTTCTTTAAATCAAAATATATTATCGGCGATCCTACCCGCTTATCGCAAATTATATTTAACCTGGTGAGCAATGCCATTAAATTTACTACCCGGGGTGGTGTAAAGGTTGCTGTTACCTGTGCGCAGGACAGGTTGAACGAGGTAGTGATCAGGTTCTCGGTGCGTGATACAGGTATTGGTATCTCTACCGAAAAAATGAATGCCATTTTTGAACCTTTTACCCAGGAGTCTATCACTACTACGCGCCAGTTTGGCGGTACAGGGTTGGGCCTGGCTATTGTAAAACGTTTATTAGAGTTACAGAACGTTAATATCAGCTTAGTGAGCGAAGAGGGTGTTGGTTCCGAGTTTTATTTCCTGATGACTTTACCTGTTTCGTCTGAAATGATCGTTCCCGAGGTGCAAACTGTGCCACGGGTAATGGTAACCAATATGGACAGGAGCGATTACAAACTGGCTAACCTGCAGGTATTAATTGCCGAAGATAACCCGGTGAATGTAATGCTCATGAAAAAGCTGTTCAGCAAATGGGGTATAGCGCCGGTGATCGCGGAAAATGGTGAACGTGCCATTGAACTTTTTCAATATGGTAATTTCGATATCATTTTGATGGATCTCCAGATGCCTATACTGGATGGTTTCGAGGCGGCTAAAGCTATCCGAAAAATGGCCGATCCGCGTAAAGCGAATGTACCTATTATAGCGCTCACAGCATCCGCTTTATTTGATATTAAGGATAAGGTTTATGATTCTGGAATGAACGATTATGTTTCCAAGCCGTTTAAACCGGATGAACTGGTTGAAAAAATGATGGGCCTGGTTACACCACAGGTGGCTTAATTATTCCGACAGGTAGTTCTCAAGTTCGGGCATAAAATCAAAGCGCTCGTTATCAAAATCAATTTTACAGTAAAAATGCTGCAGGCCATTGGTAACTGCTAAAACCGGTACACGATGCACCCAGTTATACCGTGCCACCTGGTCAAACACCTGTTGCGTTATCTTTACAGATGGTGCCTTGCATTCTACCAATAATACCTTTTCGCCTTTGTTATTAAACAGTACAATATCGGTACGTTTGGCTTGCTGGTTTAGTTTAAGGCCGCCTTCCAGTTTTATCAGTGAGCGCGGATAGCGCTTTTCTTTTATCAGGAACTGTATAAAATGCTGGCGAACCCATTCTTCAGGCGTAAGTACCACATCTTTCTTTCTTATCTCATCAAATAAAAATAACTGCCCGTTATGGTCGGTTATTTTAAAAGGATAGGGCGGAAGATTAAGCGGCTGCAACATTATTTGAAGAAGAAATCCAAAAGTAAAAAATCAAAAATAAGATATGGCCCGGTTAAGCAAAATGTTAGGAATAAATTAGACATACAGATAGCTTTTGACTGTTGAATTTTTAATTTTGGCTTTAGATGACAGCGCCCGAAATATTAAAAGATCTTAAAAACCGTAAGCTTAAACCCCTGTACCTGCTGCATGGCGAAGAGCCGTACTTTATTGATATGCTGGGTAATTACATTGAGCATAACCTGTTGAGCGATGCCGAGAAGGGATTTAACCAAACGGTAGTATACGGAAAAGATACCGATATGATGACGGTGCTGAACGCTGCCAAGCGCTACCCCATGATGGCCGACTACCAGGTGGTGCTGGTAAAAGAAGCGCAGGATATGAAGTGGGGTAAAGAAGACAGCGACGGCAAAACCATCGACCCGCTGTTAAGCTACCTTGAAAAACCATTGCCAAGCACCATTTTAGTATTCTGTTACAAATACGGCAAGTTTGATAAGCGTAAAAAGACCTATAAAGCCATTGATAAGAACGGCGTCGTGTTTGAATCGGCGACGTTATATGACAACAAAGTGCCCGGTTGGATAGAAGATTTTGTAAAAGAAAAAGGCTATCGCATTAACGCGCAGGCGGCGGCATTACTGGGCGAATACCTGGGTAATGATTTGAGTAAGGTCGCCAACGAACTGGAAAAGCTGATGCTCAATGTAAACTCCGGTCAGGAGATCACATCAAAAGAGATACAGGATAACATAGGCATCAGTAAAGAGTATAACGTGTTTGAACTGCAAACTGCTCTTGCACGTAAAGATGCCGTGAAGGTTAATCGCATTATAAACTATTTTGAAGCCAACCAAAAGGCTAACCCGATGGTGGTGGTTTTAGGTACGCTGAACAACTATTTCAGTAAAGTGCTGCGTTACCATTACGCCACGGATAAATCGCCGAATGGCGTTGCCCGGGAGCTGGGCGTGAGTCCGTTTTTTGTGAAGGATTACGAAACGGCGGCACGCACCTTTAACTACGGCAAAACCATGCAGGTTATAGGACTATTGCGCGAGTACGATCTGAAAAGCAAAGGCGTTGATTCGAACGCGGATAACGGTCAGCTGATGAAGGAGTTGATGTTTAAGATATTGCACTGATTGTATAGCTCATAGTAAATAGCCGAAGTTCACCATGAACTATCAACCAATAATCCCTTGCACATTTCTGCTTCTTTTTTATCTTTACAAAACAAACTGCCTTATTGCTAAATGAAGAAACATTACCGGCATGAAAATGATTGCCTGAACTGCGGAGCGGAATTACAAGGTCATTTTTGCCATGTTTGCGGGCAGGAAAACCTGCAAATAAAAGAGAACTTCGGGCACCTGATGGGCCATGCTATCAGCGATTATTTTCATTTTGATGAGAAATTCTTCCATACCTTAAAACCCTTGCTGTTTCAGCCGGGTAAGCTTACGGTAGAGTATATGGCGGGTAAGCGTACCCAATACCTGCACCCCATCAGGGTGTATATTTTTATCAGTTTGATCTATTTCTTACTGCTCTTTAGCAACCAGGCTGAGCAACGCGAGGTTGAAAAAAAGCAGGTTAGCACGGAGCAGGCTTTAGATAGCGTTAAAAACAGCATCGCCAATGATAAAGAATTAACACCGGAAGGAAAAAAAGTAGCACTCCAAAAGATCAACCAATATAAAGGCTTAGCCAAAGCGGGCGAAAAGATATTTCGCGACACTACCTATAACCTGGCAGGTATAGGAAATATTAAAGAAAAGGGTGAGCAAACTTATGCTTCGTACGATCAATACCTGCAATCGCAACAAAAACTTGCCCCGGCTGAGCGTGATGGCTGGATAAACAGGCTTTACCATAAAAAGAAATTTGAATGGAAGCGCAAAGGTTTAGAACCCAATGAAGCTATAATGGAAGGCTTTAAACACAACTTCCCTAAACTAATGTTCCTGTTGCTGCCGCTATTCGCTATGCTGGTGAGGTTTGCATTCTGGCGAAACCATAAGTTTTATGTAGAACATTTAATTTATGCTTTCCACTTGCATTGCTTTGTCTTTTTGTTTCTGACGATAGTAATGCTGATAAAAATGGCATTGCCGGCAGGCTGGGGTAGCGTAGCCAACTGGATAAACTTTTTGGCCGTTGTTGCTGTGATATGGTATATATACCGCTCATTACGGGTGCTTTACCAACGCAGCAGGTGGCGTACCGTTAGTAAAATGATTGGCTTATCCTTTATGTACTCGTTCACGGCGAGTATATGCGCGCTGATCTTTTTGGGCTTTGTAGCTCTTTTTGGCTAAATAAGTATCTGATTTGCTACAGTTTAATCCCTCATTATCAAAAGAGGGGAAATGTAAATGTGCCTTATTGTGGCTGCTGGTAATGGTTTTTGCAGGTATGCCAATGGTAAAGTATTGTGGCATGCGGTTTGGATAACCCTATCCAAATAAATTTAAAAGAACATGAAAAAGATACTGTTTTTATTAGCCATGGTAAGCATCACTTTTGGTGCCATGGCTCAGCAAAAAGTTGTAAAAGACGAAGTTAAAACCAAAAAAACTACCACCATACCACAAAAGGTACATAACGTGTTCAGTAAAAAGAAACATTACAGTGGTACAAAAACAAAACACGTTAAAAAGGTAGAAAAGAACGCGACTGTTAAAGTTGACTAAATAATTAAGGGACCCGGGCATCGGGTCCCTTTTGTTTTATACTGCTATTGCTGTAGCTTTGATAAAGCAATTAGCAGTATGGATAATACAGGCAACAACTATCTTGAGAATAGCAGGCAACTCTTCCGCTATTATAAATCGGTAGGCGATGCAGCTATTGAGCGTACCACTACTGAAGGGCTGCACTGGCAATATAATGCCGGATCGAACAGTATTGCTACCATAGCTAAACACATGGCCGGAAATTCATTATCCCGCTGGACAGATTTTTTAACTACCGATGGGGAAAAGAACTGGCGCGACCGCGATGATGAGTTTGAAGATACCATCCAAACAAAAGAAGAGCTGTTGGAACTATGGAACCGAGGGTGGCAATGCCTTTTTGATGCTACAGACGCGCTTACCGATACCGACCTGATGCGTACAGTATATATTCGCGGCCAGGCCCATACTGTAATTGAGGCCATTAACAGGCAATTGGCGCACCTGCCTTATCATACCGGGCAAATGGTGCTGATAGCTAAAATGCTTGCCGGCGAAAACTGGGTGTCGCTTACCATCCCGAAAGGAGAATCGAAAAAGTTTGACCAGGTAAAGTTTTTGGATAAGAAGTAAGGCTATCTGCTCATTTCAATTTTCACCATCATTATTTTAGCGATGTTGGCTGCCCGTTGCTTTGCCTCGGCAGCTTTATCGCCGGCAAAATAAGTGTCGATGGTTTGCTGCCATAACATTAGCCATGTGGCAAAATGTTCAGTATTAAGTGTTGTCAGTTTATCTATTTGCTGATGCACTTTAACCGGGTTGCCACTGTAATTGTGCGATGTGAGCAACAGATCTTCCCAAAAGTTAACGATAACGGGTAGATGAGTTTCCAGATCGAGGTGTGTTACATCGGTAAAAATATAACCGATAACTTTATCGGTAAAAGCCTGCTCATAAAATTTGCCAAGCAAAAATTCAATATCAGCCCGGGTGGTAATATCAGGTAGCATGTGCTTTTGGGGTTTAATCGACGCTCATTATTCTCCCACGCTTTTCCCTTTCATCGCTGTACTTATGGCCTGGTCCATCAGGCGCTCGGCAAAGGGGCGGGTAAATTCGTTCAGTTCGTCAATGCTTTTGTGGATCAGGTCCTTATCGCCGCTGGTTAACGCTTCTTTCAGATTTTTAAGATATTGTTGGGTTTCGGTTATTTCGGCAATGCTTAAGTATGCGCCATGTTTCTCAATAAAACGCTCAACGGTGTATATCATTTGCTCACCTTCGGTACGTGCTTCTATCAGCATACGCTGGGCAACATCGTCTTTAGCGTGGGTAATGCTGTCCAGCAACATTTGCTCTACCTGGTCGTCGGTAATACCGTAAGTTGGTTTAACCTCCACTTCCTGCTTAACGCCCGATCGCAGCTCGATAGCTTGTATCTTTAAAATCCCGTCGGCATTCAGCAAAAAGTTAATATCCACTTTAGGGAAGCCTGCCGGCATGGCCGGGATGCCTTTCAAATCAAACTCGGCCAGTTTGCGATTCTCTTTTATCAGGTCGCGCTCACCCTGGTAAACGGCAATCTTCATGTTCACCTGCCCATCGATCGAGGTAGTATATTGCCTGCCTGCTTTGGTAGGGACTTTTGAGTTTCGCGGGATGATCACATCCATCAAACCACCCATCGTTTCGATACCTAATGAGAGTGGCGTAACATCCAGCAATAAAATATCCTTACGGTTGCCGGCTAAAATATCGGCCTGTATGGCGGCGCCCAAAGCAACCACTTCGTCGGGGTTAACCTCATCATGAACAGGGCGGCCAAAAAACTCCGACACCATTTTCTTTACCAGCGCGGTGCGGGTTGAGCCGCCCACCATTACCACTTCGTCTATCTGGCCAATATCCAGTTTAGCATCGGCAAGCGCGTTGCGGCAGCAATCAATAGTTTGTTTCACCTTTGGCAGGATAAGTTCCTGGAAGGTGTTCCGCTCCAGCGTACACCATATATCGCCTATTTTCTCGTTAAATATACTTTGGTGGATGAATGATTTTTTAGCTTCTTCGGCTTTCAACCGCAGTTTCTGCGATAGCTCATGGTTGGCTAAAAGCGCTTCGCGGTCGAGCTGGTTTTTCTCTATCCAGTAATCCAGTATGGCGCGGTCAAAATCATCTCCACCTAAAAACGTATCGCCATTGGTAGCCAGCACCTCAAAAATACCGTTCTGTATTTGCAGGATAGATACATCAAACGTGCCTCCGCCTAAATCATACACGGCAATGGTTTTAGTTTCTTCGGGGTTTAGGCCAATGCCATAAGCCAGGCTCGCGGCGGTGGGTTCATTCACAATGCGCAATACATCCAGTCCGGCCAGTTTACCGGCATCGCGTGTAGCCTGGCGCTGCGAATCGTTAAAATAGGCAGGCACGGTAACAACGGCGCGGTTTACCGGGGTTTTTAAAGCATGCTCGGCACGCTCTTTTAATTCTTTTAATATAAGGCCCGATAGTTCTATCGGGGTATAAAATTTATCGCCAACTTTTATTTTTACCAGGCTCTCACTGTCATCATCAATAACCTTGTATGAGAAGAAATCCTTATGTTTTTCAATGTCCTTATAAGAACGGCCCAATAAGCGCTTTACCGAAAATATGGTGTTCTGCGGATCGGTTATTAAAAATTCTTTGGCCTCATTACCCACGGTAACTTCGCCCGCGGCACCAAAGTGAACTATTGAGGGTACCAGAACACC
>Ga0070659_100000365_pt1 | contig 34276 bp, 25 predicted proteins | sample KBSC23metaG_FD_64666 | JGI IMG/M metagenome (GOLD analysis project Ga0070659, IMG submission 64666) | Corn rhizosphere microbial communities from Kellogg Biological Station, Michigan, USA - KBS C2-3 metaG | ecosystem: Host-associated > Plants > Roots > Rhizosphere > Soil ... | reverse complement strand
TGCGGGTATCGAATATATCGCTTACCGCGAATTTGAGCGTTGCTTTTTTATTGAACAATAACTGGCTCAGGCCCATATCGGCCCAATATTGAGCATTCAGTTTTAACACGGCATAAGTTTGCGGCGTGTTAAAGGCAGTTGAAAGTTCGGCACGCAGCGTTTTGTTTAACTGGAAGCTTTGCGTAACTCTTAACTGGGCCGCAGGAGCGCCGGCATTAAGATCGGCGCCAAGCAAAGCCTTGCTTTTTATCACCAGGTAATTGGCATTGATATTTGCATTACCGCTCCACCATTTGGTAAACTGGAAAGGGGCGTTAATGTTCATATTATACACGTCCTGGGTGTTAAGGTTGAGCGTGGTTTGGTAGGTAGACTTGCGGGCATTATCCGGCAGGATGATCTGCGTGATCACATCGTCGGTATGGCTATAGCTTACACTCACGTTAATAGCTTTGGCATAGGTATAATTAAACTCGAACGCGTTGGTGTATTGCGGGTTCAAAAAAGGGTTTCCTTTTGAGTAAGTATATTGATCGAGGTTGTACTGGAAAGGGTTAAGGTTATCATACTGTGGCCTGTCGATGCGGCGGCTGTAAGAAAAGCCGATGTCGTGTTTATCAGACAAGCTATGGTTGATGAATATGCTGGGGAAAAGATCGAAGTAACTGCGGTCAACAATTTGTTTTGTGGTAAGTGAATTACCGATAGAATGTGTGTCTTCGGCGCGTAAACCAATTTGTACCTGTGTTTTCTTATAAGTTTTGGCCAGGTTAACATATGCGGCGGTAACGGTTTCTTCGTATATAAAGTGGTTGGTACGTGTGGTGTCGTTGCCAAAAGGAGCTGTGCCTTTTGCTACCTGGGCCTGCAGGTTGTTATCGGTTTTTACATAGCTCGATTTTAGCCCGGCCTCAAATTTCATGGTTTTGTGAAAAGGCAGGGTATAGTCTATCTTTTCGGTATTGATCTGGATGTTTGATGGCGATTGGTTACGCTGGAACACCGGCGGATGTTGCGTGCTTTCGTTGGCAAACAGGTAATAGTTGTTATATACCGCGTTGTTGGTGTTGGTAAAGTTGGTATAGTCGATATCAATAGTAATATCCTGCCCTAAGCTATCAATGCGGAATTTATCGTTCAGGTCGAACTCATAGTTATGGTAGGTTTGACCGATGGTTGATGTGGTATTTTGCAGCGAATCGATAAGGCCTGGTTTTGAACCGATAGATGTGTTGTTCACATTGTTATCGCTTTCGCCATTAAAATAGCCGCTGAATAACAGGCCAAGGGAGTTCTTTTTACCCATATCATAATCCACACCTAAACGGTAGGTGTTATTATAGCTGGTTGAGGGCATAAAGGTATGCTGGGTAAAATAGGTTTGTTTACCCGAGGTATCGATGAGGCGGTCGATATAAATATTGTTAGCGCGTTGCCTGCTGCCAATGCTGTATGAGCCATAAAAATTGAGGTTACCTTCTTTATGGTTAAGAGAAAGGGAAGCATTCCCTTTAGGGTAGATACCATAGGCGCCGGTAGCTGTAATTGAGCCGTTGGTACCCACAGAATTGTTCTTTTTCAGGATGATATTGATAATGCCTGAGTTGCCCGAAGCATCATACTTTGCTGATGGGTTGGTAATGATCTCGATAGAGGCGATGTTGTTACCATCGGTTGAGTGCAGCAGGGTAGCCAGTTGCGCTGATGACAGGTGTGTAAGCTTATCATTTATCATTACGGTAACCCCTTGTTTGCCTTTAAGGCTGATGTTATCATCCTTATCAATGGTTACACCGGGAGCGCGTTCCAATATCTCCATGGCATCGTTGCCTGCCGCAAGTACGCTGTTTTCAACGTTCATTACCATGCGGTCGAACTTGCGCTCTATTAAAGGCCTGGTTGCATTTACGTTTACCGCGCTTAAAGTTTTTGAGCCGGTGCTTAATTGTATGGCAGGGACATGAACATCGGCCTGTGCCACCGCAAAGGGTTTGCTATAAGCTTTTGAAAAGCCAACAGTAGTAACGCGTACAATATAGTTACCCTGGTTAAGACGGTCGAAGGTATAAAGTCCGGCATCGTTAGATATAGCGCCTTTTACTACGGTAGAGTCTTTGGCTTTTAATAAAGCTACGGTGCCATAGGGCAGAGGTTTGCTCTTGTCATCCAAAATAGTACCGGATACTTTGGCCGGTGATTTTACCGCCTGGGCCATTACGGCGCCGGTTTGCAGCAGAGCGAGTGCAAGTATTAATAGTTTGTAGTGGTGTTTCATAGTATTTTTTTGCAATAGGATACCCTGCAAGCTTTTTTAAGTCTTTTAAAAGTATCACAGTAAATGGTTCAGTATATTAGTAAGATGCAGTAAGCAGGCGAAAGGTTACAACAACGGAAAACTTTTTTTAATTATCCAGAAAAGGCAGCAACTCTTTGAGCCCTTTACGGGTAACAAAATGTAAGGAGTTATCCAAAGCCTGCAGCACCTGGGTATGTTCGGTACGCAGGATCTCCTTTTTGGTCTTTTTTATCCAATACAGTTGCAGTGCCGGGGCAACCTGTGTTACATTATCAGTATTTTGTATAGGTACGCCTGTGATAAGCATACCTATACAAATTAATGTTGAGCGTTTCATTTTGCTATGGGTTGTTTTTGCAAGTATGCTGTTGTATCAACTTTACAGTTCAGGCCGCTATCGGTTAACATAAAGGGAGCGCTGGTCCAGTTTGGTTGTTTGTTCTTTGCTTTACAGTCGTCAATTTCCAGTGTATTCCTTATCAGGTAGTTTATGTTCTCGTCAACCACCAATACAGTATTATAAGGTACCTTTAATATGAGCTTGATGCTTTGATCGCGCCATAGTTTGCCTTTCGGTATTTCGAGCGTGCGCGAGAACATTAAAACCGAGTCCTGCTGACTAAAGGCATATACCGCGTTGCGGGCGTTTCTTAAAGCATCCTCGTCGTTTACACCGCGGGCGCTGAATTGTTCTTCCAGGGTTACCTTGTCTACATCGCTCTTTACAATCTCGATCTCAACGTTGTTGGGCATATTATTGCTGTAACGGTCGTCAAGAATCTTACCATTAAAGTCATGGTCGAGGTTCATGCGCAGGCTGTCATCTTTAGTTAAAAACTTAACATCGTTTAACTGTAAATGGTAAGTGTTGTTTTTAACCGGTTTAATATTGATGGTTTGGCTGAACGATTCGTAATCCCTGAACTGGCGGGTTATTTTAGCGATATCGTATATCAAAATACTGAGCGAGCCTATCCACACGATCAGCATGGTATAACCGGCGGTGCGGTTTATGCCCGGGCTGTTAAATACTACTTTTAGCGTAAGTGTAATGATAGCTACAAGCGGTATGGCTGCTACAATAAATGCGCTAAAGTAAAGCATGCTGCTGTGTACATTGTCAACCGAGTTTACAATGGCGAAAGGGAAAAGATGATAAATGTCATTGCCATAAGCCAGTAATGCGATAAGGCCTATCAAAGCTGCCATAAAAAAGCCGAAGCTTACTAATAATATAAATATACCCAGCAGTTTCAATAATACCTGGCAGGCGCCTTTAAGAAATATCCTGAAGTGGTGGAAAAAGTCTCCAGTAAAATCGCGGGCTTTATATACAAAGGGTTTTGCTTCGCGGCCCGCCGCTTTAAAAGTGCTGTGTACGTTCTTTAATTCTTCTTCAAAGTTGCGCTTAAAACCCTGCAGGTTCAGGCGTTCGCCTTTCATGGCCATCCTGTCGGCACGGTTAGCGGCTTTAGGTACCACTATCCATAATATAATGTATAGCATTAAGCCGGTGCCGCCAAAGCAAAATGCCAGCGCGAAGGCAATGCGGATCCAAACGGTTTCAACATCAAAGTAATTGGCTATACCTGCGCAAACGCCGCCTATTAAATGGTCGTCGGGGTCGCGGAATAGTTTGCGGTTATCCGTAAAGCTTTGGTGAGCTGTAAATGTGGGTTGCTCATCGTCGTCATTTGCCGATGTTTCGAAATCTTCCACAGTACCCATTTGCCCGATAACGGTATCTACGTCGGCAGTAACAATTACCTGCCTGCTTTCGCGGATAAGTAATTCGTTAAACATTTCGGCAATGCGGTTTTCAATGTCGGTTGTTATTTCGAGGCTGTCTGCCGAGTTTGCAAAATGACGCTTTACATCCGTCATGTAATTTTTGAGCACTTCGTATGCATCCTCCTCTATGTGAAAGATGATACCGTTTATATTGATGATGATAGTCTTATTCATGATATAGTATGTGAGTCAGTTTGTTGTTAGTTTAAGTTTCTTCCCTCAAGCGCCGTTGCTACAGCAAGTGATAGTTCGGCCCATGTCGAATCTAACTGTTCGAGCACCTTGCGGCCCTCGGGCGATAGTACATAGTATTTTCTGGGCGGGCCCGATGTGGACTCAACCCAATTATAAGTTAAAAGGCCATTGTTTTTTAAACGGGTTAATAAAGGATATAAGGTACCCTCTACTACCAGCATTTTGGCCTTCTTTAATTCGGCGATTATGTCTGATGCATAAGTTTCGCCTTTGGATATAATGGAGAGGATGCAGTACTCCAGTATCCCCTTTCGCATTTGCGTTTGTGTGTTCTCTACAATCATAATACAAAGATATATGTTTAAGAATGTATTATGCAATACATAGTACTAAAAAAATTACAAAAAATGCAATTATTGCGAATGTTTAAATAGTTTTGCTGTTTTGTTATTTTATTATGAATAAAATGCACTTATTTTTGATTTAAATGAAAAAATAATGACCGAAAAGACTTTTTTCATTTTGTTTTCACATTTTATCGAAAGTGGTTATAGCATATAAATGGGGGTTTTTGAAAAAAAATTGCAAAAAAGGAACATTCTTTTAGCGCATTACTTGATTATTTGATTTCGTAATGCTACTTTTATAATTAAATAACTATTAACTGATCTTATTTATTAACGAACATGAAAAAACTTCTACTAGTAAGTTTGTGCGTTCTGTTTTACTCATTACAGATTTTTGCACAAAATCGTACCGTTACAGGTACGGTTATCGCCAAAGAGGACGGCGGCCCGATACCAGGTGTTGGTGTTAAGGTTAAAGGGACAACCTTAGGTGTTGTAACCGGAGCCGATGGCAAGTATTCAATTAGTGTGCCTTCATCGGCAACTACATTAATATTCTCATTTATTGGTTATGCCACACAAGAGAAATCGATCTCTGGTTCAAGTGTTAACGTAACCATGGAGCTATCAAGCAAGCAATTGGGCGAAATTGAAATTACCAGTGCTTACGGAATTAAGCAAACCGCACGCTCAGGTACAAACGCTGCCCAGCTTGTTACCGGATCTGAACTGAATACAGTTCGTCAATCCAACATCAATAATGCTTTGGCAGGTAAAGTGGCAGGTTTGCAGGTACGTAGCCAATCGCCGGCAGCTTTAGGCAGGAATACCGAAGTAAGGCTTCGTGGTGCTTCCGGTTTCGGAACAGGCAGAGGCGCAATTTATGTAGTTGATGGTACGGTTTTGCCCAATTCGGATGATTTGAACCCCGACGATATCGAAAGCGTTTCGGTATTACAGGGTGCTGCTGCAGGCGCTATTTTTGGTTCGATGGGAGCAAACGGTGCTATTGTTATTACTACTAAAAAAGCAGAAAAAAATGCCGGATTAAATGTTACCCTAAATTTAGGTGTGAAATTTGATAAGGCTTATGTATTACCTAACTATCAAAACACTTATGGTGGTGGTAATAACCCCGATTTAACGCAATATGTTTGGAAAGCCGGAGATCCGGTAGAATGGCAGGCACTAAGCGGCAAATATTATCCTGATTATAGCGATGATAGCAGCTGGGGCCCTAAAATGGTTGGACAAGAGTATATTCCGTGGTACGCATGGTATGGCGGTACCCAATATTCATACAAAACAGCTTCTTTTACACCACAGCCCGACAATGCATCGCAGTTTTTTCAAACCGGTGTAACCTCGAACAACAGTGTAACACTTAGTAAAGCCGGTGCTGATTATAATGTAAAGTTTTCATACAATAATCAATACATAAAAGGCCTGGTTCCTACTTCTGATCTGCAGAGAAATGTGATGAATTTAAATTACAGCTATGATTTAAACAAGCATCTTACTTTTTCTACAAGCATTAACTACATCAATCAAAAAACAGACGGTTTAGTTAATGATGCTTATAGCAACCAAACTTCAGGTTCATTTGATCAGTGGTTCCACCGTGACCTGGATATGAACATTGTAAAAGAATTAAGAGGCTTAAGAACACCAAGCGGTGTTTACGCCAGCTGGAATCACTCTGATCCTAATACTTATGATCCAAACAAACCGGATGCTTTTTATGCAGGTAACTACTGGTATAATTTTTATACTTATCAGGACCTGATCAACGTAGTGAACGAAAGAGACAGGTTGTATGGTAATGTTGCATTAACCTACAAATTGAATAATGATTTGAGTTTCAGAGGAACTTACCGTAAACAACAAAATACAACTTACGGTTCTTCCATATTTTCATCAGACCTGTTTACCAGCCAAACCCAGGCAACAGGTAACGAGCCGAGAAATAAAGGTTATTATTCTACAACTAACACTTATTCAAATCGCCAGAACTTTGAGTTCTTAGCTACTTATACTAAGAAAATTAAAGATTTGAATATTAACGCGAATGTTGGTACAGATAGTTTTAAATCATACCAAACTGATAATTCAGCAAATACAAATAATGGTTTAAGTATTCCGAACCTTTATACCATTAATAACTCTGTTGATGCACCTACTTATACCAACAACAGGATAACAGAAAAATATAATGCTGTTTTTGGAAAACTGTCATTAGGTTATAAAGACTTATTATTTGTAGACGGTACTTTACGTAACGATTGGTTTTCTACATTACCACAGGATCACAACTCTGTATTGTCGAGATCTATCGGTGCATCATTTGTATTTACCGATTTGTTTAAAGGACACCTTAATTGGTTAACCTTTGGAAAGATCAGGGCTTCATATGGAGAGATACCTCAGGCTTTGGGTACAACAAACGAAACATTCGGTTTTGGCAGGTACCCGGGTGCTGCTTATGGTGTTGCCGCTGTTAAGTATAACGGTAACCTGTTAATGTCTACACCAGATCAGATCACAGATGCTGACATTAAAGGAGCTACAAAGAAAGAAAAAGAGTTGGGTATCGATTTGCGATTCCTGAACGACAAACTGGGTTTATCTGCAACTTATTGGGATGGCAGCGAATCGGGCATACCGGGTAACGTAACCGTTAACGGGGCCAGTGGTTTTACCAGTGTTTTAACAAACTTTGGTTTAATTACTAAAAAAGGTATTGATCTGAATCTTTCAGCCACACCGGTATCTATCAAAAACTTTTCATGGAGCATTAATGCTACCTGGGGAAGAATATTATCAAACAATGTTGACGAGATCAGCAAAAAATACAATATCAGCCGCATTACAGTGGCTAATAACTACGGAAGTACAGCACCACAGTTAATTTTACAGGAAGGTATGGAGTGGGGCCAGATATATGGCAATGGTATTAAACGTAATGCCGATGGTGTACCGATATTAAGCGCAACCGGTTTTTACCAGAATGATCCAAACGTATATTTTGGTAGTGTTATCCCTAATTTTACCGGTGGTGTGCAAAACTCGTTCACATTGTTTAAAAACTTCTCGCTTAATGTGAACATCGATTATCAATCGGGAGGTAAATTCTTCTCTGTATCAGATATGTGGGGCTCTTATAGCGGTTTAACTGCAAGAACCGCCGCCTTAAATGATAAAGGAAACCCGGTACGTGATGCTCCTGCAGACGGAGGTGGTGTACATACTGTGGGTGTTAACGCCGCCGGACAACCGGTTAGCTACTATGTACCGGCGTTTGATTACTATACTAATATGTGGAACAATAAAACGTTTGATGATTATGTATACGACCTGACCTTTGTTAAACTGCGTGAGATTGGTCTTAGATACCGTATCCCGGTTAAACAATTGGGCATTACAAAAGCCATCAGAAGCGCATCGTTCCAGATAACAGGTACCGACCTATTTATATTGTATGCTAAAACTAAAGATTTTGATCCATCACAGATCAGCGGTCTTCAAGGTGAGCAAGGACAGTTACCAGGAACACGTGGCTTAGGATTTAATCTTACAATAGGTTTTTAATCGTTAACACATTACTGGAAAGTAAATTAAATAAGAAACAAAATGAAAAAGATATTTATATACGCATTTACAACCGCACTTATTTGGGGAGCTGCGGGTTGTAAACCAAGCGATTTTGGGACTACAAACGTTGATCCGTCGGCCACAACAACGCCAATTATTTCGGCTTTGCTAACCAATGCCGAGGCTGGCTTCGGCTCTACTGTTTCGACAGGTATTGAAGCTTTGAACGGCGGACAGTACGCGCAATACTTTGCACAAACCCAATATCCGGATGTATCATTATACAGTTTGCCGCAACTTAGTTTTACCGGCGAGTATAGCGGTACTTTATATGACCTGCAAAACATTATCAACTTAAATCAAAGTAATAATTCAACTGCAGCTGCTATGGTATTACAGCAGTACATATTCTGGACAATTACTGATAGCTGGGGTGATGTGCCTTATAGCCAGGCATTGAAAGGTATTGCAGTACCTACACCTGTTTATGATACCCAGCAGGATATATATAAAGGCATACTAAGTAAACTAACTGCAGCTGTTGCTAAATTTGATGCATCATCATCATTAGCGGGCGATATTATTTATAGCGGCGATGTTGCTTCATGGAAAAGAGCTGCAAACTCTATCAGGATGCTGGTAGCATTACAGTTATCTAAAAAGTTCCCTGCGGCAGGTGCTTACGCGGCTACAGAGTTTTCGGCGGCGTTAAACGATGCTGCCGGAAGTATAACGCTCAATTCTCAAAACATGACCATTGCATACCCGGGCAGTACCTACAAAAATCCTTGGTTTAATGCATACGACGGTAGAACTGATTATGCTGAAAGCAAAACCATGACCGATCTGCTAACAAATTTGGGAGATACAAGGTCAACTAAATTTGGTGGTTCTTTTTCTGATCCGAAAAGTGTTACAGGTGGTACCGTGTCGTCAAATGTTGGTGTTCCTCCGGGTGTAGATCGTAATACCGCTGTTAATTTTACAACAGCTAACCCTAACTGGGCCATGGTTTTACGTGCAGATTTACGTACAGCAAGCAGCCCGTTAACCATAATAAGTGCAGCAGAAGTGTATTTAGCACGTGCGGAAGCAGCATTTTATGGTTGGACAACTGAGGTTACGGCTACAATTTATAATACAGGAATAGACAGATCATTTGAACAATGGGGTGTAACCGAGCCGGTTGGTTATAACGTTCAGACCGGAGTTATTCCAACAAGCTTGAAGAATATTGCTACACAGCGTTATATAGCGAGCTATCCTGATGGACACATGGCCTGGGATATATGGCGTAAAACCGGGTTCCCTGTTTTAACCCCAGCTCCGAATGCTACAAGTGCATCAAAGCAAATTGTACAAAGGTTTACTTATTCTACAACAGAATATAATACCAACAGTGCAAATGTTAAGGCTGCGGCCGCGTTATTACCAGGCGGCGATACCCAGGACTCGAAAGTTTGGTGGGCTCAATAAAATATTAATTTTTAATTAGAAAAGATATGAAAAAGAACTTTTTAAAATACCTGTTAATGAGCATCAGCCTGATGGCTCTTTTCAGTGCATGCCGTAAGGATTCTTACGTTGGTACCGAAACAGGTGAGTCGGGTAAGTCTTTTGTGCGAATTACCGAGGCTCCTGTGTACTCCCAGTTTTTTGCACCCTTTCTTACAGTTAAAGCTGTAACCATGTTTAGCGTGAGAAGAGATGCTGCCAGTACAACTGAACAAAACACGCCCAGAAGCGTTGTTTTAACAGCAATTCCAAATTATATTACCACATATAATACCAAGAATGGCACAAGCTATTCAGTAATGCCAAGTACATTGTATACAGTGCAGGCAGATCCAAGTATTGTTGCCACATCTACAGGTTTTACGTTTAATTTTGCTGCCGGCGACTTTGCAAAGAACCTGGTATTTAAAATTGATGGCAGCCAGGTAGATCTTTCTAAACAATATGCTGTAGCCTACACTATTTCTGATCCGGGAGGTTTAACAAAAAAAGCCGGTCTGGATACTGTTGTTGCAACAGTGGCTATCAAGAACAAATATGATGGTGTTTATACTACCTCGGGCACAATGGTTGACATAACTAATACAACTTTGCAAGAGTTTAATGTATTTTTGGCATCGACCAATAATACCACAGGGGTGCCTGCACCTCAGGAAATTGAGTTAAGAACAACCTCTGCAAATACTTGTGATGTTTATGATAACTATTTCTTTGGTGGCTATTATTATCCAATCGCATCAGGCACAAGCTATAGCCAATACGGAAGTTTTTGTCCTACGCTAACTTTTGATTTAGCAACAGACAAAATCACAGCGGTTGGTAATCACTATGGTAACCCTGCATCCAATGGCCGATATGGAAAATTAGATCCAACAGGTACTGTGAATGCATATGAAAGCGGCAAGATCACTATCAAATTTAATATGGTAGGCGGATCTGGCGTTACTGCAAACCAGGTGCGTACCACATGGGATGAAGTTTGGAAATTTAAAAAATCCAGGTAATTAATTTATACTTATAAAAAAAGGGCGATCTTGAATATCAAGACCGCCCTTTTTTTATAAGTTACTTCTTATCCACGCTATAACTCCCCGGCCCAATAAATAACAAGCCCAGGAAAACAACAGCGTCCTCAATAGCATGTGAGGCATCCATCAGGCTGCCGGTAGCTAAGTGCATTAATACGGCAACGGTAAGCTCAATAAGCAGTAACAAACAAACCGGCCTGAAAGCAAGCCCTATAACCAGTAAAAAGCCGCCAAAGGTTTCGGTAGCACCCGCCATAAAGCCCCAGAATTTTGGCAGGAAGTGTATGCCAGCGTATTTTGTGGCGCTGCCTATTTCGACCCATTTATCCGGCCCGCCCAGTAGTTTTGGGTAGCCATGAAAAACGAACATTACACCCAGACCAACGCGCATGAGTAATAAACCGGTGTTCCTGTATCTTCCTAATTTTGCTAATAGTGCCATGTTAAATATATTTTGCGTGTGTATGATGTGTTTGTACGGATAGGTTTAGCGTACGGCCAAATATCAGAGCCCGGTTATCGGGTATATGGCCTGCAGGGAAATCAAAGCAAACCGGGTAATTGTACTCTTTAACTACTTCCATCACAATTTGCTCAACAGTTTGCCCGAATGGGATATCGTTATCTTTCACCTCGGTAAAGCCGCCTACTATTAAACCGGCGAGGTTACTCAGTTTTCCGGCACGTTTCAGGGTGCGCAGCATACGGTCGGTACTATACAGGTATTCGCCCACATCTTCAATAAAGAGTATTTTATCATCATAACTATAATCAGAAGCCGAGCCCAGCATCGCGATAAGCAGGGATAAATTGCCACCAATTAAAATGCCCTCTGCATTGCCCTCTTTGTTATCCGTATGCGATTTAAAATCATAATTTACCGCATGGCCGAACAAAGCATTTTTAAGCGTTTTAAGCGATGTTGCCGAGGCGTCGGGAATGGTGATGGGCATTTGCCCGTGAATGCTTTGCAGCCCGTAATTGGCCCATATATGCGCATGTAAAACGGTAATATCGCTAAAGCCAACCATCCATTTCGGATTTTGGCCGAAACGCGTAAAATCCAACCGGTCAATAATACGGATAGTGCCGTATCCGCCCCTGGCTGCGATGATAGCTTTAATACTGTCGTCATCCAAAAAGTGCTGCATATCGCGGGCACGCAAAGCATCATCGCCGGCAAACTGATGATAAGATGCGGTTACCGTTTCGCCAAGAATAACCTCCAGCCCCCACGATTCAAGGAGCGCGATGGCATCCGTCATTGGTCGGGGCAGCTTTTTAGCGGGGCAGGTAATGGCAATTTTATCGCCGGGTTGCAGGTATGGTGGGTTCATATTAAGTCAAAAGTAAAAAGTTAAAAGTCAAAAAGCTGATTCGATTAGTAAGTTATTATTTCCGACCTCAGATATCTGACTTCTGTCCTCATCGAACATCAAAAAACGCTATCTTTGCCAAATTATAAAATATAGTTAAATAATTGGAACCACAAAAATATAAACGCTATACCATTACCGCTGCGCTGCCTTATGCTAACGGCCCGAAACATATTGGGCACCTGGCCGGCGCATATATACCTGCCGACCTGTACGCCCGTTACCTGCGCCTGCGCAAACGCGATGTTGTTTTTGTTTGCGGGAGCGACGAGCATGGCACCGCCATTGCTAACCAGGCCATGAAAGAGCATACTACGCCGCGTGCCATTGTAGATAAGTACCATGCTCTGATAAAGGATTGTTTTGACCAGATAGGTATATCGTTTGATATTTATCATCGTACAAGCTCTGAACTGCATCACGAAACCGCGCAAGACTTTTTTACCAACCTGAATGATAAGGGCATTTTCCTGGAAAAGGAAACCGACCAATATTATGATGAGCATGCCGGCGCCTTTTTAGCCGACCGCTACATAATAGGTACCTGCCCCAATTGTGGTAATGAGAATGCCTACGGCGATCAATGTGAAAAGTGCGGAACATCGCTCAGCCCGGAAGAACTGATCAACCCTCGCTCAACTTTAAGCGGCAATAAGCCTGTTTTAAAGCCAACCAAACACTGGTATTTACCTTTGAATAAATACGAAGACTGGCTGAAAGGCTGGATACTGAAAGGCCATGCCGACGATTGGCGCAGCACCGTTTACGGGCAGTGCAAAAGCTGGATAGATGGGGGCCTGCACCCCCGCGCCGTTACCCGAGACCTGGACTGGGGCATAAAGGTACCCGTACAGGGAGCCGATGGTAAAGTACTATATGTTTGGTTCGATGCGCCTATTGGCTATATATCGGCAACCAAACAATGGGCCATTGATAACGATAAAGACTGGAAGTTGTACTGGCAGGATAAGGAAAGCAAGCTGGTGCACTTTATTGGGAAGGATAATATTGTGTTCCATTGCATTGTGTTTCCGGTAATGCTGAAGGCTCATGGCGATTACATACTGCCCGATAACGTACCTGCCAACGAGTTTATGAATTTGGAAGGCGATAAAATGAGCACCAGCCGCGGATGGAGCATTGAGATGGATGAATACCTGACCGATTTGCCCAATCGGGTTGACGAATTGCGCTATTACCTTACCGCCATAGCCCCCGAAAGCAGCGACAGTGAGTTTACCTGGAAGGATTACCAGGCCCGTGTAAACAACGAATTGGTAGCTATTTTGGGCAATTTTGTCAATCGCGTAATGACATTAATGCACAAATTCTATGGTGGTAAAATAGAAAGTGATGCAGATATAATTACTTTGCAAGATGATAACCTGAACACTGAAGTTGGCAAGCTTTATGATGAATTAGAACGTAATTTCGAAGGTTATAAATTTCGTTCAGCGCAGCAAACAATGCTGGCGATAGCGCGCTTAGGTAATGTTTACCTTACTGAGAAAGAGCCCTGGAAAACCATCAAGGAATATCCTGCCGAAGCAAAGTTGGCTTTGCACAATTGCTTGATTCTGACCGGCCATTTGGCAACCTGCATGCAGCCTTTTTTACCCAACGCAGCAAAAAAGATATTTGGCATGCTGAATTGGGAAAAGGATGCGGTAACATTTGATGAGGAGATAATCTTCGCTAACGGGCACCAATTAAACCCATCGTCGTTACTGTTTGAAAAGATAGAAGATGATCTGATAGCCCGCCAGGTACAAAAGCTGATTGATAAAAAGTTAGCTATTGAAGGTCCGCCACAGGTTGTTGAAGCGCCGGTAATCCCCGCAAAGGAAAACATTAGTTTCGACCAGTTTGCCACTATGGATGTGCGCGTAGGTACCATACTTACTGCCGAAAAAGTTGCCAAAACCAAAAAACTGATGAAGCTGACCATTGATACAGGCATAGATCAGCGCACCGTAGTATCGGGCATTGCCGAACATTATGAGCCCGAAGGCATTATTGGTCAGCAGGTAAGCATACTGGTAAACCTTGAGCCGCGCGAAATAAAAGGCATCCTATCGCAAGGAATGATACTGATGGCCGAGAATGCCGAAGGCAAGCTTAGCTTTGTAACACCATCTACGTGGATGCCGAACGGATCGGTAGTAAGATAATGCTTTTAATGTGCAAATGAGTAGATGTGCATATGCCTGCCTGTCGGCAGACGGGTGCAAATGATGTTTTAACGGCTTGCCCACTTTTATTATAATTTGCACATTTACCCATAGGCACATTTGCACATTATTTCTACATTTGCACATTGAATACAAGGTCCCGTAGTTCAACGGATAGAATAGGAGTTTCCTAAACTCTAGATATGAGTTCGATTCTCGTCGGGACCACAAATGACCCATCCATGGGAACGACATGGGAAAGATCGTTAAAAGCCTTTAGATGGAAATCTGAAGGCTTTTTTTTGTTGTTTTACTGAGAACTTAAGACAAGGTATCGGTAGAATATACAACTTTGGTGTTACGGGTACCAGTTGGAGCCGGGTATACGACCATAGCATATGGTAGCGTAGCAGATTTTGATATTTGGCAAGTAAAGTATAAGTCAAAATTAAGGAATGCCGCTCAAGCCAAATAAAACCCTAACTTGCATTACGTTCCCCGTATTAAACCATTTAAACTTACCCCGTATGGATGTCGTTGGTGCTGCGTTGGCTTTAATACTCATTATTGGTTTGGTGCTTTATTTTCGGCTCAAGGAACAGCGGCGAAGTTGGGAAAACAGTTCCGAGGATTACAAGCGGCTCTTCGACGGCATCCCTACGCCGATGTATATTTATGACGCGCAGACTTTTCGTTTCCTGGCCGTAAATGATGCTGCTATTGAGCAATACGGCTATACCCGGGAAGAATTCTTTAACCTGAATCTCACCGATATCAGGCCGCCGGAAGAGATCCCTGCCCTGCTCAAATTCCATGAAAGCCTGCCGGAAGGCCATGTGAATGCGGGCCGCATGCTGCATTGGAACAAGGCCGGGCAACGCTTTTATGTTAGCGTTTATACCCATCATACCATGTTTGAGGGCAAAAGCGCACGCCAGGTCCTGATCGTCAATATCGATGAAAAGATGCGGGCCGAGCAGATCCTACTCGAGAAATCTGCTGAAATGGAGAATATGCTCGATAGTATTACGGATGGCTTCTACGCGCTAAACAGTAACTGGGAGGTCACCTTTATAAACAAAGCCGCCGAACAGGCGCTTTCCTGCACCCGTGATGAGGTTATGGGCAAGAACCTGTGGGACTTTTTCCCGAATTCCCGGGAAGGCCGCTTTTATTCCGAATACGAACGCGCCATGAACGAAAGGGTCAGCGTACATTTTGAAGAACTCTACGCCCCGCTGGGGGTCTGGGGCTCTATGAATGTTTACCCGACCAAGGACGGGATCGCGGTTTATTTCGTTGACATTACAGAGCAAAAGAAGATACAGGAAAAGATCTATATTGACGGGCAGAACCTCCGGGCCATTATCAATAATACGCGTGACCTGATCTGGTCGGTGGACCGACAATCCAAGATCATCACCGCCAATCAGGCTTTTTGGGATCGGGTAAGAGACCTGACCGGCAAAGAGGAAGACGAGGTCACCAATGCTGATTTTGTGCAGGATAGAGTGGCAGTATTTTTCGAAAGCTATGAGCGGGCCTTTAAAGGTGAGGCGTTCAGCGTTGTTCGGCAACGGGAGTTTGGTGGCAAAAATATTTACGAGGAACTGCGTTTTAACCCCATCCTTGACCTTCGTGAGCAGGTCATCGGTGTGAACTGTTTGCTCCGGGACATTACAGAGTCGCAGGAACACCTGTATAAGATTGAAGATCAGAACAAGCGCCTGAGGCAGATCGCCTGGATCCAGTCCCACCGCGTTCGCGCGCCGTTAGCCAGTATCTTGGGTCTTGTTCAGCTTTGCAGCCTGGACGATTCGCCAAATGCTGAGATCATCCCCATGCTGCAAAAAGCAGCTAAAGATTTGGATCAGGTTATCATGGATATCACCACTTTAACTGACGACTTGATTTGATTTCAAATTACCGCCTTGCCCAAAAAGCGGGGATCTCAACCTCGACCATCAAAACTATGCTTCAACTCCTCATCAATTCCATACCCATTAAAAGCGGGGTGGCATCAGAGACTAACATTCTGTCCGGTTATAAAATAGACCACTGTGGTTTTTCTCACCTCAAACCAGTTAATAGATTGCAAATATTGCGGGGATTGGCTTAAGTGATCGGCAATTAAAATTACATCAAATTGTCCTCCAAACCCGCTGCACAATGTAGATCAGCCTTAAAAGAGTTCGAGTTTTGTAGTCTAGGGACCACTTTTTTAACTAATTTAAATCCTGTAAGTCAGTAACTTACAGGATTTTTAATTTGTTTCTGATAAATATCGGACACTAAAGTGCCTTTCATGATTATTATAATGAAAGAGCAACTATCGGCAGGTGCGTATCAGGATTCGAACCTGACTTCATGTATTGCTACATGTTTTCACCAGCGAAGTATCACATACCTACGGCATCTTTCATCTATACCATTAAAAAGAAGAGCAACATGTAACCGGCGTTTGATTAGCGATTAACAGTCGAAGTAACGCGCGGTTTACGGCATCTTCTTTTGTGTTTTTTAAAAGAAGGGCTAAAAGCAATAAGCCATTCATTACCTGCGCGTAGCTATGCCCGCCAACAGGACCGGGTTGAAGTAAGACTTATTTACGGCACCTTCTTTTTGTTTTTTTACACCGTCGCTAAAGCTAAGGCGTACAAGGTAAAGAGCAACAGGCAACGCGGGAAATTTTGTAAGGAATTGAACCTTATACAGTTTGCACTGCACTGACCACAGCATTTCTGTTTGGGCGAAGTAACCCGCATTTACGGCATCTTTATATTTTTAATAATTTTAAAAAGAAGGGTAAAAACCAATAAGTCGCTTGTTGTACCGTGCTCTAATCCAATTGAGCTACCCTTGCGGGGACGGATTCGAACCGCCAACCCCGGCATTAAAATCGAAGTAAGACTTATTTACGACACCTTCTTTTACCCCCCGGCCCCCTAAAGGGGGTGGAGAGTTCCTATTCCCCCTTTAGGGGGTTAGGGGGCTAAGGAGCAACAGGCGAACGCGGGACGGGGATACGCATGCGGACTCGAACCACCAGCATCACTGTTGCGACACTGCCCTTCCCCTTGTGAGCGCGAAGTAACCCGTTTCTACGGCATCCTTATACCCCCCAGCCCCCTAAAGGGGGAGTTTCTGAACGGCAAATTTCATATCTGCTATTCAGTTCCCCCTTTAGGGGGTTAGGGGGCTTATAGTTCTATTTGGTTGATAGCGTCCAGTGCCGAGCCACCTGCTTCCAACGCGGCTAACACGTCGAAAATCTTATCGCTCCAGCCCGCTACCAGGTACACATCGTTTTGTAATAGTGTGAGCGGCGACTGGCCGTAACCTTTCAGATCAAACAGATAGAGTTTGGCCTGTGGGGCAACCTGGCGCTTGTAACGCTCCCAGTAGTACTGGATATGCAGTTTTGAGCCACCGGCGGCGCTGTTCCACAACTGGCAATCGGTGAAGATGAACACTTTGTCCATTTGCACCTTACGGGATAAGATATCCTGTATCACCAGGTGGCCGTTGGTGGCATAGCCTACTTCGCCCTCGCGGCGGTAAAACTCCTGCACGTTGCCCAATATGTTGGCGCGTGGCACCGCTATGGTTTTCCAGGTATCGCCAAACATGCCTACCTCCACGTTTTTGCAGCGGCTTTGCAGCAGCATGGCCAGCATCAGGCCAACGTCGTACAGCAGTATTTTGCTTTTGGCCGATACAGGTGTCTGCATCGAACCTGATACGTCGCAGGCCAGTAACACACGGGTTTCGTAACCAAAACCTTTGATGTTGGCGGCGCTTGCCTGTACGGCTTTTTCCAAAGCGTCCAACAGTTCGCCGGTGTAGCCTTTGTTTTGGCCCTTAAACAAGGCGCTCACTTGTTTGAACACGCTTATGGCAGACGTCTTCACCGATGGCTCAGCTATCAGCTCGCGGTAGGCGGCCAGGTAACGGAACGGAAACTGCTTTGCCTTAGTCACCTCATCGGCATCAGCTAAGCGGGCGCATACTTTTTGGAAGTGGGTGTAGCTTACGCCCGCCTCCTGTATGTTGCGCAGGTTACGCAGCAGGGCCATATAACCCAGCTTGCCGCTGTCTACCAGTTCTTCCCATTTGGCTTTAAAGGCCGCGGCCTTTGCTTCCTCGCTGTCGAAACCGGCCTGGCCGAGGGCCGACAACTCCGTTTCCCAGGTGTAAGGGGTTTGCAGGGTGCCGGCTACTATTTTGTTGAACAGGGCCTGCTGTGCATCGTCCTTGGCACGTGGGTGCACCAGGAACAGCGCGTCGCGCAGTTTGATGGCGGTATCGCGGTTGTACTTGGCAAACTGGTACTCGTCGAAACGGTTGAACGCGGCCTGCAAACCTTTTTGCAATTGCTTTGATAAGCGGTTCAGCTTTTTAGTGCCGGTACGTTGGTTCAGCAATTCGTAGCAGGCCAATATCTCGGTGATCTCGTCGGCACGGTTAACCACGCCTTCGGTTACCCGGGCGACCAGATCGTCGCCCGAGTGCAGCTTAGCCAATTCGGTAACCAGCACCAGCGGTACCGAACGCATATACATTTTGGTGCGCGCATACACCGCCAGCTTACCCACAAACACGGGGTTACCCGCTGCAATTAATACTTGCAAACGTGCCAAACGCGCCTCGTTCTTCTCGTAAAAGGAATCGTTTAAGCTCCAGGTAACCACGGCGGTGTACAGCTCCATCTCGGGCGAAAGCACAAAGGCCTTTGCACCCTCATGGTTTACAGTGGTTGTTTTAAATTTGCTTAACAGGTTGAATTTCATTTTGAACCTCCTTTTTTGTTTTGTTGATACAAAGATTGGGAGGTACTGCGCAGTGTATTTGCGCAGGTGAGGGTTGTTTTAAATATTTTTAGATATTTATGAAATACAGTAGCATTAGGGGATTGGACACACGCGGCACGCGTGCGCCAGCTTGGGAATTATTTGAAAAAAAGAATTATTTATTAAAATATATTTTTAATTTTAGTGTAAAGTAATTGCGTAAGACAATGAATATCAGCGAAATGATTGGCAGTACCGAACGTTTATTGCAAGAAAAAAATGTTACGGAGGAATTTGTGTCAAAAAGGCTGAACAGTCTTTTTATTCAGTTGTCAGAAGAACTTTCACCAAGCCCGGAAGTCGGAATAGCTCATTTGTTCATTGAAAAATGGAAGAAAAAACTTGAGGAAAATGAAGAAAAGCATAATGCCAGCCATAAAGTAGTAATCGACGGAATAGAAGACCTGACTGCTATGCTGTTAAAACTTAATAAGTCAATAAAAAACAAACAAGATACAACATTCCTGACTGAGGCGATTATGAAAAAGAGTGGAGCATTTAAGATCCCCGCCGGCTACACCGATTATTCTTGGGTCTTAAACGACGGCGAAATAGCAACAAACTTATTCATATTTCAGAAAGAAGCGCTTACCGAAATTGGAACTCACATCCATAAATTTCGCTATCTTAATTTTCTACTCAAATTTTTCAGGGCTGTTATTTTTGCATTGACGGCAGTTGCGGCATACTACATTGGTGGATTTGTTGAAGATGAATTAAAATTAAACAAGCTCGTCATCGCATTGATAGCTACCTTAATTTGTTTCTATACTACGGATGCATGGCTAAACAGGCTGAAAACAAAAATATTTTGGCGGATATCTGGGCAGCTATTTCAGCATATTAAAGATACTTATATACAATATATCGGGCTGAAATTACAATTCGATGAATTGATCAAAAAATGGCCTGAAATTCTATCAGGAGAATAAAAACGCAAGACATATTAAGACACACGTAGCACTCGTGCGCCAGCTATGGGTCTATTTTCAAACAATCACATTTTTGCTATGATGTCGTCTTGCCTTACAGGGGCGGCAAAAATTGCTTAACTTTTTTATTTAGTTCGACCACCTCGTCAGAACATTTGAGAATCCTCTCAAACAATGTCCTGAGTTCCATTTCCGTGTAATTTAGTGTTTTTGCGCCGTCACGTAGCGATAGCAAAGAAATATCATCCGTTTCAAATCGAGCGATCTGTACGTAATGCGCAAAGAAATTTCGTTGCTCTTTGATATATCTTAATTCACCGAAGAGCTTACCATACTGTTTCTTAAAATTAGTACCTGCTGCTTTCTTGACCAAGGCCTCCATCGTGGCGATCTTGCCGTCAAAATGAAAACGGTCTAACAACACTTCCCTCATCATATCCCAGCGTGTACCACGCTCCCCCACAAAGAAATCCAGTATAAATGCTTCAATATATTTTTCGAGCCAACTGCAAGCTCAATAATATGGCCGCGGTGATTGTGCCCCATCAGGGCGCGTTCTTCAACAGATTGTGACATATTTAAAATGTTAACGTACAAATAATCACGAGACATTACTTTTGTTTAAAGTATCGCTTTTCCCAATATGATACCCATTCATCTTTAAAAAGTTCTCTTTTAAATTCAGCTTCACTAACTGAGGGCAGTATAGAGTAATTGCCAAGTGTTGATTTCCAGACAAACAATGTAACGTTTAAGTTATATATCAATTTGAACATTAATTTTTCAGGGGTTATATCAAGAATCACATTACAAGAACACAAATTGGCTTGGTTTAACTGATGAAAAATATGCTCTATATAGCTTGATATTGCATTTCTACAATGATCAACTGGGGATGAGTAACGAGTATCTTCCTTTAGAAGAAATGCTTCATTTATATCAGGAAATATGTCATGTAAAACATTGCTTAACTTTAAGTCAGGAGTAACATCGTTTAACAAATACCCCAAAACCAGTTTTCCCTTTTCGTCAATATGAGAAAGCACAAACGAAATGTCTTTCAATTTAGAAATAGTTACACTGCAATTGGAAAAGTCTAAGATTGTTTGACAATAACTATGGATTATTTCACCCTTTGAAGCATCATCGTCTATTAGACAGCTGAACAACGATGATTCCAATTTTTTAAAATTTTGCAAATCATTATTTGACGAGGGATAGTCATTCCACAGAAAATCGATTATTTTTATATTGTTAAATGAATCTAAAATTATATTTCCCCCATGTAAATCATTATGAATTATTCCATAATGGTGTGCTTTTTCGATTCCCGCAGCGATTTGTTGAACTATTCTTGTGTAAGAATCGAAATTTAATTTATCCTGTGTAATAACGTCGCCAATCGTTTTTCCTGGAATGTAATCCATAAGATAACCGATGCAAAGAGATTCTTCTGCATTTTTTTTTACCGAAACAAGCGCATAAACAGTTCCTATTTCAGGCTCTGCTGATAACAATGCCAATTTTCGAAACTCCTGAATCAAAAAGAAACTGTCTTTAGGGTGATCGTAATCGATAAATTTCAAAACGTATTTTTTACCGACGTCTTTATCGGTATACAAATACGCGTTTGAGTCATCCCTTAATGGTGAACAATCGTCGATATTTATTATTATATCTCTATAATCAAACATAATTTCTATTTGTTAATATTCGTTTTTCTCTAAAATTCTTCTTTTAGAGAAGGCCGTTCTGGCCACATTTTAAACTATTGCAGTATTAGCAGAGGTCGTATTATATGTGCATAAAGGCACATTCAAAAGCCCTAAACATCAAAATACAGAGGATTTTTCACTAACCAATTCTCAAAATATTCTTTGATAATCCTATCAATATTAGACCTATCTGCGCCATCCCAATACCATTGGTTTTCCGTAGTCATCAGATCATCTTTTGCAAAGTATAAACTATAAAAATCATATAATTCTTTATCGTAGTCCAATTCGATGCACAGGTTTTTTAAGGTGCCAAGAACAGAGAAGTAATTCTTCTCGCCTTTCAGGCATTGGTCTATCAGAAACGACGCGCATTTTTTTACCGCTTTATGGGCATCACTATAATCCAGATTCAATTCATCAAAAACCTTATCTGTTAAAACCTTTAACTCAAACTGATTATAGAATGGCATTATCCCCGCTAAGATGACAAGGCTTTCAGTTTCGAAACCAGCCATCATCATATCAACGGCCCAGTTAACCCAGGTCTCGTCGACACTGCGGTTGAGGGCTTTGTAGGCTAATATTTCGGCGGTTGATGGGATGGGTTGCATGAATTATGATACTTGTAGAAGTTGATTAATCCAGTTTAGGGTCAAGTCCAATTTCCTGAAAAAAACGTAATTCAAGTTTGTTGCGTTTTAACGCCAACTGACGTTTTACCTTTTTGCTTAAATTTCTAAAGTGCTTTCGAACGGTGTTAGGATTAAAATAATCACCTACTTTTCTTAAACTTGGTACAGAAAACTCCATATAGCATTCTTCTTCAGTTCCAACTACATCAAGAACCATAATATTATACTCAAAGTCGTTGTAACCTCGATGAGCAATATAGTTGTTTCGTGTATCAATAATCATATTATGTCGCATGATGTCGCCATCATTTTTAAAATATGTCGACGATTCAATCGACGAAAAGCCGTCATTCGATTTGGAGAAAATTTTGCCATAGGAGATTATCGCCTTCTCCCACAGTGCACTGACTATTAAATTATTCGCGTTTTTTACTTTTCCCAATAAGATAATATTGTCCATACAACCAATCATTTCCTCAATATCGAGTAATATCAAATGCAAAGAAATAATAGGTTTGGCTATTACATTGTCAATCTCGTATCGCATAATGCTGTCTTTTCTCGAGACTGTGTTTAGCAAAAAGTCTTTTAGTGTATTGTCTGTTTCCATCGTGTTTAATTTATCATGCCAATAGCTCCGACAAGTATCCCATTTTTGGGGTTCTATGCATCTATTACAAAATCACTGAACGGGTATTGATTTTGTCAAGTTCCGGGAAACTTTGCTTTAACTGTTTCCATCTATCTAAAACAACCAAAACTAACTTTCCTACTTCTACCATGTTATAAGCGAAATTTATCTTAGCTTCTAAACTAAAAGCGTTCAATCCTTTATCGACATCTACAACTGTTAAGTTTACTCCTTGGTCATCTACGTGTTTCGAAGCATGTACATGTTGCCTGCTTAAATGGATATAATCAGAAGCCTCCTTATATAATCTCAACACACCGGGAAAAACAGCATCCAATTTTTTGGCTAAAAAACCATCAGATAAATTTTCTCCTGTATGGCTTTTATAGCGGTTAATTGGCTTCCCATCCATAAAATACATGAAGAAATCATTAGGATCGCTTACCTGCATAAAGGCAAAAAAACGTAAGGCGTTATCTAATTGCAACCTGATAAGAGGAATTGCAGCAATGTAATTGTTAGCGTTTATTAATGTGACATAACCCTCTGTTAACTGAATAGTTCGGTTAATTACAGAAATAGCCAATGTGTCAATTAAATACATGGTTTGATTATTCGCTTGTAGAATTTCGTCTCCAATCTTAATGAATTTTACATGAGTTATTGAAAGTTCCTTGATGTACTCAGCTAATTTTATTTTTTCAGTTTCCATTTTATTATATTGAATTAGTTTTACTTATTAGTGTTTACCTTTAGTATCCTGATGTAAGTTATGTTCAAATAATCTTTCCATTTCTCCCCAATTTTCACTATATTGTATCGAAAGCTGCGAGAGCGTTTGTTGAGCAAAGCGCATGGCGCCGGGCGCAAAGCGTGAGTGAAAATATTTTTAAAATATACCCACATTTACCCCCCCTCTCTGTCATTTCGACCAGAGGGAGAAAACTTTACAAAGCGACCCTCGCGGTGCTGTAAATGTTCGTAAAGTTTTCTCCTCCTTACAGTCGTTCGAAATGACATGATGGGTGAGGTTGGTGGTTAGTAAAAATACCACCTTTTACCACCCTGTTTGTTCATTGATTCATCGGTTTATTAGTTGGTTGAAATTGCAAATTTGATAATGGTGGGTGTAAAATATACCGACAAATACCCACCTTTGCCACCCAGTACCACCCTTTTTTAAGGGCAAGTATTGCGAAAATGGTAATTTCATTCAGTCATTGTGTCATTAGTCCTTAGGTCATTTTTTGTTGTGCAAATACCACCTTTTACCACCCATGTCGCTTTGCCGCCTGTCTCAGTGATTGCCACGCTTCGCTCGCAATGACATACAGGGCGACGGGTCAATCCTCCGGCTTTTCCTTCGGGTCGGCCATGCGGACGATGCGGGGGTTGAATTGGGCGAGTACTTCCACCAGGTCGCCTTGCGCGGCCATTACGGTGTGGATGTCTTTGTAGGCCATGGGCGCCTCGTCAACGTCGCTGCCCATCAGGGTAATGCGTTTGTCGATAAGGTTGGCGGCAATGGCGGCCTTGTCCAGCGTTTTGAAAGCGGCGCTGCGGCTCATCAACCGGCCCGCGCCGTGGCTTGCCGAGTTGATGCTGCTGGCATCGCCCTTACCGCGCACCACAAAGCCGGGTGTGCTCATGCTGCCGGGGATGATGCCTAACACACCTTCGCCGGCCGGTGTCGCGCCTTTGCGGTGTACCATTACTTCGGTACCGTCGGCAAGGTGTTCGCGCCAGGCAAAGTTGTGGTGGTTCTCTATCCGCATGGCGGGCTGCAGGCCAAGGGCACGGGCTATTTTGTTGTGTATCTCGTGGTGGTTGGCGCTGGCATATTCGCCGGCAAGGTTCATGGCTATCCAGTACTCCTGGCCCTCGTCTTTGTCGAGGTCGAGCCAGGCCAAATGTTTGGCTTCGGCTGGGAGTTTGGTTTTGCTCATGGCTATACGGCTGTAATGGTCGGCCACCGAGCCACCAAAACCACGCGAGCCCGAGTGCGACAACAGGGCCAAATAGTTACCCGCCGGGATGTTGGGCAGGGCACCTTCGGCGATGGTTAGTTCACCCCACTCCACAAAGTGGTTGCCGGTGCCGCTGGTACCGAGCTGGGCGTAGGCTTTATCCTTGAGCGAGCGGATGACCTTGGTTTCGCCCCAGGTTTTACTATCGAACAGGGAGCTGTCGTGATAGCTTTTGGTGGTGCAACCCATCCCGAAGTATGTGTTATCGAGCAATAGCTCTTTCAGCTTGTCGGTTTGGGTATCTATCATCGCGGCAGGCAGGTCGAAAATGCTGAGGCACATGCGGCAGGCAATATCCACACCCACCGCGAAGGGGATGATGGTATTGGCTGTGGTAGCCAGCACGCCGCCAATGGGCAGGCCGTAACCCTGGTGTGCATCGGGCATTAAAGCGCCGGCCACGGCTACGGGCAGCTGCACGGCGGTACGCATCTGGGCCAGGGCGCCAACTTCGATATGCTCGAGTCCCCATACGGGGAAATGGGCAATCTCCTGCTTGAGCGCGAAGGTGCTGCGTTCCTGCTTTACGAAGCGGCCCTCTTTACGGAGGTTGATGACGCTTTCGGCCAGGTTTTTGAACTTACCGCCTTTTTTGAGGGCGTAGGGCATCGGGTCGGCAATGAGGGCTTCGAGGTTGGCGAGGATAGCAGGTTTATCCATTACGCCGTGCTTGAGCAGCCCGTTGGCCACGCGGCTAAAGCTGACGAGTATTTCGACGTCGTTAATGCCGAGGGCTTTAAGTTCGTTGTTGGTTACTTTGTCCTTTTCCATAGGATGTTTTCTTTATAATGATACAAAGAAATATGGTTAGTGCGCAGTGTATTTGCGCAGTAAAGAATAAATGAATAATTTCAAAAAAATAAATCCGAAATCGAACATCCGAAATCCGAAATCAAAGTATGCCTGTAAACCGCAATGCCCTTATCCGTTACCGTACTATTGACCAGTGCCTGCAAAACCGCCGCCGGAAGTGGACGCTGGATGATCTGATAGATGCCTGCAGTGATGCTATTTATGAATATCAAGGTATTGATACCGGTGTAAGCCGACGCACGGTTCAGGCCGATATGGAGATGATGCGCAGCAATAAGCTGGGATACGAAGCGCCCATTGTGGTGGTTGATAAGAAGTACTACACCTACAGCGATAAGAATTATAGCATCACCAATAGTCCCATTAACCAGCAGGATATGCAGGTGCTGAGCGAGGTTTCGGGCTTGTTGAAGCAGTTTAAGGGTTTTAACCATTTTACGGACCTGAACGAGATGGTGAGTAAGCTGGAGGATAAGATATATACCCAAAAAACACAGAGCTCGCCGGTGATCGACTTTGAGAAGAACGATAACCTGAAAGGGCTGGAATGGATAGAGGTAATACGCAAGGCTATTGTAGCGAAGAAAACGATTTGCATTACTTATCAATCTTTTAAAGCCCGTGAGGCCAGTACGTTTTGCTTTAGCGGATACCTGCTTAAAGAGTACCGCAACCGCTGGTTTGTTTTAGGGATGCAGCACAAGCGCAACGCGCACATTATGAATTTGGCTCTGGACAGGATACATGCCGTAGAAGAGCACGATGAACCTTACCGGGAGAATACTGAGCTTAACCTGGCAACTTATTATAATGATTGTATAGGGGTAACTAAATCTCCCGGTCAGCGTGATTGTGAGGTGGTGTTCTGGATAGATGCGGCTAACGCGCCTTATGTGGTAACCAAGCCTTTGCACCATACCCAAAAGCTGTTGAGTGAAGATGAGACCGGGAAGATATTCAGCATTAAAGTAATACTGAATTTTGAGTTGGAGCGAGAATTATTAGGCTTTGGGGCCAAAATGAGGGTACTTGGGCCAAGAGTATTGGTAAAGCAGATAAAGGCGCAATTGAAACAAACATTGGAACAATACGATGCCATAAATACCATCACCTATAATGGTGATGGTTGATCATGTACAGATATAGCGTTTCAATTAAATAAGGTAGTCGCTGGAAATCCTTCATTAAACAGGTTCAGCCAGTAAGGGTGCTATTGGCAGCTTAACCAAAGCTTTTGCTAACAAGTGGGCATCAAAAGGTGTAAATGTGAACGGCATTGCACCCGGCTATATCGCGACAGGCAATACCGACGCGTTACGTACTGATCCGGACAGAAGCAAATCGATATTGGATCGAATACCCGCCGGCCGTTGGGGTGAAGTAGAAAATTGAATTAACTTATTGGAAATACATTAATTGGGTGAGTGCCTCAACTTAATAAGATTATATACTGAATATTGATTATGACGCGACTACTTATTGATGAAAAGCTAAATAAATATAAATAAGTATACGTTGTTTATTTTGACCGACACGCTAAAAAATGACAATCCAAAAATGTCATTAGGATCATAATATTTAACATGTAATAAAATATTTGTAGAAATTTGTTTTTATTATTTATAAACCTAATATTTACATAACTTAAAGATTATGCAATATATTTTTTGAGTTTGTTGAAGACCGCTTTCCCCAGGTCAGACACAGGTTTTCCTTTTCCATAGATCCTTATTATTAACATGAAAAAAACATTCATACTGGCATTGCTATGCCTTGTTATTTCCCAGGTAAAAGCTCAGTATAATACTGAAGTTGTTTCTAACCCATCTATACCATTATATATTTATTTGGGTAGTTTACCTGAAAGTTCAGGAGGTAATTTAAATAAATTAAAAGCTGATGTGTTAGGAGGAGCATGGGAATCATTCTCTACCGGAGAAACTACGTTTTATATATCCAATAGAAACGGTTTAAAAATAGATCAAACTACGATGGGCAGTACTAATGCAGGCCGGTATTCCCTACATGCTTATACTAACTCGGCTAACGGTATGGATTTTTATTTATTAACAAATAATTGGATAGCCATAGCGGTAAAATCATGTATGCTGGGTGGTGGCAATGCAACTCAGCTTATTACAAATACATATTCTGCAAATGCCCCGAGCGGCGTTACCGAAATTACACCCTTAACAATCAATCCCATATTGATCACTAATGAATTAGGTAATGTGGGAATTGGCACAATAGCACCCGGGTTAAAGTTTCATACCGATGGAGCAACCGGTTTTCCGGCAAGCTCAGGGACAACACAAACAGGTGTAATGCGGTTAGGTGTTACCGGCGGATATGGCTCAGTACTTGATTTTGGTTCTAATGGTGTTTTAGGACAGGGGTGGATACAGTCGACAGACAGAAGTAATTTGGCTTTAAATTACCCCCTACTGCTAAATCCGAATGGAGGCAATGTAGGCATTGGGACTAACAACCCCGGCGCAGGTCTTCAGGTTCAAAAAACATCCCAACTGCAGCCTGCTATAATGATCGGTGGGGCATTTTCAAATGGTCCCCGGCTACAGGTATATGGGCTGGATGCTGATTCGCAAGCCTATATGGGCTTAGGCGCGGATATGGGCGGAGGGCCCTATGAACACAGTGTTTACTTTCCCACAGGTCCTTCCTGGGCCCCTGGTAAATTAACTTTTGGTGATTATAATGGCTCACAGTATAATACCAGGATTACCTTATTGCAAAATGGCAATTTGGGTATCGGTGCAACGGGGCCCAATGTTAAATTGCAGGTGAACTCTAATAATAGCGGCACTGGTTATAACGATTGGATTACAGCGAATTTTGGTGCGGCGTCAGGAGACCGGCTTGTAGTTGGATTATTAGACGGAACAGCAACAATAGGCGCACATAATAACACACTCACTGCCTGGTCGGATATTTCAATAAATCCCTTCGGTGGACGGGTAGGCATTGGCACAAAAACGCCAAATGCCAATCTTGAGGTAAATACAAACACAATAATGGGCACGGGAGGCGATAAGTTTAATACCGCCCTCACCTTAATAAAAAACGGAGACGCCTATGGTATAGATTATCCTGCACTGGTAATAAAGCATAGCGGCAACGGAGTGAATAGCTACGGCAACCCGGGGAGTGATAATGGTATTATTCAGATAACAGGATTTAATACCGGCGTATCAAACAAAGCTATTAACTCTAATAACAACTTTTATGTATTTACAAACGGTACGGTGGCTGTAAATGCGAGCCGTGTACCCACCGGCTATAATTTCGCAGTAGGTGGTAACGCCATAGCTGAGCAAATGACCGTTATGTTACAGGCCGATTGGCCCGATTATGTTTTCGAAAAGGATTATGCCTTAATACCGCTAAAAGAATTGGGCGACTATGTAAACAAAAACCATCACCTCCCCGAAATCCCATCGGCTGCCGAAGTTAAAAAAGACGGCCTGAACCTTGGTGAGATGAATGGTCTACTGATTAAAAAAGTGGAGGAACTGACGCTGTACCTGATCGAAAAGGAAAAAGAGATCAGGGAATTAAAAGCATCACAGGAAGAACGGCTAAAAAAGCTGGAGCAGCGCTTAGAACTTTTAGAGAAACAATAACGTAAAAAACTGCAACCTATCCACCTTATGAAAAAACTTTGGCTCAGCTTCCTATCAGGATTAATTTTCCTGAATTTTTCTTACGCTCAAAATACGTTCCCTACACCAAGTGGTGCGGTTGGGATAGGTACAACCAGCCCGGCATCAGGTCTTATGCTGGATGTTATTGGCAATGGTAGTTTCTCGGGCGCTTTATCATTGGGCTTAGGAGGAGGGGGGACTAATGTTTTTCAGCAAACATTGGCTCATAATTATAATGGCATACCCTATGTAAGCTATCCGGGCCAATTCAGGTGGTACGCATCTCCTAATAATTCGTTGTATAAGGATAACGCGTTATTTCAGTTACGCTCCTGGGATGCCGGGACAAATACAGAGAATACGATGGCCACCTTTACAGGTGGTGGAAACTTTGGTATTGGAACAACTAACCCAAAAGACTATTTACACGTATTTTCCGGGACGGCTAACTCGCTTACTACTGCGGCCAGATTAAGTGGTGGTGATGGTGGACCTGATGCCGGAACATCAATGCTTTTTACCAGTGCCTATAGTGATGGGTCCTGGCTTACCGGGCGCATTGGAGCATTATCATCTGGATATGGTACGGATTACGGTAGTTCATTGGTATTCCATACCAATAGCGGGGCGTCAACGGCTACTTTAACAGAGAAAATGCGTATCGATAAAAACGGGAATGTGGGCATTGGCACTACAAGCCCTTCAACGATGCTTCATGTTACCGGACCGGGCACTGCTTATGGCAATATACTTACTACTGTAACGCCAAGCCTGTACTCGAACGGTAATGCAAGTGGATTAGGATATGGATTGCTTAGCAATAGCACATTTGCCAATCAGGGCGCATGGTCGAATATTGGCCTGGTACAGCAAACATCAAATGCAAATGATATTGCTGCCGGTGTACACCTGGCAATTTACGGATGGTACCAAAATAGCGGGACATCAGTGCCAATATCGTTAGGTGGGGGATACGCGGGCATTAATCCATCGGTTTACATCGCATCGGGTGATGCTTACGGAAATGGAAACGTTGGGGTTGGGACTACAGCGCCCGTTGATGTTTTCACGATTAAAACCGGAATAATTAGCACAGGTACGTATGGTGGCGATTTTTTACGATTAAAAAGCTGGACCGGTACACCCGGAGGCACTACAAGTAATATTTTTGGAGGTGGTGCTATACGATCGACTATTACAGATGGTGTAGGTGGATTAACGTTTAATGCAGATGCGTCGATTAATGTAAGTGCTACAAATAATGGTAACGAGATCATGCGGGTTATGGGGAATGGCACTGTTGGTATTGGGACGACAAGCCCGCAAAAAACACTTCATATTTTAACCGGCGATCAGGGCAGTTCAAGAATACGGATCGAAAACGGTAACACTGCTGCCGGGGGAAGACCCTTCGATCTGGTGGCCGGCGTTAATAATATCTCGCAAGGGGGATTTAGTATTTATGACGCAAATGTAGCAGCAACAAGATTTCTTATCGATAACAATGGCAATGTGGGTGTTGGTACAACCAGTCCTGGAGCTGCGCTATCTGTTGTAAGCAGTAATCCCGTTATTCAGCTTTTTGATACGGATTATAATCCGGGTAACGGCACCGGGATAGGGAAAATAGCATTCGGTTCGTCAGCCGAATGGGCATCAATTGAGGCTTTTAGAAATAATGGCACAGCAGACGATGTAACCTATATGAAATTTTCGACAAGTTTTGCATCAGGTGCTGGTGGCGATGGGATTAACATGGAAAGAATGCGTATTACTCATAATGGCAATGTAGCTATCGGTACCACTGACCCTAAAGGCTATAAACTTGCCGTAGCAGGCAATGCCATAGCCGAACAGATGACGGTAAAGCTGCAAGCCGACTGGCCAGATTATATCTTCAAAAAAGATTACACCTTAATGCCTTTGGGTGATTTAAAAACCTATATCGATAAAAATCATCACCTGCCCGAAATACCCTCTGCCGCCGATGTCGAAAAAGATGGTTTGAACCTGGGCGAAATGAATAAGCAGCTGGTGAAGAAAGTGGAGGAGCTGACGCTGTATTTGATTGAGAAGGATAAAGAGCTGACAGACCAAAAAGAAATATTAAAGAGGATGGAAAAAAGGTTGGAGAGTTTAGAAAAAAATCAAAAATGAAAAAAACAAGCTTATTAGCAGTTGCCATAATCCTGATTACTCAAAGTTCATTTGCACAATGGACTAATTCGGGAAACGATATTTATAATACCAATTCGGGGGATGTAAGTATCGGATCGAATTTTACCGGTGCGAAATTTAATGTTTATAATGGTAATTCCTGGGGTACAACGCCTAAAAGTAGTTATTTACTAGCCACCTTCAGTAGTTCTTGCGGAACCGGGAATGTTCTTCAAAACAATTTGTGGCTGGTTAGAAATACCACGGGAAGTGATTGGTATAGCACGAGGTTACATGATGGGATTTCTATCGATAATTCGTTTACTCAACCCCAAATTAATACAAGAACGTGGTGGGAAAGAGACCCTAGCAATGGGATACAAAGTTGGGGTGATGGAGGTAATACATATATGACCCTAATGCAAGGCAGTTTAGGTATTGGTACCACAAGCCCCGGAGCAAAACTGCATATTGTTGAAGATGGGGCAACAGGTGCTACGGCCTTGAAACTTACAAATAGAAACAGTACCCAGACATTTGGATTGGCAGTTGATGTTGGTGCAGTTGATGATGCCAAACTTATGATTTACAACGCCAATAATTCTACGCCAAACTTTGTGATCGATAATACAGGGAAAGTGGGTATAGGCACAACAAGTCCATCGCAGTTGTTCAGTGTTGGTTCGGGCAGTCCATTCAATGTTACCAGTGCGGGAAATGTCACTGCTCCTTCATTTACCGATGGCTATAATAGTTTCACCCTGGCACAAATTAATCGTTCCGGCGGAAATGTTGAATTGCAATATAATACCGGTTCGCCAGTGCGGATCGGAGGGGCGACATCAGCCAATTTAATTGTAAATGGCTCCGGATTATTTAATAGCATAAATATAGGAACCGGAGCAGGTGTTCCTCTTTTTTATAATAGTAATTCAGTTCCCGAATTTTCCGCACCTCTTTTTCAGATATCATCAGGTAATGCATCAAATCTTTCACAGGCTGTAGTAGGGCTTAATCTTGAAAATACATCAGCAACAAATAATACATATTCGCCTGTGATCTCATTTTCGAGATTATCAAATTCCGGCGGTTATAATTGCGCCTATGCAGAGATCGCGGGTTTATCAACAGGTATAGGTAACAATGGTGATGCAAATTGGGTATCGGGGGCTCTTACCTTTTTGACTGCGCCTACTGCAGGTGCGGCCGGTTCATTAGAGCGTATGCGTATCGACGCTAATGGCAATGTTGGTATAGGTACCCCGAGCCCTGAGGCAGCAATTCATGTGAATAGCAATGGCAGCACATCAAATGCGACAAACCAGTATAGTGGCGATATGATCATCCAGGGAAATCCCGGTAACAGGACAAGCACAACCGGAGCTTCGCTTGAATTTGTTATTCCTGCAAATTCAGATGGAAGCAATCCATGGGGACAAGGTAGAATTATTACTGTTGCAGGTATCGATAATAGTACTTATAACGCAACAGGTAAAATGATATTAGGAACACGGAGATCCTTTGATAAAGGAGTAGGGACAGGCGTAACCTGGAATTATGGAGATGATTTGGTAATTGATGGTAGTGGAAATGTGGCCATTGGTACCACTGACCCCAAAGGCTACAAACTTGCTGTAGCCGGTACCGCCATAGCTGAGCAAATGACTGTAAAACTGCAAGCCAACTGGCCCGACTATATATTCAAAAAGGATTACACCTTAATGCCGCTGAGTGAATTAAAAACGTACATTGATAAAAACCACCATCTTCCCGAAATACCCTCTGCCGCCGATGTTGAAAAAGACGGTTTAAACCTGGGCGAAATGAATAAGCTATTGGTGAAAAAAGTAGAGGAGTTGACGCTGTATCTGATAGAGAAGGAAAAGGAGATCAAGGATTTAAAAGCCGATAAGCAAGCAAAGGATGAACAGGATAAGCAACAGAATGATCGCTTAAAAAAAATGGAAGAACAGTTGGACGCATTGTTAAAAAGTGGAAAGTAATAATGATAGAGCCATCAGATATTCTTTAATAAATTATAACCCGAATATTTTTTGAAATTAAATAATTATTCGGTAGGTTTATAAGGTAAACACAACTGATGATTTCCCCACTGATTTGTTTCCGATACGCGTATTTTAGCAAGCTGGAGTAATGAATAAAACTTCAGCATGGCCAATGATAAAATTAGTTCTTAACTGTAAAGATATATTTTCCCTGTAGTTAAATTGTGTTTTAAATAAAAATAATAATCCCGGATAATGAGGCTGTTGATGCTTTTAGTGGTGGTGTTTTGTGGCTGCACGGTAGTGCACGCGCAAAGTATGAATGTGCCGGATACGGCCATTAAAAAAACAGTAAGTAGCCTTGAAGCCAAAGCATCAGCGCCGTTAAAGCAGGTAAGTTCAGCCGCGTCGGATAAACTTAAAAAAGCAGGGGATGCTTTATCGCAAAAACTATCTGCGGCTAAAAAGCCATCGCTGTCCTTTAATTTTTCGGCCGAAGAGGCGGTAAAGTACCAGCCCGCGCCGGTGGCATTCGCCA
>Ga0070659_100000362_pt1 | contig 34592 bp, 31 predicted proteins | sample KBSC23metaG_FD_64666 | JGI IMG/M metagenome (GOLD analysis project Ga0070659, IMG submission 64666) | Corn rhizosphere microbial communities from Kellogg Biological Station, Michigan, USA - KBS C2-3 metaG | ecosystem: Host-associated > Plants > Roots > Rhizosphere > Soil ... | reverse complement strand
CGCCCGGCTGGAGGAGTGGCCGCCGTTCCTCGGCGGCGGCGAGATGATCGACGAGGTCACGATGGCCGGCTCGACCTGGGCGGTCCCGCCGCACAAGTACGAAGCCGGCACGCCGCCGATCGCCGAGGCGGCCGGGCTGGGTGCCGCGGTCGACTACCTCACCGACATCGGCATGGACGCGGTGCGCGCGCACGAGCACGAGCTGACGGCGTACGCGCTCGACGCGCTGCAGTCGATCGACGGCTTGCGGATCATCGGCCCGACGACGACGGAGATGCGCGGCGGCGCGATCTCGTTCGCGCTCGGCGCCATCCACCCGCACGACGTCGGCCAGCTGCTCGACGAGCGCGGCGTCGCCGTACGGGTCGGTCACCACTGCGCGCGACCGGCGTGCCTGCGCTACGGCGTACCGGCGACCACCCGGGCGTCGGTCCACCTGTACTCGTCGACCGACGACATCGACGCGCTCGCGGAAGGACTTCGAGAGGTGAAGGCGTTCTTCGGATCATGAGCGTCGACTCGATGTACCAGGAGATCATCCTGGATCACTACAAGAACCCGCACCACAAGGGATTGCGGGAGCCGTACGACGCCCAGGTGCACCACCTGAACCCGACGTGCGGCGACGAGATCACGCTGCGGGTGGCGCTCGACGGCGACACCGTCGCCGACGTCTCCTACGACAGCGAGGGCTGCTCGATCAGCCAGGCGTCGGCGAGCGTGCTCACCGATCTGGTCATCGGCCGCAGCGTCGCCGACGGGCAGGCGGCCTGTGATGCGTTCGTCGAGCTGATGCAGTCGAAGGGCCAGCTCGAACCCGACGAGGACGTGCTCGAGGACGCGGTCGCGTTCGCCGGCGTGTCGAAATATCCGGCTCGGGTGAAGTGCGCGTTGCTGGCCTGGATGGCGTGGCGGGACGCGGTGTTGCAAGCCTCCGACGACATGTCAGGATCGACGTCATGACCGAGACCACCGCGCCTTCGCAAGACGACGTCCTCGAGGCGATGCGCGACGTCGTCGACCCAGAGCTCGGCATCAACGTGGTCGACCTCGGGCTCGTCTACGGCGTGACCATCGACGACGACAACAACGCCGTGATCGACATGACGCTGACGAGCGCCGCGTGCCCGCTGACCGACGTGATCGAGGATCAGGCCAACAGCGCGCTCGACGGGCTGACGAACGGCGTGACGATCAACTGGGTCTGGATGCCGCCGTGGGGCCCCGACAAGATCACCGACGAAGGCCGCGAACAACTGCGCGCCCTCGGCTTCAACGTCTGACCCGCTAGCAGAAGCGAAGCCAGCGCGCGACGGTCTTGCCGTTGGCCTTGCTCTGCCATACCGCGTTGCAGCCGGCGACGAGGACGTGGTTGGCGGCCTCCTCGCTACTCACGACAACCGCGTTGCCTGCATCGACGAAATCCACCACACCCACGTCCTGGTGGTTCACGCCCACGACCCCGAGTCCGGCGGTCAGACCCTCGGCGGACTCTTGACCTGGGTCGAAGGTGAGCGCACGCGAAGACCGCGCACCGGTTGGCGTGAAGAACAGAGTGTTCGCGTCGTTGCGATCCAGGTAGACAACACCGTCGGCCAGGACGACGTACTGTCGAACCTGCTCGACGCCTGGTACGGCGCGCAGTGATCCGAATGTCGCGTCGGTGGCGACCATCAAGACGTTGCCTTCGCGGTGTCGGCGTAATAGATAGATGCGATTCGAATAGACGTAGGGCGATGTCGCGTCTCGGAGCGCCAGCCTGGGCGGGCTGGGTGGCGACAACCCGGCTCGGTAGATCGCCAGCGAATTCCCGTTGGGTGTGTTCGTTGACCAGATCACCGACCCGCCGCTGATGACGGGCGCGGGGGCGACCTGTTCGATCGGATTACGATTCACAACAACGGTGGTCGTACGCCCGCTCCGACGATCGAATGCGTACAGACGCCAGTGCGGAACATCCAGAGAGGTGTCCGCGCTCATCGACCAGACAATCCAACGGCTGTTCCCCGATGCGTTGAGTACGGCATCGTTGCTGCTCGTTGCCGGCGTAATGCGCCGGATGGCGCCGGATCGCAGATCCAACAGCGCTACACCGAAGTGCGTGGAACCCTTCATGATGTCGGTGACGAGAGTGCCGTCCGCGGTCAACGCAACGGGGTACAAGACCTTGTCACCGGACGTCAACGGTAAGACTTTCGCGGAGTTCACATTGACGCTCGAACCAGCCGCGGACGGAGCGGTGCTCGTCGGGGAACCGGATGTCAGCGGCGTAGCGTCGTGACCATCCGACCGGTGTGAGCAAGCGCTGATCGCGAGCAACGCTGCGAGCGCCAGGGCACCGGACATCTTCATGCCCGTTGGACGGCGTCAAGGCTCTTTACGCTGGATTCGGCGGTCATGTGTTCGCCGACGCGTGACGACAGGAACAGCCCGCCTACGCCGATCAGGGCGAGCAACGGATCGGCCACTTGCAGTGCCGTCGCCAGATGCGCCGTACCGGCCACCAGCACCGCCGTTGCCGCCAACGTGACGCCGATCGTGCTGCCGACGACGTCCGCGACCTGCAGCGCGGCGGAGTTGGCGCCCTGCTCGGGCTCCGGCGACAGGTGCAGCACGAGCACCGAAATCGTCGGCATCGCAAGGCCCATGCCGGCACCCGCGACCATCCAGATCGGCGCCGCGGCCCAGAGCGTGAGGTCGCTGATCGTCAGCACGGTGAGCATCGCGACACCGATCGCCACCAACGAGAAGCCCGCACGCAGCAGCGGTCGCCGATCCTGCGCACGGAACCGGCCTTGCAGCCACGACCCGCTCGACCAGCCGATCGCGCCGAGGGTCAGCGGGATGCCGACCTCCGTCGGCGCGCCGTGATGCAACCGGGCCAGCGTCAGCGGCAGGTACGCCTCGGCGCCGAAGAACCCGCCGCTGAGTAGCCCGCGCAGCACCACGGCGGTCGGCAACCCGCGGCCGCCGCGCAGCGCACCCGGCGGGAGCAGCCGCACCAGCGGCGGGCCGGCGACGGCGACGGCGAGGATCAGCAGCGGGATCGCGGTCAGGTCGTGCCGTTGCCCGGCGAGCTGGCCGAGCGCCAGACCGGCGGCCAGCCGAACGCCACCGACGAGACCGAGCCGCGGCGCCCCCGCCGTACCGCTCGCGGAAACCGCGCGGACGACGGGTACCAGCATCAACGCGCCGAGCGCTGCCAGCGGGGCGATGCCGAGAAACACCCAGCGCCAACCGACCCAGTCGGTGACCGCGCCGGCGGCCGCCGGCCCGACGAGCGCGGGCACCACCCACGCGCCGGACATCGCGGCGAATACGCGCGGCCGGCGCTCCTGATCGAACCCGCGGGCGATGACGACGTAGACCGCGACGATCAGGCTGCCGCCGCCGAGACCTTGGAACGCACGGCCGAGGGTGAACACCGCCATGTCCGGCGCGAGCCCCGCGGTGAGCAAGCCGACGCCGAACATCGCCAAGCCGCCGACCAGCGACGAGCGCGGTCCGTGCCGGTCGCAGCGCGCGCCCGCGTCGACCATGCCGACGACGTCGGCGAGGAAGTACGCCGTGAACGACCAGCCGTACCAGTGCAGCCCGTGCAGATGCCGTACGACCGTCGGCATCACCGTGGCGACCGACATCGCTTCGACGGCGACGACGGTGATGACGAGGACCAGGCCGGCGAGGGTCAGGCGCGGCGACACGGGACGCACGCGTCATTGTCCCTCAGCTGAGCGGGCAGGCCTCGTGTTGCGCGGGACCCAACGCGGTGCGCCGGACGATGTCGCCGGGCGTTATCCACTGCAAGCACCGCGGGCACACCGACTCCTCGTCGAGGGTCAGATCGTTCGCCGCGAAGTCATGCCCGTACGGCGCGGCCGGCGAGTGCGTGGGCAGCAGGAAGACACCCCACCGGTCGAGCCAGCCGGCCGGGCCGGCGGATACCCGCACAATTCGCATGCTCCCGCCGTACGACCGGTGCGTGGTGCCGGAGCGGTCACAGCTCGGTCACCGTTAGGTCACGGCGCATACGCTGGTTGCTCCCATGCTCACCGCCACCGGTCTGGAGCTGCGCGCCGGCGCCCGCCTGCTCCTCGACGCCGTCACGTTCCGGGTCGCTCCCGGCGACCGCGTCGGGCTGGTCGGCCGCAACGGCGCCGGCAAGACGACGCTGTGCAAGGTGCTCGCCGGCGAGGGGATCTCGGCGGCCGGAACCGTCGAGCGCACCGCCTCGGTCGGCTACCTCCCGCAGGATCCGCGCACCGGCGACCTCGACACGATCGCTCGCGACCGGGTGCTGTCGGCCCGCGGCATCGACGAGCTCATCCGCGGCATGGAGAAGGCGCAGGTCGAGCTCGCCGAGCGGCCGCACGACGACGCGCTCATCCGCCGCTACGGCCGGCTCGAGGAGAAGTTCACCGCGCTCGGGGGCTACGCCGCGGAAGCCGAAGCGGAGCGCATCTGCTCCAATCTCGGCCTGCCGCGACGGGTGCTCGACCAGCCGCTCGGCACGCTCTCCGGCGGGCAGCGCCGGCGGGTGGAGCTGGCGAGGATCCTCTTCTCGGACGCGAGCACGCTGTTGCTCGACGAGCCGACCAACCACCTCGACGCCGACTCGATCACCTGGCTGCGCGACTACCTGCGCGGGTACGCCGGCGGCCTCGTCGTCATCAGCCACGACGTCGACCTGCTCGACCACGTCGTCAACAAGGTGTTCCACCTCGACGCCAACCGGGCCGCGCTCGACCTCTACAACGTGGGCTGGAAGGCCTACCTGCAGCAGCGCGAGGTCGACGAGCGGCGAAGGCACCGGGAACGCGCCAACGCCGAGAAGAAGGCTGCCGCGCTGATGGCGCAGGCCGACAAGATGCGCGCGAAGGCGACGAAGGCGGTCGCCGCGCAGAACATGGCCCGCCGAGCCGAGCGGCTGCTCGCCGGCGTCGAGGGGGAGCGGCAGGGCGACAAGGTCGCGCGGATCCGTTTCCCCGAGCCGGCGGCCTGCGGCAAGGTTCCGCTGACCGCCGAGGGATTGTCGAAGTGCTACGGCTCGCTCGAGGTGTTCACCGACGTCGACCTCGCCGTCGATCGCGGCAGCCGCGTCGTCGTCCTCGGGCTGAACGGCGCGGGCAAGACGACGCTGCTGCGCATCCTCGCCGGCGTCGAGCGTGCGGACACCGGCGACGTGCTGCCGGGCCACGGGCTGCGGCTCGGCTACTACGCGCAGGAGCACGAGACCCTCGATCCCGACGAGAGCGTGCTCGCCAATCTCGCCGCCGTCGCGCCGCACCTGCCGGAGGTGGAGCAGCGCAAGGTGCTCGGCTCGTTCCTGTTCTCCGGCGACGTCGTCAGCCAGCCGGCCGGCACGCTGTCCGGCGGCGAGAAGACCCGGCTCGCGCTCGCCCGCCTCGTCGTGTCGAGCGCCAACGTGCTGCTGCTCGACGAGCCGACCAACAACCTCGACCCGGCGAGTCGCGAGCAGGTGCTCTCGGCACTCCGCAGCTACGCCGGTGCGATCGTGCTCGTGACGCACGACGAAGGCGCGGTAGAAGCCCTTGCGCCGCAACGGGTTCTGCTGTTGCCCGACGGCATCGAGGACCATTGGAGCGCCGACCTCGCCGACCTGGTCGCGCTGGCCTGAGCCACCGGCCATAGGGTGCCGGTCATGGCCGTGAAGCTGACCGTCGTCTACGGCACGCCCGACGACGCCGAGGCGTTCGACCGCCACTACCACGACGTCCACATCCCGATCGTGGCCCGCTATCCGGGGCTCGACCGGGTCGAGGTGTCGCGCGTGGTCGGCGGACCCGGAGGTACGCCGTCGCCGTACCACTTGATCGCGGAGATGTACTTCGCCGACCACGACGCGCTCAACGCGGCGCTGTCGTCCGAGGCGGGCCGGGAGTCGGGCCGGGACTTCCGCGGCATCGCGCCGAGCGGCTCGTTCATGACGGTCAGCGAGATCGTCGAGTAGCGACGCCGTCGCGCACCGGCCACCGCGTGACGGCCGAGCCGGACAATGGTGATAGTAGTGATCACGGGGGCAAATCGGAGTGCTCGAACCGGAGGTGGCGCGGTGGCCGAGCTGAAGAAGGGTAGTCGGGTGACCGGCGGCGAGCGAGATCGGCTCGCGGCCGACCTGAAGCGCAAGTACGACGGCGGCGAAAGCATCCGCGCGCTGGCGTCCTCGACCGGCCGGTCGTACGGATTCGTGCACCGGATGCTGTCCGAGTCCGGTGCGAGCCTGCGGGGTCGCGGCGGCGCGACCCGGCGGAAGCAGTCCTGAGCGACGGGGCCGGCGCCGCCGTGGGGGCGATGGGCGGCGAGGGCGGGGTTCAGGTCCAGATCGACGGCCCAGTTGGCGGCAGAGTCGCCCGGGTGCGGCTGAGCCGGCCGGAGAAGCGCAACGCGCAGACGCCCGAGACGTGGCTCGCCCTTGCTGCCGCCGGCGCGAGCTTGCCCGGCGACGTTCGCGTCGTCGTCGTCAGTGGCGAAGGCCCGTCGTTCTCCGCCGGGCTCGACCGGAGCATGTTCGCCGGCATCGGCTCCGGGACGAGCGAAGGCGACGACGAGTTCCTCGCCCGGATCGCGTCGTACCAAGCGGGGTTCAGCTGGCTCCGGCGTCCCGATTTCGTCAGCGTCGCCGCGGTGCAGGGGCACGCGGTCGGTGCCGGCTTCCAGCTCGCGCTCGCCTGCGACCTGCGGGTCGCCGCGACCGACGCGCAGTTCACGATGGCGGAGCCGTCGCTCGGGCTGGTCCCCGACCTCGGCGGCACGCAGGTCTTGGTCGACCTGGTCGGATACGCGCGGGCACTGGAGATCTGCGCGACCGGCCGCCGGGTCGGTGCGGACGAGGCGGATCGGATGGGCCTGGTCAACCTCGTCGTGCCGCCGGACCAGCTCGACGGCGCCGTCGACGACCTCGTCGCCGCGTTGACGAGCGGCGTCCACGACGCGGTCAGCGCGACGAAATCGTTGCTGCTCGGCGCGCCGAGCCGGACGTACGACGAGCAGCTGCTGGCCGAACGGCGGGCCCAGATGTCCCGCATCCGAGCGCTGACGGCAGGATCAGCGCATGGACCTGACTCTCAGCCCTGAGCAAGAGGCGACCCGGCGCGCGGTGCGCGAGTGGGTGGACGCCGTCGTCGCGCCGGCCGCGATCCGCAACGACCGCGAGGAACGCTTCCCGCAGGAAGGCCTCGACGGGCTGATCCGCGACGGCTGGATCGGGCTCACCATCCCTGAGGAGTATGGCGGCGGCGGCGCCGACCCGCTCAGCTACTGCCTCGTCGTCGAGGAGCTGGGGCGCGGCGACGCGAACGTCCGGTCGATCCTGTCCGTGCACCTGGGCCTCGTCGCCGGATCGATCGCGCGCTGGGGGACCGACGACCAGAAGCAGCAGTGGCTGCCCCGGATGGCCGCCGGCGAGGTGCTCGGCTGCTTCTGCCTCACCGAGCCCAACCACGGCTCCAACCCCGCCGACCTGCGCGCGACCGCGGTCCGGGAAGGCGACTCGTACCGCATCAACGGTTCGAAGATCTTCATCACCAACGGCGACATCGCGGGGATCGCGTTGGTGATGGCGCGCACCGGCGGCGAGGGTGCTCGCGGTGTCTCCGCGTTCCTCGTGCCATGTGACACGCCAGGCTTCACGCCCAAGCCGATCCACGGCAAGCTCGGCCTGCGGTCGTGCGACACGGCGGAGATCGCACTGGACGACGTCGTCGTACCGGCCAGCGCGTTGCTCGGCGGTGAAGGCGACGGCATCAAGGTCGCGCTGTCCGCGCTCGACGACGGCCGCATGTCGCTCGCCGCGTCGTGCACCGGGCTGGCGCAGGCCGCGGTCGACGCGATGATCGGATACGCCAAGGATCGGGAACAGTTCGGCCGGCCGATCGCCGGTTTCCAGCTCGTGCAGGAACTCATCGCCGACTCGGCCGTCGAGACCGAGGCGGCGCGGATGATGACGTGGCGGGTCGCCGACCTGAAGATGCGCGGCGAGAAGTTCACCACCGCCGCGTCGATGGCGAAGTACTACGCCTCCGAGGTGTGCGTGCGCGCCGCGAACAATGCCGTGCAGGTGCACGGCGGCTATGGCTACGTCGACGAGTTCGTCGTCGGCAAGCTGCTGCGCGATGCCCGGGTGACGACGCTCTACGAAGGCACGTCGCAGGTGCAGAAGCTGCTCATCGGCCGCGCGTTGACGGGTGTCTCCGCCTTCACCTGACAGGTGTGTCACAGGCTGTTCCCACGCGCGGCTCAGGGTGTGCCGCGAACCTCTACGTCGTCAGCGAATTTCGACATGTGGAGGTGGCACCGATGGACGGACAACGGAAGAAGGCTGGTGCGATCGGCCTGCTTGCGGCCGGCGCGGTGGCGGGCGGCATCCTGGCCGGCACGCTGGGCGCGAACGCGGCGTCGAGCGACACCGGGACCGCGTCGCCCCCGGCGGCCAGCGGCAGCGGGACGCCCGGTCCGGGCGATGCGCAGCCGATGCGCACCGACGAGAAGCTGGTCACCGGCTCGACCCTGACGACGCTCACCGCGGCCGCGAAGCAGGCGGTGCCGGGCGGCACGATCATCCGGGTCGAGACCGACGCGGGCGACGGCGTCTACGAGGCGCACATGAAGAAGGCCGACGGGTCGCTGGTCACGGTCAAGTTCGACAAGGACCTGAAGGTCACCAAGGTCGAGGACGGCATGGGCCAGGGTGACCCGCACGGCCAGGGCGGCCCCGGCGGCCCGCCCCCGGCGTCGTCGTCGGGTACGACGACTGGCTAGCCCCAAGGGTTGACTGTGACGTTGTGTGTCGATCCGGGCCCCCTTACTGACACACAACGTCACAGTCGACGGGCGAGAACGGAAGCACTTACGCCGGTCCTGTGTTGGACTGGGGTAAGTGAGGTGAGGACGTTTGTCCATGGGAGGGCCGGCCGCGGGCTGGCATGTGATGCGGTCGCTGAGCCGCGATCCGTCGGTCACGGAGCGGCGGCTGCCGCCCGGCACGATTAAGCGGATTGCCCGGTTCGCGGCGCCGTACCAGCGGTACCTCGCCTGGTTCCTCGCGCTCATCGTGATCGACGCGGGCGTCGGCAACGTCAACCCGCTCATCTACAAGGCGATCATCGACGACGGCATCGTCAGGCACCGGCGCGGCCTGGTGATCGGGCTGGCGCTGCTGATCGCCGGGCTCGCGATCGTCGGCGCGGTCGTCAATCTGGCGAACCGGTGGTTCTCCGCCCGCATCGGCGAAGGCCTCATCTATGACATGAGGTCGGCGGTGTTCACGCACATCCAGCGGATGCCGATCGCGTTCTTCACCCGCACCCAGACCGGCGCGTTGATCAGCCGGATCAACAGCGACGTGCTCGGCGCGCAGCAGGCGTTCACCGGCACGCTGTCCAACGTCGTGAGCAACGTCATCTCGGTGTCGATGGTGCTGGTGTTCATGTTCCTGCTGTCGTGGCAGATCACCTTGCTGTCGCTGGCCATGGTGCCGCTGTTCATCATCCCGGCGCGGCTGATGGCGACCCGGTTGCAGCGGATCACCCGCGAGTCCTACGCGCTGAACGCTGAGATGTCGACGCAGATGACCGAGCGGTTCAACGTCTCGGGTGCGCTGCTGGTGAAGCTGTTCGGCCGCCCCGAGGACGAGGAGCAGCTGTTCCGCAGCAAGGCGCGCCGGGTCGCCGACATCGGCGTCCAGCAGGCGATGTACGGCCGGATCCTGTTCGTGTCGCTGACGCTGGTCGCGACGTTCGGCACCGCGCTCGTCTACGGCCTCGGTGGCTACCAGGCGGCGGACGACCCGAAGATGCTCGGCACCGTGGTCGCGCTCGCGGCCTACCTCAACCGCCTGTACGGGCCGATCACGGCGCTGTCCAACATCCAGGTCGACGTGATGACGGCGCTGGTGTCGTTCGACCGCGTCTTCGAGGTGCTCGACCTGCCGCCGGCGATCGCCGACCGGCCGGACGCGGTCGACCTCCCGGCCCCGTTGGGCGAAGCCGCGACGGTCGAATTCGACCGGGTCGGCTTCCGCTACCCGACCGCGGCCGAGGTGTCGCTCGCGTCGCTGGAGTCGGTCGCGGTGCTCGACCAGGTGCCGGAGAAAGAGGTCCTGCACGACGTGTCGTTCCGGATCGAACCCGGTCAGCTCGTCGCGCTCGTCGGCCCGTCGGGCGCCGGCAAGACGACGATCTCGCAACTCGTCACCCGGATGTATGACGTCCAGCAGGGGGCGGTGCTGGTCGGCGGCCGCGATGTGCGGGAGGTGACGCTGCGATCACTCAGAGACGCCGTCGGCGTCGTGACGCAGGACGCGCACATGTTCCACGACACGATCCGCGCGAACCTCGTCTACGCGCGACCGGACGCGACCGACGAGCAGTTGTGGGCCGCCGTCGACGCGGCGCAGATCGGTGAGCTGCTGCGGGGCCTGCCCGACGGGCTCGACACCGTCGTCGGCGACCGCGGCTACCGGATGTCGGGCGGTGAGAAGCAGCGGCTCGCGATCGCGCGGTTGTTGCTGAAGGCGCCGTCGGTCGTCGTACTCGACGAAGCCACGGCGCATCTCGACAGCGAGTCGGAGGTCGCGGTGCAGCGGGCGCTGAAGACCGCGCTCGCCGGGCGCACGTCGTTGGTGATCGCGCACCGGCTGTCGACGATCCGCGAGGCCGACCAGATCCTGGTGGTCGACGACGGCCGGGTCGTCGAGCGCGGCACGCACGACGAGCTGCTGGCGGCTGGCGGCCTGTACGCCGAGCTCTACCGCACCCAGTTCCAGAGCCAGGACGTGCCGGCCCAGAGTCGCTAGCCCGTGGAACAATGGAGCCTCCGCCCTGCTCCGGAGAGTTGCGCCGTGCCCGTGTCGCTCGAAGACCGCCGTCTCGCGGTCGTTGCCGCGTTGCGCGCGGTTGCCGCCGAGCCACTGCCGCAGCGCGAGCCGGAGCCGGCGATCAGCGACGTCGTCGAGCCGGTCGTCGAGGCCGTGGTGGACGCCGTCGACGCGCGGCTGGACGACCTGACCGAGCGGCTCGACGAGGTGCTGTCCCGGCTCGATTCCGTCGAGACCGCGCTGCTCGAGTCGGCATGGGAGCAGCCGGCGACCGAACCAGCGGTCGAGCCCACCGACGACGAGTGCGACCCCACCGTGTCGGTGCCGGCCGTCGACCTGGCCGAGGGCCGCATGTCGTCAGTCGCGGCGAAGGCGCTGTTCGGGCACTAGGAGGGATCGGCGAAACGCGTCCGTCGCGAGCCGGGTCCGGGCGGCGATCCGGCAAGGCCGCAGGTCGGGTGCGTAGTGGTGCTACGCACCCGACCGAGAACGCCGACGGTCGTCGTCCGGGCACGGCGCAGCAGGGCGGGTTTCGCCGATCCCTCCTAGAGGGTCCGCAGCGCGCCGCCGTCGACCGGTACGACGAGCCCGCTCAGGTACGACGCGGCCGGCGAGAGCAGGAACGCGGCGACCCGGCCGAACTCCTCGGGTTCGCCGTACCGGCGCAACGGGATCCCTTGTGCTATCCGCTCGCGGTCGGCGGGGTCGGGCGTCAGCGACAGCGTCCGGTCGGTCCGCACCCGGCCGGGCAGCAGCGAGAACACCCGCACCCCGCGCGGCCCGAAGTCGTCGGCGAGATGCTTCGCCCACATCGCGAGCCCCGGCCGCAAGCCGTTGCTGATCTCGATGCCGGCCAGCGGTGACTTCACCGAGGACGACAGCACCAATCCGATCGCCGCGCCGGATTCCAGGTGCGGCACCAACGCGCGTGCCGTCCGCACCGCGCCGAGGAAGACCGACTCGAACGCCGCCCGCCACTGCTCGTCGGAGGCGCCGAGCGCGTCCGTCCCGGGCGGCCCGCCGACCGAGATCAGCGCGCCGTCGAGCCGGCCCCATGTCGCCAAGGCCAAGTCCACCAGCCGCTGCGGAGTCGCCGGGTCGGCGTTGTCGGCGGCGACGCCGACCGCCGCCGAGGCGCCCAGCGCGGCAACCGCTGCCTCGACCGACGACGCCGACCGCGACGACACGACCACTCGCGCGCCGTCGTCGACCAGGCAGCGGGCGGTCGCGAAGCCCAGCCCTTTGCTGCCGCCGGTGACGACGTAGACGCGGTCCGCGAGGCCCAGATCCATCTAGATGAGGCTGCGCAGCACGTACTGCAGGATGCCGCCGTGGCGGTAATACTCCGCCTCGCCGGGGGTGTCGATCCGGACCGTGACGGTGAACTACGTGTGGTCGGCCTTCACGATGAGCTGGCGCGGGATCTCGTCGACGCCGGCCAGCCCGGCGATCTCGAAGACCTCTTCGCCGGTCAGCCCGAGCGACTCGCGAGTCTCACCGGCGCTGAACTGCAGCGGCAGCACGCCCATGCCGATCAGGTTGGACCGGTGGATGCGTTCGTAGGACTCCGCGATGACCGCTCGGACGCCGAGCAGCATCGTGCCCTTCGCCGCCCAGTCGCGCGACGAGCCCGAGCCGTACTCCTTGCCGGCGAGCACGACCAGCGGCACGCCCTCGTCGGCGTACTTGATCGACGCGTCGTAGATCGACATCTGCTCGCCGTCCGGCAGGTGCCGGGTCACGCCGCCTTCGGTGCCGGGGGCGAGCTGGTTGCGCAACCGGATGTTCGCGAACGTGCCGCGGATCATGACCTCGTGGTTGCCGCGCCGCGACCCGTAGGAGTTGAAGTCCTTGCGCTCGACCTTGTGCTCGGTGAGATAGGCGCCGGCCGGCGACTCGGTCTTGATCGAGCCCGCGGGGGAGATGTGGTCGGTCGTGACGCTGTCACCGAGCATCGCCAGCACCCGCGCGCCGTTGATGTCGGTCAGCGGCGCCGGCTCGCGCTCCATGCCGTCGAAGTACGGCGGCCGGCGCACGTACGTCGAGTCGTCGTTCCACTCGAACGCGTCGCCGGTCGGCACGTCGAGCGAACGCCACCGGTCGTCGCCCGCGAACACGTCGCCGTACGACGAGGAGAAGCCGCTCGCCTGCACCGACGACGCGACGATGTCCGCGACCTCGCGAGGTGACGGCCAGATGTCGGCGAGGTAGACGTCTTTGCCGTCCGGGTCCTGGCCGATCGGGTCGCGTTGCAGGTCGACGTCCATCGTGCCGGCGAGCGCGTAGGCGACGCACAGCGGCGGCGACGCGAGATAGTTCATCTTCACGTCGGGATTGATCCGGCCCTCGAAGTTGCGGTTGCCGGACAGCACCGACACGACCGCGAGGTCGTTGTCGTTGACCGCCTGCGACACCTCGGGGATCAGCGGTCCGCTGTTGCCGATGCACGTCGTACACCCGTAGCCGACGAGACCGAAGCCGAGCTTCTCGAGGTATGGCGTGAGGCCGGCCTTGTTGTAGTAGTCCATGACCACTTTGGAGCCGGGTGCGAGCGAGGTCTTCACCCACGGCTTGCGGGTCAAGCCGCGCTCGACCGCGTTCTTCGCGAGCAGGCCGGCGCCGACCATGACGAACGGGTTCGACGTGTTGGTGCACGACGTGATGGCCGCGACGACGACCGCGCCGTGGTCGATCTCGACCTCTTCGCCGTCGAGGGTGACGCGCACCGGGTTGGAAGGGCGGCCGCCACCATGCCGGGCTGGCGCGCCGGCCGGCTCGTCGTGCGCTCCCGCGCTGCTGATCGACGGCGGGTCGCTCGCGGGGAACGACTCCTTCGACGCCTCGTTCGCGCTGTCGCCGTTGCCGTCATCCGCAACGTAACCCTTGAGCGCCTCGCGGAAGCTGTCCTTCGCGGCCGACAGCGCGACCCGGTCCTGGGGGCGCTTCGGGCCGGCGAGCGACGGCTCGATCGTCGAGAGGTCGAGCTCCAAGGTCTCGCTGTAGACCGGCTCGCGGTCGGCGTCGTGCCAGAGGCCCTGCTCCTTCGCGTAGGCCTCGACGAGCGCGACGAGCTCGTCGCTGCGCCCGGTCAGCCGCAGGTAGGTCAGCGTCTCGTCGTCGATCGGGAAGATGGCGCAGGTCGAGCCGTACTCCGGGCTCATGTTGCCGATGGTGGCGCGGTTCGCGAGCGGCACCGCGGCGACGCCCGGGCCGTAGAACTCGACGAACTTGCCGACGACGCCGTGCTTGCGCAGCAGCTCGGTGATGGTGAGCACGAGGTCGGTCGCGGTCGCGCCCTCGGGCAGCTCGCCGGAGAGCTTGAAGCCGACGACCCGCGGGATGAGCATCGACACCGGCTGGCCGAGCATCGCGGCCTCGGCTTCGATGCCGCCGACGCCCCAGCCGAGGACGGCGAGGCCGTTGATCATCGTGGTGTGCGAGTCGGTGCCGACGAGGGTGTCCGGGTAGGCCACTCCGTCCTTCTCGAAGACCACGCGGGCGAGGTACTCGAGGTTGACCTGGTGCACGATGCCGGTGTCCGGCGGTACGACGGTGAAGCCCTCGAACGCGTCCTGGCCCCAGCGCAGGAACTGGTAGCGCTCCTTGTTGCGCTCGAACTCCAGCTCGGCGTTGCGCTCGAACGCCTCGGGCGCGCCGAACACGTCGACGATCACCGAGTGGTCGATGACGAGCTCGGTCGGGACGAGCGGGTTGATCTTCGTGGCGTCACCGCCGAGCGCGCCCATCGCCTCGCGCATCGCGGCGAGGTCGACGACGCACGGCACGCCGGTGAAGTCCTGCATGATGACGCGCGCCGGCGTGAACTGGATCTCGGTGTCCGGCTCGGCGTTCGGATCCCAGTTGGCGAGCGCGCGCACCTGGTCGGCGGTGACGTGGTGGCCGTCCTCGTTGCGGAGCAGATTCTCCAGCAACACCTTGAGCGAGTAGGGGAGCCGCTCGCTGCCCGGCACCTTGTCGAGCCGGTAGATCGTGACGTCCTTGCCGCCGACGTTCAGCGTGGCGCGGCTGTCGAAGCTGTTGGCGTTGCTCATCGGGGTTGCTCCTCCATGGTTGTCATCGGAGTCTCGCGTACGGCTTGTTCGACGAGATCGAGGACCCCGTCGAGATGGGCGACCGGCATCCCGGTCGCGAGGTGCGCGACGAGCCCGTCGTACACCAGGGAAAGGAACGCGGCGAGAGTGGCGACGGGGACGTCCCGCCGTACGACGCCGGCGTCGCGCTGGCGCGCGAGCCGGGCCTGGGTCGCGCGGGCGATGCCTTTGAGGTGCTGCTCCCACGCCTGGTTGAACTCGCCGTCGGTGCGCAGCCGGCGGGCGACCTCGAGTTGGACGCCGAGCCAGCCGGCGTCCTTGTCGCGCAGCCGCCGCATCGCTTCGACCAGCCCGGCCTCGTCGACCAGGCTGGCGACCTCCTCGGCGTCCTCGCGGGCGAGCGCGAAGAACAGCGCGTCCTTGTCGGGGAAGTGGTGGAAGATCGCGCCCCGCGACAGCCCGGTCTCCTCTTCGAGGATCCTGACCGTGGCACCCTCGTAGCCGTGGGTGGCGAAGGCCCGCCGCGCCCCGTCGAGGACCCGGCGCCGGGTCATCTCGAGACGCTCGGCGGACACCTTGGGCACGGCGCTGACTCTATCAAACCGTACGTACGTCTTGCAATAGACCCGGGGAGAGGGGGGTCGGCTCCGGCGGTCCTGCCCACCCTCCGCGACTTCGGAGACCTGGTGACCAACTTTGTCGACTTTCGTCGGCGTGTCGTGGTCACCAGGTCTCCGAAGTGATCGATACGGCGCGGCGGCGTAGGCTGGATGATCGCGAATTTTCCGGGAGGGTCAGCAGCGTTGTCCGGCAAGGTCGACGAGGTCGAGCGCGAGCAGGCGCACCTCACGAGGCTCTACGACCGTCTGGATCTGCTGCGCGACCAGACCCGGGAGCGGCTGGCGGAGGTACGCCGCCGCGGCCCCGGCGGCACCCCGCAGAACCGCAGCGAGCGCGACGCGTTCGCGACGATGTACGAGGACCGGCTCGCGCAGCTGAACGCGGTCGAGTCCGGCCTGTGCTTCGGCCGGCTCGACATGACCGGCGGCGAGCGCCATCACGTCGGCCGGATCGGGCTGACCGACGACCGGCACGACACGCTGCTGGTCGACTGGCGCGCGCCGGTGGCCGAGCCGTTCTACCGCGCGACCGCCACCGACTCGCTCGGCGTCGTACGGCGGCGGCACCTGCGGACGCGTGGCCGACAACTGCTCGACGTCGAGGACGACGTGTTCGATCTCGAGGCGCTGACCGACGAGGACAAGACGACGCTCGGTGGCGAGGGTGCGTTGCTCGCGGCGCTCACCGCGCGGCGTACCGGCCGGATGCGCGACATCGTCGAGACCATCCAGGCCGAGCAGGACCTCGTCATCCGCGCCGACCCGTCCGGCGTGCTCGTCGTGCAGGGCGGTCCGGGCACCGGGAAGACCGCGGTCGCGCTGCATCGGGCGGCGTACCTGCTCTACACGCATCGCGAACAGCTCGCCCGCACCGGCGTGCTCGTCGTCGGGCCCAACCCGGTGTTCCTCCGCTACATCGAGCAGGTGCTGCCGTCGCTCGGCGAGACCGGCGTCGTCCTCGCGACGTTGGCGACGCTGGTCCCGGGTGTCGTCGTCACCGCCGAAGACCCGCCCGCGGCCGCGGCGGCGAAGGCCGATCTCGCGATGGCGGACCGGGTCGCGGCGGCGGTCGCCGGCTGCCAGCGGGTGCCCGACGAGCCGCGCACCGTCGTGTTCGACGAGCACGAGCTCGTGCTGTCGCCGCAACAGATCGCCGGCGCGCGCTCGCGTGCCCGGCGCACCGGACGCCGGCACAACCGCGCGCGGTACGCGTTCGCGAAGCAGTTGTTGCGCATGCTCGTCCGCGACGTCGTCGCGCTCGATCCGGAGCTTTCCGGGCAGCGCTGGGTGGTGCGCAATCTCATGCGCAGCGACGACTTCCGCGACCTCGTCAACGACCTCTGGCCGCTCGTCGGTGCGGCCGAGCTCGTCGAGCGGATGTACGCCGGGGCTCGCGGGCCGCTGCATCGCGAACGTGGCAGCGGGTGGACGATCGGCGACGTCCCGGTGCTCGACGAAGCGTGGGCGCTGCTCGGCGATCCGCAGGAGATGCTCGAGATCGCGCAACTGCGCCGCAAGCAGCGCGAAGACACCGCCTACGCGCAGGAGGTGCTTGCGACGACCGGGCTGGGCGGGCGGGTCGACGCCGCGTCGCTCGCCGCTCGCTACGCGGGCGACGCCAGCGCGCAGTCGGTCGCCGAACGCGCCGGCCGGGACGCCGCCTGGCATTACGGGCACGTCATCGTCGACGAAGCGCAGGAGCTGTCGCCGATGGCCTGGCGGATGCTGGTACGGCGGTGCCCGACCCGCTCGATGACGGTTGTCGGCGACATCGCGCAGACCAGCGCGGACTGGGGCGCGCGGTCCTGGGAGGCGGTGCTCGAACCGATCGCGCCGGGGCGGTGGCGTTCGGTCGAGCTGTCGGTCAACTACCGGACGCCCACCGAGATCATGGCCGTCGCCGCGGACGTGCTGCACGCGGTCGATCCGGGCGCGAAGGCGCCGGAATCGGTGCGCGACACCGGCATACCTCCGGTCGCGCGCCGGCTCCACGACGGCGCCGATATCGCCGCCGCCGCGGCAGCCGAGGCGGCGGCGGCGTACGCGACGGTGGACGGCGGGACGGTCGGCGTCCTCGTGCCGCCGGCGTTGCTCGGCGCGACGCTGACCGCCGTGGTCGACCGGTTGCCGGCGGTCGCGGCGGGCGAGCCGTTGGAGCTGCCGGTGTCGGTGCTGACGGTGACCGCGGCGAAAGGGCTCGAGTTCGACCACGTCGTACTCGTGGATCCGGCGTCGATCGTCGCCGGCGGCGCGCACGGGCTGCGCGACCTGTACGTCGCGCTGACCCGGGCGACGCAACGCCTCGTCGTCGTGCACGCCGGAGAGCTGCCGCCCGTGCTGGCCGGCCTGCACCCGTCAGCCGGATAGCTGCCCCGCGAGGAAGTCGATCTCGCGGGTCGCGACCCGGCGCCAGAACGCGTCGTCGTGGCAGCCCGCGCTGATGCCGCCGGCCGCGCCCGGCAGCCGCCGCAGCATCGTCCGGACCGTCGACTCGAACGGATCGGCGTCGCCGCAGTCGAGCCGTACGGCGACCGCGCGCAGATCGTCGAGCCGCCGCCAGAGGCCGTAGGTTTCCCACTGTTGCTCGGAATCAAAGGTGTCCGAGTGACCTCGTCGCGCGTCGGCGTACGACGGGAACACCGCGGGGCTCGCGCCGACGGCGGCGGCGAAGGTGTCGGGGTGTTGCTGCGCGGCGAGCAACGCGCCGAAGCCGCCCATCGACCAGCCGAGCATGCCGCGCCGATCGCGCGCGCCGCCGACCCCGAAGCGATGCTCCACCAGCGGCAGCAGCTCCTCGACGGCCATCGCGAGCGGGTCGATGCCGGACGCCCGCGGATGCCAGTAGTCCGCCCCGCCGACCGACGGCGCGACGAACGCGAGCTTGACGCCCGAGTGCGAGGCCCATGCCGGCAGTCCGATGGCGCGGGTGAGGTCGTCGGCCGAACCGGTGCGCCCGTGCAGGCAGAGCACGAGCGGCGTGCCGTCGCCCGGCCGATGGCCCGGCGGGAGCGCGATCACCCACGGGATGGCTCGGCGCATTGCGGTCGAGTCGAGCGAGCCCGCGGTCTGGGTGTAGGTGTCCGGCGGAAGGCTCGGCGTCGAGCCGCAGCCGCCGAGCAGCCGTCGCAGCGTCGGGCTGTCGCGTTCCACCGCATACCCGGCGCCGGCCGCCGCGGCGAGCGCGCCGACCCCACCGAGCAGGAGCACCCGGCGCGAGACCCCGCCCGCATCGTCGCCCAGCACGCCGCCATCTTCGCGCAGGCAACCATTTGTCCGGTCTGGCCGGTCCATGCTGGTGTGACGGTCCTGCAGGCGGTGGGGGGAAGCGGCGTGACGGGCGAGGAACGCGCGGTGTTCGCCGACTTCGTGGCGGTCCGCGGCCAGGCGCTGCAGCGCACCGCCTTCCTGCTGACCGGCGACTGGGCGCTGGCGGAGGACCTCGTCCAGACCGCGCTGGCGCGCACCTACCCGCGCTGGGATCGCATCGTCCGCGACGACCCCGAGGCGTACGTACGGCGCGTGCTGGTCAACACCTGGGCGTCGTGGTGGCGGCGGCGCTGGCGCGGCGAAGTGCCCACCGGGGAGCTTCCCGAGCACCCCGCGTGCGACGAGTACGCCGGCTCCGACCGCCGGGCGGCCGTACAGACAGCATTGTCGCGACTGCCGCGGCGGCAACGGGCGATCGTCGTGCTGCGCTACCACGAGGACATGACCGAGACGCAGGTCGCGCACGCGCTCGGCATCTCGGTCGGCACGGTCAAGAGCCAGACCAGCAAAGCGTTGACGAAGCTGCGCGGTGACGCCGCGCTGACCGGTTACGGCACGACCGTAGCGACAGGTGGTGAGTGAGATGTCGATGACGACTGACGAGCAGGCGCTGCGGTCCGCGCTGAGCGACGCGGTCACCGGCCAGCCGGCCGCGCCGCACGACCGGATCGACGGAGTACGGCGCCGGCACGCGCAGCGCCGGCAGCGGCAGCTCGCCGCCGTCGGCACCGCCGCGGTGGTGGCGGTCGCCGGTGCCACGCTGGGTGTCCTGAGCGTGCGATCGGGGGGCGACGGTAGCGCGCAGTTCGCGAAGCGCAACGTGCCGTCGTGGGCCTTGTCGTGGCCGGACGTGCGCGACCCGTCGATCAAGCAGAAGGTGCTCGACGGCGCCGTCAGGGCTTGGAGCCGCGGTATCGGCCGTGCCGGCGCCGCGACGGCGCAGCCGCGGCAGGTCATCTGGTACCGCGCCGCGACGGTGCTCAACCACCAAGTCGTGGTGATGTTCGAGGTCCGTTACGCATCCGGCGAGGAGCTCGTCATCGGCCACGCCGAAAGCGACCTGGTCAGCACGGGCTATGACTACGAGGGCCCGGACTACACGGGCCCGAAATCAGCGTGGAACTTGTCGGTGGTCGACGCGCCGGCACCGGGCAAGCAGCTCGTGTTCGGGCTGAACCTGACCGGCCCACGGGTGTACGAACCCGACAAGTTCGCGGACAACGAGATCGTCATCATCGCCGACCCGCGCGCGCGCAGCTTCGACTGGCACGTGACCGATGCCGATGGCCAGGTGCGGCACGCCACGTCGGCGCTGAACGCCGGATTCGCCGCGGTCGACACCGGCCAGGTCCGCGACCGGGTCCGGGTCGACGCCGTGCGCGACGGTGACGGCAACGTGCTGGCGCACGACTTCGCCGTCGGTGTCCCCGGTGCCCCGGACAGCTACCACCCGTTGCTCACCTATGTCCCGCAGTTCACCGACGTCGGCAGCTCGGGAAAGAACATGGGCGGCAGCGTGGGCCAGGGTGACAGCTTCGTCGAAGAGCACACGCACTCGTTGTCCTGGCCGATGCACCGTACGACGGTCTTCGCGCGTTGCTACGGCGGCCCGAGCATCGTCGTGTCGATCGACTCGGACAAGCCGGGCCACCGGGTGGTCATCCCGTGTGACGACCGCGAGCATGTGGTCAGCGGACCGCCGGTGATGGCGGAATCTGAGCTTGTCGTCGACCCGCACAACAAGGATGGCCACGCGTTCAGCGTCGACGCCGCGCCGGAGACCGCATGGCGAGTCGAGGTCGTCGCGCACTGAGGTCAGAAGATGACCGGGCACCACGGTTCGCGGGACCACCCGAACGCGAGCGACAACTCGTCGAGCCGCAACGGTTCCGTCGTACTCACCCGTCCGGCCGCGGCGAGCGACGTCAGCGGCGTGCCGCCGAGGTACGCCGCGCCGAGCGCCTCGATCTCGAGTGTCACGTCCGCGGCCGCGTCGGTGCGCTCGCACGTCGCGACACCGTCGGCGCCGGCGGTCAATCGCCAGGCGCCGGCGTTCCACGGGCAGCGGTCGTCGGCGATCGCGATGGAGACGTCGACCGGCCGGCTGTAGCGGCGGCCGGACAGCGCGCTCCGCACGTCGACGATGCGCGCGTGCAGCCCGTCGGTGAGGATGCTCTTGGCTTGCCGCGGGTCGGCGAGCAGGTGCGGGATCGGGCTGTCGATCGGCTGGTTCCACCAGCGCACCCGGCGCATCAGATCCAGCGACAGCAGCAGCCGCGTCAGCGCGAGCTCGGCGGCCGGGTCGAGCGCTCGCTGCGCGATGACGCTCACATCACCGTCGGACAGCGCGTACCCGCGGATCGCGCCGGGCTTTTCGGAGTACGTCGCGTAGCCGACCGCTCGCCCGTCTCGCGTCGCAAGCACACCCCGGGTCTCGGACCGGCCGTGCCGGCGGCTCTCCAGGTCGGCGAGCACGGTCTCGATCCAGCGCGCGTTCCGGACGAACTGGCCGGGACGCTCGTCGACCACCGCGCGCTCGATCGCCTCGACCTCGGCGCGGATCGCCGACGGCGGCACGATCCGCAGCTCGATCGACTCGTCGACCGCGAGGTCGGGGCGCAACCGCCCGTGCACCCGCTCGACCTCGATGTCCATCCGGCGCGAGGCCACGCCGTACCCGTAGCGGCCGTAGATGGACGACTCCGACGCCCACAGCACGGCGACCGGCTCGCCGCGGTCGTGGATGTCCTTCAACTGCCGCTGCATCATCGACGTCAGCACGCCGCGCCGCCGGTGCGTCGGGGCGACGCCGACGTACGTCACGCCCGCGGCCGGCAGCCGCGCGCCGGGCACCGCGAGGTCGAAGGTGAACGCGCCGGCGGTCGCGACCAGGTCGTCGCCGTCGAACGCGGCGAGCGTCCGGTCCGCCTCGGCCGTCAGCCGTTCGAGAACGATCTCCTCGGGCCGGATGTCCTCGCCGAACGCGCGGCTGAGCACCCGGAAGAAATGGTCGAGCTCGTCGTCGGTGACCGGACGCAGCGGGTACGGCGCATCTCCCATGCTCGAGTCCTACCGCACCGAGCCGGTCGCGGTCTCCCACATTTCCGCGCGCGTGGTGAACTGAGTCGTGCTGGCAGACCTGCTCGACAGCGCGCGGCGGATCACCGTGCTGACCGGGGCGGGCATCTCGACCGATTCGGGCATCCCCGACTATCGCGGGCCGAACGGTCTCTGGACTCGCAATCCCGAAGCCGCTCGAATGTCGAGCCTTGCCGACTACGTCGCGGATCCGGATGTCCGCCGGCGGGCCTGGCGGTCGCGGCAGACGCACCCGGCGTGGACGGCCGAGCCCAATGACGGGCATCGCGCGCTCGTCCACCTGGAGCGGTCCGGCCGGTTGGTCGCGCTGCTGACGCAGAACGTCGACGGGCTGCACCAGCGGGCGGGCTCCGACCCGGATCGCGTCGTCGAGCTGCACGGCACGATCTGGTGGGCGGAGTGCCTCGACTGCCGGATGCGCACGCCGATGGCCGACGAGCTGGCCCGGGTCAGCGACGACGTCCCCGACCCGGCGTGCCGGTCGTGCGGCGGCATCCTCAAATCGGCGACGATCTCGTTCGGCCAGCAGCTCGATCCGGATGTCGTAGAGCGCGCGGTGCGCGCGGCGTCGTCCTGCGACCTGTTCCTCGCCATCGGATCGTCGCTCACCGTCCAGCCGGCGGCGGCCCTGTGCCACGTCGCCGTCGACGCCGGCGCCGACCTCGTCGTCGTCAACGCCGAGCCCACGCCGTACGACGCCCTCGCGTCGCTGGTCATCCGGGATCCGATCGGTGAGACTCTTCCCGAGCTCGTGAACTCCCTCGGAGGGGTGCGATGAAGGTCCCGCTGCTCGTCAACGACTTCCTCGACCGGGCGGAGACGGTCTTCGGCGACCGAGTCGGGGTGGTGGACGAGCCGACCGCCGACGAGAACCTCGGTGCGTTGACCTACGCCGACGTCGCTCGCCGGGTCCGCGCGTTGCAGGCCGGCCTCGACGAGCTCGGCGTCGACCCGGGCGAGCGGGTCGCGGTGGTGTCGCCCAACGCGGCCAGGTTGCTCGAGCTGTTCTACGCCGTACCGTCGTCGGGCCGCGTCCTGGTGCCGATCAACTTCCGGTTGCGGCTCGAAGAGGTCGAGTACATCGTCGAGCACTCCGGCGCGACCGTGCTGCTCGTCGACCCGACGCTGGAAGAGCTCGCGACGGTGACCGCGAAGCACCGGTTGACCCTCGGCGCGCAGAGCGACGACGCGTTGCTGCGGTTCGACCGCGAGCCGCGGCCGTGGACCGGCGCCGACGAGGACGCGACCGCCACGATCAACTACACGAGCGGTACGACGGCTCGCCCGAAGGGCGTGCAGATCACCCATCGCAACATCTGGGTGAACTCGACGACGTTCGGCCTGCATGCCGGTGTCAGCGACTGGGACGTCTACCTGCATTCGCTGCCGATGTTCCACGCGAACGGTTGGGGGATGCTGTACACCGCCGCCGCGATGGGCGTGCCGCAGATCGTGCTGCGGAAGGTCGACGGCACCGACATTCTGCGCCGGGTGCGCGAGCACGGCGTCACCTACATGTGCGCCGCGCCCGCCGTCGTCAACGCGGTGCTCGACGCCGCCGGCGAGTGGGACGGCCCAATTCCCGGCGCCGGGCGGGCGACCCGGGTGATCTGTGCCGGCGCACCGCCGCCGACGAAGACGATCGAGCGGATCGAGGCCGACCTCGGCTGGGAGTTCGTGCAGATCTACGGCCTGACCGAGACGTCGCCGCTGCTCACCATCAACCGGCGCAAGCGCGAGTGGAAGGACGACGATGTCGCGACCGCCGCGCACAAGCTCGTCCGGGCCGGTGCGCCGGCCCTCGGCGTACGGCTCGCGGTCAGCGACAGCGGTGAGGTTCTGGCGCGCGGCAACGTCGTCCTCGACGGCTACTGGCAGCAGCCCGGCGCGACCGCGGACGCGCTCGACGGCGGCTGGTTCCACACCGGCGACGGCGGCTCGATCGACGACGAGGGCTATCTGTCGATCAGCGATCGCAAGAAGGACGTCATCATCACCGGCGGCGAGAACGTGTCGTCGATCGAGGTCGAGGACTGTCTGTACTCACTCGCCGGCATCGCCGAGTGCGCGGTCATCGGCGTGCCCGACGAGAAGTGGGGCGAGACCATCAAGGCCATCGTGGTCTGCGCACCGGGCAACGACCTCGACGAGGCCGCCGTCATCGCGCACTGCAAGCAGAAGATCGCCGGCTACAAGGCGCCGACGTCGGTCGACTTAGTCGACGCGATCCCGCGTACGGCGACCGGCAAGGTGCAGAAGTTCAAGCTGCGCGAGCCCTACTGGTCCGGCCGGGACCGCCAGGTCAACTAGCCCGCGTCTTCGCGCCCCCCGGTCACCCAGGGTGACGGGGTGGGGCTATGCCTCTCGGCGACCCAACCACTGGGGCGCTTGACCTCAACCTCTCGAGGATTGACGTCAACCGCCGGGCTGCTTGGGTCCCCGAGAGCATAGGCGGGGGGAGGCTACGCAGAGTCACGTCTGCGCAGCGCGAGCGCGCCCAGCCCCACGAGCGCGACAGCCAACCCACCGATCGGGAGGCGGGCGTCGAGGCCGGTGCTCGCCAGCGAGCCGCGGGCGGTCTTCGAGCCGTGCACGACCGGCGGCGCCGGGCACCACGGGTTCACCGGTACGCCGGCGCACGGGTCCGGCATCGGCTGCAAGCCCGCCGGCAACGGCTTCACCGTGACCGTCGTCGTCTTCGGGTAGCTCGCGACGACCGACAGCGTGCACGACGGTGCCGACGGCGACGCCTGCGCCAGGAAGTCGGTGTCGCACAGCGCCTGCACGGTCAGCACGGCCGTCGACGCGGCGTCCGGGTAGACGTTGCCGCCACAGGTCGCCTGCGTGGTCTGCAAGGTCAGCGGCCACTGCGAGACCGAGCCGGACGTGTCGGTGTTGTCGTGCCAGCAGTTCGCCGGCGCGGTCGGGTCCTCCGGCGGCGTCTGCGACAGGTCGGCGATGTCGCCGTTCGTCGGGTTGCCGAACGATCCGTTGTGCGCGAACGTGTTGTGCGCGATCTCGTTGCCCCAGTCGCTGTAGTAGCACGGCACGTTTCCCGTCGTACCGACGAGCGGCGTCGCGGAGGTTCCGCCGAAGCCGCCGTTGCAGTTCTGGCCGATACCGTCCGGCGGCACCTCGCTGTCCGGGTAGGGCACCGTCAGCACGCCCCACGCGCCGTTGTCGTGGATGTTGTTGTCGACCACGGTGTCGAAACGCCCGCCGGCGATGACCATGCCGGTGCCGACCGGGCCGGCCGACGCCGCGCCGGTGTCCTGCGGCACGTTCGGGTTGTTGTTGTCGTGCACGTCGTTGTGCCGCCAGATTTCGCACGAGCCACTGCCGTCCGGGCAGGAACCGTCCTGCGGTGAGGGCGCGTCGTCGTTGTTCTGCGAGTTCGACACAATGCCGCTCTGGTTGTCGTCCCACTCGCCGTACTGGATCACGAGGTGCCCGCCGGAGTTGGTCCCGCTGTAGCCGAGCGCGCTGTGTTCCGCCCACGGGTGGTCGAGCACCGCGTTGCAGTCCGGGCACGCGCCGATGTAGTACGACGAGTCGTTCATGTTGCTCGCGTACGTGTAGTTGATGCTGCCGGGACCGCGCGCGTTCGACACGAAGATGCCGTAGGTCGCGGCCGGGTCGCTGGCCGAGTAGTACGTCGTCGTCGCGGTCAGGTAGTTGCCCCAGTAGGTGCCCATGCCGACTTGGCCACTGCCGTCGCCGCCGTTCCACCAGATCTGGTTGCCTTCGCCGAGGAAGTTGCAGACGGTGAGGTTGTCGACGTAGGTCCCGTCGACCTTGTCGATGACGATGCCGGACCGACCAGCGCTGCCGCCGAAGTTCTGGTCGGCCCGCCGCGACGAGCATTGCGGGGTGCCCGCCTTGGTGCCGTCGACCACCACCGTGTTGCGGTTCATCCCGCGCAGGTGCAGGCCGGGGGTCGCGATCGTGACGCCCCACCCCGGCTCGCCGGCGGCCGGCTTGTGCGTCGTCTGGTCACCGACCTCTTTCCAGTCGCCGGGTCCGACGAGTACCCAGTCGCCCGGATTCGCCGCGTCGACCGCCGCCTGGATAGACCGGTATGAGCCCGAAATCCCGTTCCAGGTCCCGACCCGGAGCACCCGGACCGTCGTACTTCCCGCCGGCGCGGGCAGCGCCACGACGGCGATCGCGACCGCCCCGGCGGTGACGGACAGAGCGGTGGCGTAGCGACCGGATCTCATCGTGGCTCCCTTGATCTCGCGGTGCGGACCTTCCAACCTTCTCAACGCGTTCGTATGCTGGCCGTCGTGCCCGTCCTCCCGGACTACCCGTTCACGCTGCATACCCTCGACAACGGGTTGCGCGTGGTGATCAGTGAAGACCATCTCGCACCGGTGGCCGCGGTAAACGTCTGGTACGACGTGGGTTCACGGCACGAGACGCCCGGGCGCACCGGATTCGCGCACCTGTTCGAGCACCTGATGTTCCAGGGTTCGACTCACGTCGGCCGCAACGACCACTTCGGCTTCATCTCCGCCGCCGGCGGCACCCTCAACGGCACGACGTGGTGCGACCGCACCAACTACTACGAGACGGTCCCGGCGCACCACCTGGAGACCGCGCTCTGGCTCGAGGCCGATCGGATGGGCGGGCTGCTCGACGCGCTCGACCAGCAGAACCTCGACAACCAGCGCGAGGTGGTCAAGAACGAGAAGCGGCAGACCCGCGACAACCAGCCCTACGGCTCGTGGCTCGACCTCGTGCACCGGCACGCCTGGCCCGAGGGCCATCCCTACCAGCACTCGACGATCGGCTCGATGGCCGACCTCGACGCGGCGTCGCTCGAAGACGCCCGCGGCTTCTACTCGACCTGGTACGGCCCCGACAACGCGGTTCTCTCGATCGTCGGTGACGTCGACACCGACGCGACCATCGCCGCCGTACGGCGTTACTTCGGCGGCATCCCCGCGAAGGGCAGCTACCCGCCCAGCCCGCCGAGCGAGGTGCCGCCGCGCATCGGCCAGGAGATCCGGCAGACCGTCCCCGACCGGGTCCCGGTGCCGCGGGTCTTCGTCGCCTACCGCTGCCCGCCGTTCGGGTCGCCGGAGTTCGACGCGCTCGAGCTGGCCGCGATCGTGCTCGGCGGCGGCCGCGGCTGCCGGCTGTACAAGTCGCTCGTCCTCGACCGCGGGCTCCTGCAGGCGCCGGACGGCGACGTGACCAGCACCTGGCCGTTCGTTGCCGGTGCGACGGTGTTCCTGGCCGACCTGCCGGCCCGCGAGGGTGCCGACGTCGCCGAGCTCGAGGCGGCGTATCACGAGATCGTCGACGGGCTCGCCGGCGGCGTGTCCGAGGCGGAGATGGAACGGGCCCGCGCCGTGCACACCAGCATGTGGCTGCACCATCTGGCGACCGTCGACGGGCGAGCCGACACGTTCAGCCAGTTCACGACGCTGTTCGACGACCCGGGGCTGGTCAACACGTTGCTGCCGCGCCAGCTCGCGGTCACCGGCGACGACGTCGCGGCGGCGGCGCGTGAGTTCCTCCGGCCGGACAACCGCGTCGTACTGGTCTTCGAACCGGCGGCCGAGGGGGAAGAGGCCGCGTGAGCTTGATCGCGGACCGTCCCGCACCCGGCCCGCCGCGGCCGTGGTCGTTCCCGAAGTTCGACCGCCGCGAGATCGCCGGCGGCCGGGTGCTCACCTGCCACCTGCCCGGCAAGCCACTTGCCGTGATCGATCTCGTCGCCGACGCGGGCGCGGTGACCGAGCCGACCGGCAAGGAGGGGGTCGCCGAGATCGTCGTCCGCGCCCTCTCCGAAGGTGCCGGTTCGTACGACGCCTACGGGTTCGCCGTCGCGGGGGAGCGGCTGGGCGCGACCTGGCGGTCGCAGACCGACTGGGATTCGCTGCGTTGCGGTTTCGAGGTGCCGGTCGCCGATCTCGTCGGCGCGGCCGAGCTGCTCGCCGCCGCGGTGCGCGAACCGCATCTCGACGAGCCGTCGCTGCTGCGGGTCCGCGACGAGCGGGTCGACGAGATCCGGCTCGACCAGAGCCAGCCGGGGCCGCGCGCGAGCGCCGCGTTCGCCGCTGCCGTGTGGGCGGCCGGCTGCCGCTACGCCGTACCCGACGGCGGCACCGCGGACTCGGTGTCCGACCTGACCCCCGACGACGTCCGCGCGTTCCACGCCGCGCGGCTGCGACCCGGTGCGGTCACGCTGATCGTCGTCGGCGACCTCGACACCGTCGACGTCGACGCGGCCGCGCGCGCGGTGTTCGCCGGCTGGGCCGGCGGCGAGGCCGCATCGACCACACCGGCGCCGCCGACGACGACCGCCGACGGCGGCCGGGTCATCGTGGTGGACCGGCCGGGCTCGGTGCAGTCGATGCTCTACGCCGGTCACGACGCGCCCAACCGGCGGACCCCCGACTACGTGCCGATGACGACGATGGCGCTGGTTCTCGGTGGCATGTTCAACTCCCGGCTCAACTACCGGCTGCGCGAAGACAAGGGCTACAGCTACGGCGCGTTCGGATCGTTCGACACCCGCCGGGACGCCGGCGTCTTCACCGCGCGCTCGGCCGTGCAAACCGAAGTGACCGCACCCGCGCTCGCGGACGCGGTCGCCGAGATCCGCACGATGCACGAGTCCGGCGCGACCGAGACCGAGCTGGAGCAGGCCCGTTCGTATCGGGCCGGCGTGTTCCCGATCAACTTCGCCGGCCCGGGCGCGGTCGCCTCCGGTCTCGCCGAGCTGGTCGTGCACGGCCTGGCCGACGACCACTACGACCGGTTGCGCCAGGACGTGCTCGACGTCGAGCTCGACGCGGTCAATGCGGCGGCCGCCCAGCGACTGCGGCCGGACGACCTGGTCGCCGTCGTCGTCGGCGACGCCTCCGCGGTCGCAGACGAGTTGCGCGCGACCGGCCTAGGTCCGGTCGAGGTTCTCACCGACGAGGACTGACTTGCGACGCGGCCGGTACCGCCTGCTGGCGGGACTGCTCGCCGTGGCCTTCGCCGCGATCCCGGCGAGCGCCGACGCGGCCCCACCTCGGCCGGCCCGCGTGTTGTTCGTCGGCGTACCGGACCTGCGGTGGTCGGACGTGCTGCACATGCCGAACCTGCTGCGGCTGGCGGAGAGCTCGTCGGTCGCGAACCTGTCCGTGCGCAGCTCCGGCGAGGCGACGAGATGCGGCGACGCACTGCTCGAACTGTCCGCCGGCACCCGGGTGCCGAGCGGCGTCGCCGGGTGCCCGCCGCCGGCGGAGGAGGTGGCCCGCCTCGCCGACCGTTACCGCGGGGCGAGCTTCGCGCCCCGGATCGGAACTCTCGGGAGTGGCGTGGTCCGCGGGGTGGCGCTGGATTCGGCCGCCGCCGTCGTACTCACGGATGTCCGCCGGCTGCCGGTCGAACCGAGCGGTCCCGGAGCTCCCGGTCTGACGGTGGCGATCGACACGCAGCTGTACGGGATCACGGGCGGTCAGCGCGCCGACCGGCGGGCCGCGCTCGACGCCGTGATCGACGAGCAGCGCCGGCTCGAGGGCGGCGACGCGGTCGTCATCGTCGCGGGCATCAGCGACGCCGCGACCGGACCGGCGCAGTTGCACGCGATCGTCGTCGCCGGTCCCGGGTGGGGCCCGGGCGGGTTGCGATCCGCGTCGACCGGCCGCACCGGTTACGTACAGCTCGTCGACCTGACCGCGACGCTGCTCGCGATGACGACGGACCAGGCGTTGCCCGACGGCGTCATCGGGCGGCCGCTCGAGCGAGTGCCGAGCAGCCACCGCTCGCCCGCCGCCCTCGCCGACGACGGGCGGCACGCGCGCGCCGCCGCCGACGTCGCCGGCGGCACCCGCAACGTCCTCGCCCTTTTTGCCGCGGCGCTTCTCGGGCTGCTGCTCGCCGGCCGGCGCGAGGTCTGGTTGCCCGCCCGGCTGTTCGCGGCCGCGCCGGTGCTCACATTCCTGGTGCAGCTGCTGCCGTGGTGGCGTTGGGGCACCCCGGCGTACGGCGGTCTCGTCGCCGCCGGGTCGATCCTCGTCGGGCTCGGTGTCACTTTGCTCGACCGGCGGCATCGCACGGCCGCGCTCGTCGCCGTGCCGGCGTTCACCGCGCTGGTCCTCGTCGCCGATCAGCTGGCCGGCGCGCCCCTGGACCTCTCGGCGCCGATGGGCGACAACCCACTCGTCGCCGGCCGGTTCCACGGCATGGGCAACATGGCGTTCGCCTTGATGGCCGCGTCGGCGCTGTTCAGCGCGGGGGTGCTCGCCGGCCGCGCCGCGACGACCCGGACCCGCGTCGCGATCGCCGGTGGCATCGGCGGAGTCGCGCTCGCCGTCGACGCGCTGCCGGCGCTCGGTGACGACCTCGGTGGGCTGCTCGCCTTGCTGCCGGCGGTCGTTCTGCTCGCCGCCCTGGTCGCCGGGGTTCGAGTGACCTGGGAGCGAGTCGCGCTCGTCGCTGCCGCCACCGTCGGCGTCGCGGCGATCGTCGGCGCGCTCGACGCGGCCCGCCCGCCGGACCGGCGCACGCACATCGGCCGGTTCGTCGCCGATCTCCTGCATGGCCATCTGGATCCGGTGCTCGACCGCAAGTGGCGGGCGATGCTGCGCTCGTTCCGCAACGTCGCCCTCGACGTGCTCGTCGCGGCGACCGCGGCGGCGGCGGTGGTCATGCGCGACCGCGTGCCGGCGGCGCTGCGGCCCGCGCTCGCCGCGGTCGCGACGGTCGGCGTACTCGGGACTTTGCTCAACGACTCCGGTGTCGTCGTCGCGGCCGGCGTCGCGCTCGCCGTCGTACCGGCGCTCATCGGCGATACTCGACATCGCGGGAAGGAGTAGTCGCGATGCGGCTGGTCGACGCGCTTCGCCGCCGGCCCGAGATCCTGACCGCGGTCCTCTGCGCGGTCATCCTCGCCGTCGGCATCCGCGGCCCCGACCTCCCCGCGCAGAACTACCGGGTGTGGTTGCTGCGGCACCACGGGCTCGTCGTCTTCGACAGCCATTGGTACGCCGGGCACACGCTGCCGGGGTACTCGCTGCTGTTCCCGCCGCTCGCCGCGGCGATCGGCGCGCGGCTGCTCGGTGCGCTGTCCTGCGTCGCCGCGACCGCCGCGCTGACCCGGCTGTTACGGCGGGATCGCGCGACCGGGCATGATCTCGCGCTGCTGTGGTTCGCGGTCGTCGTGTGCGTCGACCTGGTCGTCGGGCGGCTGCCGTTCGCGCTCGGTCTCGCGGCCGGCATCGGCGCGCTGGTCGCGGCTCGCGAGGACCGGCGGGTGTGGTGCGGCGTGCTCGCGGTGGCGTGTTCGGCGGCGAGCCCGCTGGCCGGCGCGTTCCTGTTGCTCGCCGCGGTGGCATGGTGGCCGGACGCCGGTTGGCGCCGGGTGTGGCCGCTCGGTCTGGCGGCGGTCGGCATCGCGGCGGCGCAGGTGTTCGGCGAGGGCGGGACGTTCCCGTTCGAGGCGTTCGACCTCGTCGCGGTCGTCGCGATCGGTGTCTTCGCGGTGCTGTTGTTACGGCGCGACTCGGCGTTGGTGCGCCGCGGCGCGGTGCTCTACGCGCTCGCCGGGCTCGCGCTCTACGCGGTGCCGAACCCGATCGGCGGCAACGTCGAACGGCTCGGCGCGATCCTCGCCGGCCCGCTCGCGGCGTACGAGCTTGTCCACCGGGATGCGTTGCGGCGCCGGCTGCTGGCGGCCGGCGCGCTGCCGATGCTGGCGTGGCAGCTCGCGCCGGTGCCGGACGCGATCGCGACGTCGTACAGCCCGTCCGCGCACTCGTCGTACTACGCAGGCCTGGTCCGCTATCTCGACGCGAACGGCGCGCGCACGCAGCGGATCGAAGTCCCGCTGACGAAGGCGCGCTGGGAGACCGACTACCTCGCGACGCACTTCGCGCTGGCCCGCGGCTGGGAGCGGCAGGTCGACCTGGAGCACAACGCGGTGCTCTACCGGCGTGACCTGTCGGCGGCGGACTACTACGACTGGCTGCACGCCAACGCGGTGCACTGGGTGGCGCTGCCGGACGTCGCACTGGACGCGTCCGAGACGGGGGAGCGGCGGCTGCTCACCGGCCCGACGCTGCCGTACCTGACGCCGGTGTGGCAGGACGCGCACTGGCGGCTGTGGGCGGTGCGCGACGCGACGTCGCTGGTGAGCGGGCCGGCCACGTTGACCTCGCTGGACATCTCGAGGTTCACGTTGCGCGCGACTGGCGAGGGTACGGCGACCGTGCTGTTGCGGTGGACGAAGTTCTGGCGGGTGACCGCCGGCAGCGCGTGCGTCGGGCCGAGCCCGGACGGCTGGACCGTGGTCACGTTGTTCGGCCCGGGCGACGTGACGGTGGCCGCGGTCGTCAACCCCGGATCGCTGGTCGGCGGCGACCAGGGCACCTGCTCACGTTGAGCTAGCTGCGGGCGGACGGGCGCCACTGCCGGCGCCATGGCGCGCGCTTCGCTTTGCGTACCGCGGCCAACCGCTCGCGGCGCAGCTCTTCCTCTTCGCGGTCGTCGATCGGTGCCAGGTCGCCGACCACCGCGGCCAGCAGGTGGTCGGCGAGCGCGGGGTTGCGGGCGAGCGCCGGGCCGTGCAGGTACGTCGCGACGACGCTGCCCTGAACAGCGCCGTCGACTCCGGCATCGCCGTTGCCGATGCCCGCGTCGACGGTCCCGAGCGGCGCGGCGCCGGGGCCGAGCACGGTGCGGCCGCCGTGGTTCTCGTAGCCGGTGAGCACGCCGTACGGCGACGACACGAGCAGCTCGCCGACCGCGCGCGGCCCGTCGAGCCGGTCGGTGCGGCAGTCGATCAGGCCGAGACCGCGGTGCACCTCGCCGCGACCGTCGAGGAACGTCTCGCCGAGGATCTGGAAGCCCGCGCAGACCGCGAACACCGGCTTCCCGGCCGCCGCCGCGCGGGCCAGCGCGCCGGCGGCGAGCCGGCTGACCGCGAGCGTCTGCGCGGTGTCCTCACCGCCGCCGAGCACGTAGACGTCGGCCTGGGCCGGCAGCGCGGCGTCGACGTCGACATCGATGACCTCCGCGGCGTGCCCGCGCCAGCGCAACCGCTGCGCGAGCACGCTCGCGTTGCCGCCGTCGCCGTAGGTGCCGAGCAGCGCGGGGAAGACCAACGCGATCCGTACGACGCTCTCAGGCATCTCGCAACACCTTGCGATAGGTCTGAAAAGCCGTGTAGTTGGCCAGGATCTCGACCGGGCCGCTGCCGTGCGCGGCGGCCAGCGCCGCGGCGGCGTCATCGACCCTGACGTGGTCGACCCCGGCGTAGCGCAGCCGCACCGCGACGTCGCGAGAACGTTCGCCGGTCGCGATCGCGTGCCGTCCTTGCAACCCCTCGAACGGCACGTCCCACAACCACGACGGGTCGCGGCCGTCCGCGGCGCGCGCGTTGACCGCGACGACGACGGGTACGCCGGGCCGGCTCATCCGCAGCGTCTCGGTCCAGCCGGCCGGGTTCTTCGCCAGCAGCAGCCGGACCGGCCGGCCGCGGTAGTGCGTCTCGAGGTAGCGACCCTCGACCGACGGGATGGCGGCCATCGCCGCGAGTGCGGCCGCCGGCTCGACGCCCCAGACCCCGGCGGCCGCCGCGGCGAGAGCGGCGTTGCCGACGTTGATCTGGCCGGGCAGCGACAGCTGTACGACGTGTCGCGCGCCGGACGGATCGACGATCGTGTCGCCGTCGACGGACCAGTCGGGCTCCGGGCGGGTGAGACCGCACGTGGCGCTCCGCCAACCGCCGGCAGCATCGCGCTGCAACACGTCGCCGCAGGCCGGGCACGACGTCGAGTCGTAGGTCCAGCCCTGCCCGGCGCCGACCCATACGACGTCCCGCGCCGCGCTCGCCGCCCACGCGACCAGCGGGTCGTCGGCGTTGGCGACCACCGTCACCGCGCGCCCGTCGAGCGCCTCCCGCCAGATGCCGGCGAGCCGGCGCACCTCGGCGTAGCGGTCGAGCTGGTCGCGGCTGAGGTTGAGCAGGACGATCGCGCGCGGGCTGACGGCGGCCGCGACCCGCGGCAGGAACGGCTCGTCGACTTCGAGGACGCCGACCTTGCTGGTCCGGTCGGCGGTCAACGCCGCGGTGAGGCCGGTCGGCAGGTTGGCGCCGCCGGCGTTCGACACGACCGGGCCGCGGGTCCGCAGCGCCGCGACGAGGAACGTGCGGGTCGTGGTCTTGCCGTTGGTGCCGCTGACGAGCGCCAGCTCACGACCCAGGGCGGCCTGGGCGAGCGCGTCGGGATCGACGAGCAGGGTGACCCGGCCGCCGATCGTCGTACCTCCGCCGCGGCCGGTGAGCCGGGACAGGCCGGCCGCCGCCGCGCCCGCGGCGCGGGCGAGCGCGAACCGGGTGGTCACCCCTTGACGTGGACCCGGGCGACGAACACGAAGATGGCGAACGCCGCGAGGGTCAGCACCGCGGCCACCGGAAACACCTGCCGCACGATCTTCGGCGGCGCGGTGCGGAAGTAGAGCCCGATAGCGGTGCCGACACCGAGCAGGACGATGCTCAGGACACCGAGTGCGATGGCGTACTGCTCCTCGAGTTCCACGCGCTCACTGTAGCTTCGGCGGGTCGTGCCGGCGCACGCGACCCGCGCCGGGACCCGGCTCGGACAACGCCCGCGCCGTGGTCACCATGGCGACGTGGCTGAACGCCTGCGGCAGGTTCCCGACCTGGCGCCGCGCGTCGACGTCGTACTCCTCGGCGAGCAGCCCGACGTCGTTGCG
>Ga0070659_100000358_pt1 | contig 34668 bp, 30 predicted proteins | sample KBSC23metaG_FD_64666 | JGI IMG/M metagenome (GOLD analysis project Ga0070659, IMG submission 64666) | Corn rhizosphere microbial communities from Kellogg Biological Station, Michigan, USA - KBS C2-3 metaG | ecosystem: Host-associated > Plants > Roots > Rhizosphere > Soil ... | reverse complement strand
AGGGCGTGCAGGGGTTGCTCCCGCTACTGAACTAGTCTCGCGGCGGCGGCCGCTCCGACTTCACGTGCATGACTGGCACACGTTCGTGCGACGCCACATCCAACGCCGCGCGGCCTACGTATCTGTGTGTGCCGGCTGGCGTGAAAAATTTCTCGTGACTGCAGTGTCAGGTTTGCATTGACGCCGCGACCAACATGAGAGATCGATGCCATCTGGTAGCGATCCGTCGAACTGCCATCCACGGATGGCGCACGCTCACCCAGTATGGAGTTCATCATGCATACCCCCCGTCCCGTCGCACACCCCCGCCGCCTGTCGCTCGCCTTGCTGGCTACCCTGACGGCATCCGCCGCGCTGTTCGCAGCGCAACCCGCCGCAGCCGCGCGCGGCGCCGATCCCTATACACAAGGACAAAGCCGCCTGGACAAAGTGGACCCGTACACGCAAGGGCAAAAACAACAGGACAAGGCAGACCCCTTCACACAAGGTGCGGATCGTCAGGCCGACACCTACGGCTATCTGTCGTGGAAGGGCGACCGTTTCGATCCGTACGCACAAGGCGCCGACCAACAACGCACCGACACACGTAGCGTGCTCGCATGGCACGGCGATTCCACGTATCCCAGCAACCCGCAAAGTGCACGCGGATGAAGCGTACAACCCGAGTGAGGAGCGCCTGCCCTTGCGGGTAGACCTTCTCACCTGCTAACGCGCCAGCGTCGTCCCTTCCTCGACGATCATCTCGTACAGCGCATGCGCAGCGGGCGACAACTGCGCGGCCTTGCGCGTGACGAGCACCAGCGTGCGCGAGACCTCGGGCTCGATCAGTTCAATCGTCCGGATCATTGGGTACGCATTCTTCTGGATCGCCAGGCGCGGCACCACTGCCGCACCCAATCCCTCGGCGACCAATCCGAGCGCCGTTGAGCTGCGCTGCACCTCATAGAACGAATGCAGTGTCACGCCGCTGCGCTTGAGCGCGCCGTCGAGCAGGCTGCGGTTGCCGCTCACTTCGCCGGCGAAAATCAGTGGGTGAGGCTGCAAGGCCTGCCAGCGGATGCGGCGGCGCTTGGCGAGCGGATGATCGTCGCGGCAGACGAGCACGTACGGATCGCTCGTCAACGGCACGCTGACGAGTTCCGGATGCTGATCGCCCGCGATGCTGATGCCGAACTCGGCCTCGCGCCGCAGCACCGCCTGCAACACAGATGCGGACGCATGATCGAGAATCTTCACGCGGTCGTGCGGCCGATGCGCGGAGAACGCGCGCAGGATGCGCGGCAGGTATTGCACGCCCACCGTCGGCACACAGGCGATCGTGATGTCGCCGCGCTGGCTCAGGCCCGTCTCGCGAATCTCTGTCAGCGCATCAGACAACTCGTTGAGCAACCGCCGCGCCTGCGGCAGAAAGCGCCGGCCGATTTCCGTGAGCTCGGTCCGGCGCGTGGTGCGCTCCACCAATGCAACGCCCAGGAAGGCTTCGAGCTTGCGCAGGCGCTGCGTGATGGCGGTCTGCGTTACGTGCAGCGTGTCAGCGGCTTGCGTAAAGCTGCCGCACTCCGCAATCGCCACAAAGGCCTGCACGCCCAGCGTATCGATTTTCATCAATGTTATGAATCAATCTGGAAATTGAATTCATTTTACTGATCGATTGGGAAGCCGGACAATTTCGCTATCGGGCAACCAATGGCAAGGAGACCACCGTGACGACCCCACACGATTGGTACGCAAAGCTGTACGTGCAGTTTGAAGACGAGCGCACACGGCCGGTCCGGGACCTGCTGGCCGCCGTGCCGCCAACACCGATCCATGTCGCTATCGATATCGGCTGCGGGCCGGCCAATTCAACCGAGGCGTTGATGGCGCGCGCGCCCGCCGCTGCGGTTCGTGGGATCGACGCATCGGCCGACATGGTTCAAGCCGCGCGCAAGCGCTTGCCGGAGGTGCGTTTCGACATCGCCGATATTGCGACATGGGACGAGCCCGGCGCGTATGACCTGATCCTCGCCAACGCGGTGCTGCAGTGGCTGCCCGCACACGAGACGCTGTTTCCGAAGCTCATCGGCAAGCTCGCGGTGGGCGGGCATCTTGCCGTGCAGATGCCGGACAACCTGGATGAACCGGCGCACCGGCTGATGCGCGAAGTGGCCGCCGCCGGGCCATGGGCTGACAAGCTCCGGGGCGTGGAGCGCACCGAACGATTCGATGCGCGCCGCTACTACGCGCTGCTATCGCCGTTGTGCTCGCGCGTGGATGTGTGGCGCACCACGTACACCCATCCGCTGCGCGGTGGCGCGGATGCGGTGGTCGAGTGGTTCAAGGGCAGCGCGCTGCGGCCGTTCCTCGCGGCGTTGAACGAGGACGAGCAGCTCGCATTTCTCACGCGCTATCGCGACGCCATCGCCACGGCCTATCCGGCACTCGACGACGGCACGGTGCTGTTGCCGTTCCCTCGCCTGTTCATTGTTGCGACGCGCAAGTAAGCGCCTCTGCATCAGGCGCGCGCCAGCATCAACGCAAGGTTCTGCACCGCCGCGCCGGACGCGCCTTTGCCCAGGTTGTCGAACACCGCCGTCAGCAAGACCTGGCCGTGGCCGTTGGCGAACACACCCAGGCGCATGTCGTTAGTGCCGTTGAGTGCCTGCGGGTCCAGATGCGGCAGTGCAGACGACATCTGCAGCGGCAGCACCTCGATATGATGTGCGCCGGCATAGTGGTCGGCCAGACACGCATGCAGCTTGGCCGCATCCACATCGGGTGCGAGCAAGCGCAACGCCAGCGGCACCGTCAACACGATGCCCTGGCGATACGCGCCATACGCAGGCACGAACATCGGCCGCTGCGTGAGCCCGGCGTGCTGCTGAATCTCCGGCGTGTGCTTGTGCGCAAGGCCGAGCCCGTACACCTGGAACGGCAGCGCGTTCGCCACATCCGGCCCTTCATAGGTCTCCACCGCGGCGCGCCCGCCGCCTGAATAGCCCGACACGGCATGGATGCTGATCGGGTAGTCCGTCGGCACCAGGCCTGCCTGCACCAGCGGGCGCAACAAGCCGATCGCGCCAGTCGGATAGCACCCCGGATTGGTCACGCGCGATGCCGTGGCGACGCGTTGTGCCTGCCCCTCGTGCATCTCCGGAAAGCCGTACGTCCAGCCCGGCGTAGTGCGGTGTGCGGAACTGGCATCGATCACACGCACGCTTGGGTTGACGATGGACGTCACCGCCTCGCGCGCGGCCGCATCGGGCAGACACAGGATGGCGATGTCGCAGGCGTTGATGGCTTCGGCGCGGCGCCGCGTGTCTTTGCGGGCGTCGGCGGGCAGCGTCAGCAATTGCAGATCGGTGCGGCCGCGCAGACGTTCGTGAATCTGCAGGCCGGTGGTGCCTTGGTCGCCGTCAATGAAGACGAGGGGAGTGGACATGGCGGGGCGCTCCAATGGAAAGCCGATGGTCGATGCGTCGATAGGTCGATGCGAGCCACCATCTTCGGGCGCCACCTACAATATGAAAAGTTGAATTTCCCAACCGCTGTCTTCAGCTTTCCTGAATCATGCGAGAGATCAGCCTCGACCGTCTGCGCACCCTGGTGGAAGTTGCCGACCGCGCCTCGTTTGCCGACGCGGCCCGTGCGCTGCACCTGGCGCCGCCCACCGTGAGCCTGCACATTGCCGAACTGGAAGGCCGCGTGGGCGCGCCGCTGCTCTCGCGCAAACGCGGGCAAGTGCAGCCCACCGCCATCGGCGAGGTAATGGTGGACCGTGCCCGCAAGCTGCTCGCCGATGCCGAACAGGCGCTCGACGACATCCAGCGTCAGGTCCAGGGCCTGAGCGGGCGTGTGCGGCTGGGTGCTTCCACCGGCGCGATCGCGCATCTGCTGCCGCAGGCGCTGGAGACGTTGCGACAGAACCACCCCGGCATTGACGTGCAGGTGGCGGTGCTGACATCCCAGGAAACGCTGGTTGGTCTCGCCGATGGTGCACTCGACATCGGCCTCGTGGCGTTGCCGCAATCGCAGGTAGCCGCGCAGGTGGCGAAGCTGGCGATCAAACCGTGGCGGCGCGACCCGGTGATGGCGTTCCTGCCGGCGCACTGGCCAAGCCCCGCGCGCATCACGCCTGCATGGCTGGCCGCGCAACCGCTGATCCTGAACGACGCCACCACGCGGCTTTCGCGCCAGACCACCGAATGGTTTGCGGCCGACGGCCACCACCCCGTGCCGCGCATCGAGCTCAACTACAACGACGCCATCAAAAGCCTCGTGGCCGCCGGCTATGGCGCCACGCTGCTGCCACACGAAGCATCGGCGGCGCCGTCAGACGCACGCATCACCATGCGGCCGCTGCGGCCCGCGTTGTGGCGCGAACTCGGCATCGCGCACCGGGCCGGACATGTCGAGCGCTCCACCCAGCACGTGCTCGATGTGCTGTGGGCGCTGCGGGCGAAATAATCCATTGCGCGCCGCGGCACTCTGACGAGGCGCAGAATCCCGCTCGAATAAAGTTTGACTTCTTGTGCCGCGACAACTATCGTAAGATATGTTTTCAGACACAACACGGTGTGCCCAGCCGCCGATTCTGACGGCGGCTGCGACCAGTACGCACCCGTTCCTTCTGCTCCTCATTCGCTCTCATGCCTCTACTTGACGCTTCCCGCGAGCGCCGGCTGCTCTGGCTACTTGCGCTCACGCAGTTCACCGTCATCATGGATTTCATGGTGATGATGCCGCTCGGTCCGCAGATCATGCATACGTTTGGCATCGGCCCGGCGGCGTTCGCCACGGCGGTGTCGGTGTATTCGCTGTGCTCTGGCGCTTCCGGCCTGCTGGCCGCCACGTATGTCGACCGCTTCGACCGGCGCCGCCTGCTGCTGACCGTCTATGGTCTTTTCGCGCTGGCCAATCTGGCGTGCGCGCTGTCCGGCAACTACGCCATGCTGCTGCTTGCCCGCGCGTTTGCGGGGGTCACGGGCGGCGTGCTGGGGTCGATCATCATGGCCGTGCTGTCCGACGTGATTCCACCCGCGCGGCGCGGTGCCGCTACCGGCGTGGTGATGTCGTCGTTTGCGCTGGCGGCCATGGCGGGCGTGCCCGTGGGCATTGCGATCGGCGCGCACTTCGGCTGGTCGGCGCCGTTTTTCCTGCTGACGGCGCTCACGGTGCTGATCTGGCTGGGCGCACGGCAAACCATTCCGCCGCTGGCTGAACACCTGGTGGGCAAGCGCAGCCAAACGATTGGCGAGATCCTCTCCGGCCTGCGGCAACTGGTGACCAACCCGCGCCATCTGCGTGCCTTTGTGCTGACCTTCGTGATGATGGGCTCGCACATGTTGGTGATCCCGTTCATCTCGCCCGTGCTGGTGGCCAACCACGGCGTGTCGCCGCAGGATCTGTCGTGGCTATATGTGGCGGGCGGCGCGGCGTCGTTCTTCACCTCACGCGCCGTCGGCAAGCTGGCCGACCGCTATGGCCGTCGCCGCGTATTCGTGGGCGCCGCACTGCTGGCATTCATCCCGGTGCTGGTGATGACGCATCTGCCTGACTGGCCGTTCATCGGCTTGCTGGCGTTCTTCCCGTGCTTCATGGTGGTGCTCTCCAGCCGCATGGTGCCGATGCAGGCATTGATGACGACCGTGCCCGCACCGCAGGTGCGTGGCGCGTTCCTGTCGGCCAACAGCGCGGTGATGTCAGTGGGCACGGGCGTGGGCGCGTGGCTGGGTGGGATGTTGCTGTCCAGCGGCGCGGGCGGGCGTATCGAGGGCTATGGGCTCAACGGCTGGCTGGCCATGGCAGCGGGGCTGTTCTGCGTGTTCTGGGTGAGCCAGGTGAAGGGGTCGGATGCGCATGGCGATCCGTCGCTGGCTGCGCCGGCCGGATCCTCCGGACCATCCGGACCGCAAACGGTGCCGCAGGCCGCGCATGCAGAGAAGGCCTGAGCCGGTTCCGCCTTACTCGGCTTCCAGCACCGTCTTCAACTTCACCAGATCACGGTGTACCCATTCGGCGTCGGCTTCGAACTGCGCGTCATCCATATTGGGCTGCTGAAACAGCGTGAGCGAGACGGTGGTGCCCGCGCCGTTGCGCACCACGCGCAGCGGCACGTAGATGATCGATTCGTCCGGCAAGCGGACCCAGTGGTCTGCAATGCCGAAGGTGTTGGGTGGGCTGAAGCGGATGAACACGGTGCCGTCGCTGCTGCTTGGCGCGGCGTTGGCAATCCACTCGTCGGGGGCGGCACCCGAACCCTGCGTGCCGGGCGCGAGCCCTTCCGACAAGCCAGTCGCCCAGATCGGAAAGTTCAGCGGCTCGGCCAGGAACGTGGCCACATCGTCAAAGTGACGCTCGACGTTGATGCTCAAGGTGCGGACGTTGTGCAGCATGAAGCCTCCGTATGTGGCGAACGGCAGGCGGCGCGCGCCGGTGCGACGGAGTATAGATGGCGCTCAGGTCGGCAGCTTGCGGAAGCTGATCGCCAGCCGGTTCCACGTGTTGATGGTGCAGACCAGCAGCGTGAGGTCGACCAGCTCGGCATCGGAAAACTGCGCGCGCACGGCTTGCCACGCATCGTCGGGCACGCGGGTTTCGCCGACGAGGGTGACGGCTTCTGTCCACGCCAGCGCGGCGCGTTCGCGGTCGGTGAAGAACGGTGTTTCATGCCAGACGGAGACCGTGGCCAGGCGGCGGTTGTCTTCGCCGCCCTTGCGTGCGTCGGCGGTATGCAGGTCGACGCAGTAGGCGCAGCCATTGATTTGCGAGGCGCGCAGGCGCACAAGTTCGGTCAGCGGCTTTTCCAGCGTGCTTTTGCTGAGGGCTTTTTCCAGGCCCATGACGGCCTGGATGGCGGCCGGGTTGCTTTGGGTGAAGTCGAGGCGGGGTTCCATGGTGTGGCTCCAGTGCGTGAGAACGGAAACCAGTCTAGGCGCCACAGTGGCACCTTGGAATTGCCAATCCCCACGAATATCAGGTAGCCACCTTGGCCAGCGCTTCCGCCAGTTTTCCAAGGCCTGCGTCGATCTCAGTGACATTCACATGACCGTAGCCGACCAGCAGGCCGGGCTGCGGCGGTCGCGCGACGTACATCCGGGTCGTGCCGTATAAACCCACGCCCACGCTTTCCGCCAGTTTGACCATCTCGGCTTCCGGCAACGACCCATGTACCTGCGCTGCCATGTGGATGCCCGCGGCAGACGGCATCGGCGCCAGCCACGGCGCCAGCGGGCCATGCAGATGCCGCAGCAGTGCGTTGCGGCGCGCGGCGTATTCCTTGTGCATGCGGCGCAGGTATTTGGCGAAATCGCCATCGAGCATGAACTTGGCCAGCGCCGCCTGCATGAGCGACTCACTGTGCCAGTCGGCCACCTGCTTGGCGTGCCGCAGCGGCGCCACCAGCGAGGCCGGCGGCACCACGTAGCCGATGCGCAGCTCCGGAAAGATCGTCTTGGAAAACGTGCCCACGTAGGCCACGCAACCAGCGGTATCCAGGCTCTTGAGCGACTCCATCGGGCGACCGTCGAAGCGGAATTCGCTGTCGTAGTCGTCCTCCACGATCAGCGCATCGTGACGCTGCGCCCAGTCGAGCAGTTGCGCCCGGCGCGCGAGGCTCATCGGCATGCCGAGCGGAAACTGGTGCGACGGCGTCACGTAGACGAGCTTGGCGTGCGGCGGCAGCACGTCGACGATCAGACCTTCGGCATCCACCGGCACCGGCACGACGTTCGCGCCCAGCGCCTGCAGGGCGATGCGCGCGGGCGGATAGCCCGGGTCTTCCACCGCCACCGTATTGCCTGGACTGCCGGGGCGCACCAGCACGCGCGCGATCAGGTCGATGGCCTGCTGCGCCCCCTGCGTGACGACGATGTCGGCCCACGCACACACCACCGCGCGGCTGAATGCCAGATAGCGCGAGATGGCCAGGCGCAGCGCCTGGTCACCGGCCGGATCGTGATAGCCGCCACGCCCGCGTGCCTGCTGGCGCAAGGCATGCGCCACGCAGCGCCGCCACACATCGAAGGGAAACAGGCGTTTCTCCGTCACGCCGCCAACAAAGTCGTAGACCACGCTCGGACGTGGCATGGGCAACACAGCGGGCACATCGTTCCAGGGCGTATCGAAGGTGCGCACGGGCGGCACGGGCGCAGCGAGCTGCGCGGCGGGCGAGGCAGCCGGCGGGCGGGCGCGCAGCCCTTCGGTCGCCTCGGCGACGAAGGTGCCGGAACCGGCGCGCGACTGCAGATAGCCTTCGGCGATCAGGCGCTCGAACACGTCGAGTGTCGTCTTGCGCGACACGCCGATCTGCAGCGCGAGATCGCGCGTGGAAGGCAAGCGCTCGCCCGGCACAAGCCGACCATCGAGGATGGCGGTGCGGAGTTGTCGATAGAGTTGGCCGGCAAGGTCATGCCGGCCGTGGATCGTCAGATGGACATCCATCGTGGGCGCAGGTGGCGAGGGAGCTGCGCCATTCTACGGAAAGCCGCCAACGCGGCGGATAGCGGCGCGTTCAGCCGTCTCGGCCATCGACGCGCGGCGCCATCAACCAGGGCGTGTAGCGCCACAGATAGGCCACAAACGCCGCCACCCACAACACGCTTGCTGCGCCGATCCACAGGTCGCGCGGCAACAGCGCCGGCCCGACCACGCGCACGAGTGCGGCCAACGCGATGGCGGCGTAGGCGAAGTTCTCTGCGCGGCCCGTGCGCAGCAGCCTGCCGGTGTGGCCCAGCGCGGTGCGCGTGATCATAGCGATGATGGCGCCGCCGATGGCACCAGCGGTGAGCGCATGCAGCGCGGTGGAGCGATCGCCCCAGCCCAGCGCCGCTGCCGCCAGCATGGCAAACCCTATCGGTAGGAAGGCATAGGCGACGTGCAGGATGGAAACGATGGGCGTGCGCAGCGTGCGGCGTGTATCCCAACCGGCCCAGCGAACGCCTTGCACGACAGCCGCCGCCGCAAACACGATGGCCGGCACAATGCCTTGCAGCGGCGCGGCGAGCATCACCACGGCCAGCGCCGTCGCCGGCACGATCGCCCGCTCGGCCCAGACTACGCGGCGCACGCGCGCGCCCGGCACAGCGTTGGACGTGAACATCGGGATGACCCGCCCGCCAATGACCGTGACGAACAGGCAGACCAGTCCGGCCGCCGCATCAAGGCAACGCAATGCAGCGAGTGGCGCATCGAGTGCCAGCGCCGCATGGAATGCCGCGTTGGCCGCACCAAGCACCAGCAGCGCGATCGCCAGCCCGTAGTTGCGTGCACTCTTTGCGCGACGCAGCACGTGCAGGAATGCCAGACCGCAGGCAGGCAGGAATGCCACATCCGCAGCCACCGCCAGCGGCACGGGGCCGGTCCACATCAGCACACGCGCCGCCAGCCACAACGCAGCGAGCGCGGCCAGTTGCGTGCCTTGCGGCGTCTGCAAACCCGTCCAGTTCTTGCCGGCGGTGAAGAGGAAGCCGACCACCACGGCAGCCGCAAAGCCGAACACCATCTCGTGCGCGTGCCAGAACAGCGGCGCCATGGTCGCCGGACCATGCGCAGATGGCAGCACGCCCAGCAGCAGCGCCGCCCACAACGCCATGCCCAGCGCCGCAAACGCCGCCGCGAGCAAGTAGAACGGCCGAAAGCCGAGCGCGAAGACGGGCCGCCCCGCGTAAGGCATGCGGCTTGCCGGGTCGGGCTGGCCGATGGTGAGCAGCGGGGCTTGGCGGGGCATGATGAACTCCGTGGTTCAGGTCAGAGGATGCCGTCCAGCAGGTCGGGGCCGAACACTTCGCGGTGGATGCGTTCCGACGGCACGCCGCTGGCAAGCAGCGCCGCGCGTTGCGCCTGCATGAACGGCAGCGGGCCGCAGAGGTAGAAATCGGCTTCGGTTGCGTGGTCATCGATGAATGTGTCGACCGACATGCGGCCAGACTGTGCCGGGCGCGAAGCGAATTCCGCTGCTTCGCCGGACTCCAGGAACACGTGCGCTTCGAATGCCGGCAGGGCCTGCGCCGCGCGCTCCAGATCCTCAACGTGGGCGACATGCGAGGCCGTGCGGCCAGCGTGGCTGAACACGACCTTGCGTGCGCTGTTCTGCTGCGCGAGCGTGTTGAGCGCCGAGATCATGGGCGTAATGCCAACGCCGGCCGACATCAGCACGATCGGGTTGTCGGTGGCAAGCTGCGGCACGAAATCGCCGTACGGCTGGCTGACGAGCAGCACTTCGCCTTCGCGCGCATTGGCGTGCAGCCAGCTCGACACGGTGCCGGCCGGACGGTCGCCATCACCGGTGTCGCGCTTGACCGAGATGCGCCACGTGCGGCCGTTCGGCGCATCCGACAGGCTGTACTGGCGCTGCTGCAGCGCGCCCGGAGCCAGCTCCACTTGCACCGAGATGTATTGACCCGGCAGGAAGCCAACGAGCGGTGCATCCCCCACGGCTTCGAGCGTGAGCGAGACCACGTCTTCGGCCTGCTGGCGGCGCTCGACAATGCGCACCGGCTGGCGATGGTCCGGGCCGCTGCCGGTGTGCTGGTACAGGCGCGCTTCGGCGGCGATCAGCTCGGCGGCGAGCAGCCAGTAGGCCTCGTCCCAGGCGGCAATCAGGTCAGGCGTGGCGGCATCGCCCAGCACTTCGGCAATCGCACCCAGCAGGTGGCGCGCGACGATCGGGTAATGACTCGGCTTGATACCGACAGCAGCATGCTTGTGCACGATGCGATTGACCACCGGCCCCAGCGCCGCGTTGTTGCCATGGTTGGCGGCGTACGCAAACACCGCGGAAGCCAGCGACTGCTGCTGCGACCCATTGGCCTGGTTGCCCATGTTGAACACATTGGTCAGCTCGGGGTGGCTGGCGAACATGTTGCGATAGAAGGTCTGCGTGATGGTCAAGCCATGTTCGCGCAGCACGGGAACGCTGGCGTCAATGAAGGGCTTGGACTTGTCGGACAGCATGTTGGACTCCAAATATGCGTGAAATATGCAACAAATAAGACGGGGGGCGCCGTCACGCTTTGTTCTGGATGGCCCGGTGACCAGGCAATCGCTTGCATGGGATTCTATTAAACGTATATTTGAGATGCAACAAATTGACCTGCGGCAAACCGGCGCATCTTGCGCGCAACTTCCCGATAAGATGTGCGTCTCATGAATGTTTTTACTCGCGGCACCCCCGCGCGCCTGCCATGCGACTGACCGACTACACCGACTACGCCCTGCGCACGCTGATCTACGTGGCCGTGCATCCGGACGAGCTCGTCACGATCCAGCGCATTGCGGATGCCTTCGACATTCCGAAGAACCACCTCATCAAGATCGTGCAGCAGCTTGGGGCAGACGGCTTCCTGCACACCGTGCGCGGGCGCGCGGGCGGCATCACGCTCGGCCGCCCTGCGCAGGAAATCAACCTGGGCGAGGTGGTACGCGCCACCGAACCCGACTTCCGCATGGTCGAGTGCTTCCACGACGACAACCACTGCGTCATCACGCGCGTGTGCGGGTTGCGCGGCGTGCTGAACGCCGCGTTGCGGGCGTATTTCGACGTACTCGACGGTTACACGCTGCAGGATCTGGTGGACAAACCCAACGCGGTCAACCGGGCGCTGGGGGAGGGCACACCCTTGCCGATGCCGCGTGCGCGCGCAAAGTCGGTGTCCCGCACGTAGCCGGCTCAGCTCCAGCCACGCCGGCCCCCTTTTGTGGGGCCGTTTTTCTTACAAGCGTTCCGCCCATCAAAACGAGGCGCGCGGGCGCCAAGCCCTTGCGCAGGTTCCTGCGCCAGATTCACCAGATCGTCATCGTGCGTCGCCAAGATTCGGGCCGCGCAAACGTTTTAGTTGTGCAAGAGCCACCCACACGCATGGGCGGCCGGGAGCGTTTGCCCGACCTCATCATCTCGACAGGAAACCACGATGCTCTCGACCAAGAAAACGCTGCTCGCGATTGCGGTGCCGGCGTGCTTGACCCTCGGCCTGTACGCCTGTGGCGGCAGCGACGCCACCCCCACCACGGCCAGCACCGACACCACGCCCGCCCCCGGTACCCCAACCACGCCGACACCGCCGACGACACCGCCCGCCAAACCGCAAGGCATGTGGACCACCGGCGATCTGCACGTGCACACGGCCGAGTCCGTCGACGCCGTCACGCCGCTGGCGACCGTGCTAGACCACGCGTTCAACCTCAACAGCCTGGACTGGATGGCGGTGTCCAACCACCTGCGTCCGTCGCCGCGCGATGCTACGGGCGCCACGCTGCCCGGTGGTTCGATTGCCGCGTCGGCTGGCATCGCACAGTACGAGATGCCCGCCATCGTGCAGGCGCAGGCTGCGGGCAAGTACACGGGTAAGCTGATCTTCTCGGCCGCTGAGTGGGACATGCCCACGCACGACCACCTGAACGTCGGCATCTTTGAAGGCGCCGACAAGCTGCAAACCTCGGCGAAGGGCCTGAACAAGTTCGAGTATTTCTTCACGTCGCAGGCTGCCTCGCTGTTCGATCCGAACGACGTGACCGCCTGGCAGCAGGAAGGCCCGCGCGCCGGCACCACGCACACCGATGTGGTCAACGCGTTCAAGTGGCTGAAGACGAATTACCCGAACACCAGCTACGGCCTGATCAACCACCCGTCACGCAATCCGGGCAAGTACACGGTGGCGGACTTTCGCGAGTTCAACGACACCGCGCCCGACATCATGTTCGGCATCGAAGGCATGGTCGGCAACCAGATGGAGCCCGACCGCGGCGGCTACACCAGCGCCTACATCGACGCCAACCTGAAGAACCGCGTCTACGGCGGCGTCGACTATGTGGTCGCGCAAGTCGGCGGCGTCTGGGATGCGCTGCTCGGTGAAGGCCGCCGCGTCTGGAACTTTGCAGACTCGGACCATCATTTCGAAGTCGATGCAACGCAGCAGTTCAGCAGTGGCTACTACCCCGGCGAATACGCCAAGACGTACATCTGGCTGCCGGGCACCAGCACCGACCTGAAGACGCTGCTGGCGGCCATGCGCTCGGGCAAGGCATTCGGCGTGTTTGGTGACCTCATCAACGCGCTGGACTTCCGGGCAGGGACGACTGCTGCGTCGGCGGACATGGGCGGCACGCTCACCGCCAAGGCCGGCGACAAGGTCACCATCACCATCCGCTTCAAGAGCCCCGACCACAACAACTACGAGTACCCGCTGGGCAGCGGCCTGAAGGCCAACATGCGCCCGGTGGTCGACCACGTCGACCTGATCGCCGGTGACGTGACGGACAAGGCGGCACCGGGCACGCCGGCCTATGCGAAGGACACCAACGACTCCACCAAGGTCATCGCCACCTTTACCAAGACCGACTGGAAGCTCGACACCGACGGCTACAACAGCATCACGTATACCTACACGGCCGCCAAGAACCAGTACTTCCGCCTGCGCGGCACCAACCTCGGCATGAACGTATCGGGCGAGACCAGCAACGGCAACCCGCTGCCCGACCAGAAGACCGTGGTGACGGAAAACGCTGCGCGCTTCAACGCCATCAACGACCGCAACTACAACGACTTGTGGTTCTACTCGAACCCGGTGTTTGTGTCGGTGCAGTAAGTATCGGCAGTAAGGCAGGGGCGGTGACTTAGGCTGCAGCGGGCGCGCTCGTCCGCTGCAGCCACACCGTCACCGCCAGCCCGGCGCCGCCCGGCCCCGGTGCCAGCGCAATCTGCCCGCCCATGCGATCAACGATCTGCCGCACGATCGCCAGACCCAGGCCGCTGCCCTGCGTTTGCTGATTCTGCGGACTGGCCAGGCGGGTGAAGCGCTCGAACACGCGCCCATACGCCTCGGGCGGAATACCCGGGCCGTTGTCCGTCACCGTCAGCATCGCCCAGCCGTAGTCGGCCGACACCTGCACCGTCACGCGGCCACCTTCCTGCGTGTAGCGCACGGCGTTGTCGACAAGGTTGAACAGCATAGCCGCGATCAGCGTACGGTTGCCCGACGTCCACACCGGCTGTTCGGCTGGCTCCATCCCCAGATCGATCCGCCGACCATCGGCCAGCAGCGCGAGGTCTTCCAGCACGGTGCGCGCCGCCTGCGTGAGGTCGACCGACTCGCTTGTTGCAGCAGACGCTTCGGCCTGCGAGAGCAGCAGCAAGTCATTGATGAGATCGGCCAGATTGCGCGTGCTGGTGCGCGCCGCCTGCAGGACTTCATGCAGTGCCGCGTCGGCGTTGGCTTGCGTGGCCACCTGCATCTGCGTGTCGAGAATCGCCAGCGGCGTGCGCATCTGGTGCGCGGCATCGGCAATGAAGCGCTTCTGCGTGATCGCGTTGTCGGCAATGCGCTGCAGGTACTGGTTGAACGCGCCGGCAATCGGCTGCAGTTCATGCTGCAGGCCGCCGGGGTCGAGCGGCGCCAGATCAGTGGGCGCGCGCGCCGACACATTGCCGGCCAGCCGCAAGATCGGCCGCAACTCCAGCGTCAGGCCGATCAGGATCATCGCCAGCGCCAGGCCCACGAGCACAAGCTGGCGCAGGGTGGACGGCCACCAGAGCTGGCGGATCATCGCGTCGCGGCCGTTCATCGTTTGCGCGACGCGCGTGACGACGCGCTCGGTGCGGCCGGCGTCGTACATGGTGCGCACCACGGCCGCCACGTGTACGGACTTGCCCTCCACGGTGTCGGTGTAGGTGCCGGCATCGGCCAGGCCCGCCGCGTCGAACGCGGGGCGTGTGCCGAAGTCGAGCCGCCCAGCCAGCAGTCGGCCGTGTTCGGTACTCACCTGGTACGCCACCTGGTCGTGCACCGGAGTCTCGGGCGCAGCAAACACCGCCAGGGCGGCCGGCGGCACAGACACGCGCAGGCGACCTTCATCCCATTCGATCTGCCCGCTGATCATCTGCGCGGCAGTGTCGAGCGCATGAAAGTGGACGAGATCCGCGTTGCGGCGTGCGGCGGCCAGGTCGAGCCAGCCATCGGCCGCCACATAGACGACCAGCGGCAACGCCAGCCACAGCACCAACCGCGCCCGCAGGCTGCGTGCGCGCGACCGTGAGCGCGAACCTGAAACGGCCTGCACAGCCGGCGGCTCAGGATCGGGTGGCCGACGCATCGCGCAGCAGATAACCGAGGCCGCGCAGCGTGACGATGGTGGCGGCGGAATGCTCCAGCTTCTTGCGCAGGCGGTGGATGTAGATCTCGATCGCCTCGGGGCTCGCATCCTCGTCCATGCCGAATACGCCGTTGACCAGCGCCGGCTTGGACACCGTGCGCCCGAGCTTGAGCATCAGAATTTCGAGCACGGTGTGCTCACGTGCAGGCAACACCAGCGGCTGACCACCCAACGCGAAGGTGCGGCTGCCCGTGTGGTAGGTCAGGTCACCGCATTGCAGCTCGACCGATTGATCGGGTGCGCTGCGCCGCACCAGCACCTGGATGCGCGCAATCAGTTCGCGAATCTCGAACGGCTTGACGAGGTAGTCGTCGGCGCCCGCACCCAGGCAGGCGACCTTGTCATCGATCCCACCACTGGCCGTGAGAATCAGCACCGGCACAGCGTTGCGGCGGCTGCGCAAACGTTGCAATACGCCTTGCCCCGATAGCGTGGGCAATTGCAGATCGAGCAGCACCACGTCGTAGTGTTGGGTGAGCAACAGTGTGTCGGCGGATTCGCCATCGGCGGCGTGATCCACGGTGAAATGGGCGCGGCGCAGGGCCTCAGAGAGCCAGTGCGCCAGCGGGGCGTTGTCTTCGATCAGGAGCAGCTTCATACGAAAACAGCGCGTCCGAAAAATGAAAGCGATTTGTGGGTTGCCGCTCCTAGAATGGTGGGCGGCTGCCTACGCGCGCCGGATGCGTCACTTACCGATCCGGACCGCGCAATATACCGATATCTACAAAAGAGCCGGAGACAACTCAATGGGTATTTTTACCTGCAGGGGTGCCCGCGCGCGCGGCCTCCGAGGCTGGATCACGGCGTTGCCGACGTTGCTCACCACGGCCTGCCTGGCGATGGCAACCTCGAACGCCCTCGCACAAGACCCGACGCGCCTGACCCTCATGGTCAGCGGCACCGCCAAGATGATCTACCTGCCGGCCACGCTGGCGCAACGCCTCGGTTATTTCCGCGACGAGGGGCTCGAGGTGGAACTGCTGTCGCAACCCGCCGGTGTGGATGCGGAGAGCGAACTGCTCACCGGTTTCGCGCAGGGGGTGGTCGGCTTCTACGACCACACGATCGACCTGCAGGCCAAGGGCAAGGAAGTGCGCGCGATTGTCGTGTTCAGCCAGGTGCCGGGCGAGGCGGAGGTCATCTCCACACGGCTGCCCGCCACGGTGGAATCGATGCGCGACCTTCGTGGTCGCACGCTGGGCGTGACGGGGCTGGGGGCGTCCACCAGCTTTCTGACGCGCTACCTGATGGCGCAGCAAGGCCTGTCGGCCGGTGAGTACACCATGCTGCCCGTCGGCGCTGAGCGCAGCTTTGTCAGCGCGCTGCGCAGCGGCCGTATCGATGCCGGCATGACCACCGACCCGACGGCCTCGCGCCTCGTGCACAACGGCGAGGCCCGCGTACTGCTCGACCTGCGCACGCTGGAGAGCACGCGCGCCGCGCTGGGCGGCTCGTACCCGGCTGCGTGCCTGTATCTGCAGACCGAATGGCTGGAAGCCCATCCGGACATGGCCGCCAAACTGGCCCGCGCATTCGTGCGGACCTTGCGCTACATGCACACGCATGCCGCGGAAGACATCGCTGCGCGCATGCCGCCTGAATTCCGGCGCGATCATCCTGAGCTCTATATCAAAGCGCTTGCCGCCGCGTTGCCCACCTTCAGCGCCGACGGACGCATGCCGGACGACGGCCCACCCACCGTCCTGCGCGTCCTCGCCGCCAGCAATGCCAACGCGCGCGACAAGCACATCGACCTCTCGCGCACCTACACCAACAAGTTTGTCGATCAGGCGCGCGAGCGACGCTAGACGCTTAGAAGCGCGTGCGCATACCGATGCCGAACTCGGTCTGGCTGTTGTGGCCGTTGGTCGAACCCACGATGTACTGATCCTTCAGCTTCATGTAGTCGGCCGCCAGGTAGAACTCGGTGCGCTTGGACACGTGGTAGAACACCGAGCCGTACAGCGTGCTCTTGCGACCGCTGCCCGACGCCGTGGCGCCCACCACGCTGGCGTACGCATTGAGCGTGTTGCCATCGGCGCTGAAGGCGGCGTTGTTGGCCTTCATGATCTGGTAGCCGATCTCGTAATCGAAGGCACCCGGGGGCGCGACCTTCAGCGACACGGTGTAGGCGTTGTCGCTGCGGTTGCCAATCGCGGCCGGCTGTTCGCCGGTGTAGTGGAAGTAGCCGGCATTCACGCGGAACATGCCGAAGATCACGTTGCCGCCCACCGAGTACGAGCGGTCCATGAAGCCGCCAACCTTGGCCTGCTGCGCGAAGCCCGCCAGGTGGAAGTTGTCGCCGTTGTAGCCCAGGGCCAGCGATTCGGTGGTGCCTTGCGTGAACTGGCCCGGCACTTCGCCAAACTGATACGCCAGGCCGGTGAAGAAGCGGCCGTCCCACAGCTTCTTCCACACCACGCCGTTGTTCAGACGCGTGCCGGTGGCGCTGCCTGCGTAGAAGATCAGTTGCTTGAAGTTGTTGACGTTGGTGTAGCCGCCTTCGTCCAGCGTCACCTTGTCGCTGGTGTATGGGTCGCCGTAGATGCCGGACACGTCGCGCGCAATCGCGTTCTGGCGGCCGAAGGTCAGCTTACCGAGCGATTCGCTCGACAGACCCACCCACGCATCGCGGTTGAACAGCACCCCCGGGGTGTCCATGTTGCCGGTCGGCGTTTCAAATTCGGATTCCAGCTTGAAGATGGCCGACGTGCCGCCGCCCAGGTCTTCCTTGCCGGTCAGGCCCCAGCGGCTGCCAGAGAACCAGGGCACCTGGAAGCCGGTCAGACGCGAGCCAGCGGCATTGGCGTTGCTGACGGTGCTGATGGTGGTATCGATCAGGCCGTAGAGCGTCACGTTCGACGCTTGGGCATGGGCGCCGCTCGTGGCCAGGGTGGCCGCCGCGGCAGCAGTCGCCGCCAGGGCGAATTTAATGCGGGACATTGAAGTCTCCTTCCTTGTGGGTAATTTGTGTCCGGTCGTGATGCCGGCTTCGGGTAACGCGCACCGGGCGGGCGGTCAAGCCACCTGTGCAATCGCCGGGGCAGCGTAGTTGGGGCCACCTTTCTGGAGCCTTTCGCGTTGGTATGCGCGCAACGCTAGGGTTCGCCCGCATTGGAGGCGTTATTGCGCCGCCTGTTGCAACGCATTGCAGTCGTGGAAACCCAGCTCGGGGTAGAGTGTCGAGTCGTTTCAGCCCAACCCTATCCGACCCTTCCCATGCATCCGTCCCAAATGACCGGCCTGCAATTGCTGCAGGCCATGTCGCGCGGCGAACTGCCGCGCGCGTCCATCAGCGAAACCATCCCGATGACGATGGAAGCCATCGAACCCGGCATCGTGCACTTCGGCGCCCAGGCAGACAAACGCCACCTCAATCCGCTGGGCGGCGTGCACGGTGGCTTTGCGGCGACGGTGCTCGACTCCGTCACAGGGTGCGCAGTGCATTCGATGCTCGAAGCCGGTGTCGGCTATGGCACGGTCGACCTGAACGTAAAGATGGTGAAGGCGGTGCCGGTGGATACACCGCTGGTGGCAGAGGGCCGCGTGCTGCATGTCTCGCGCACGATCGGTGTGTCGGAAGGCACGCTCAAGACGCAGGACGGCACGCTGCTGGCGCATGCCACGGCAACGTGTGTCATCCGCCGTCCATAACTCATCCGCCTGGAGCCTCGCATGTCTGAACCGCTGCAAACCCTGTCCGCCAAGACGACGGCGCTGGTGCTGATCGACCTGCAGCGCGGCATCCTGCCGTTTGCGAAGGGGCCGCATTCCCCCGAGCAGGTGATGAGCGCATCCGCCAGGCTGGCGAAGCGCTTCCGCGAGCTGGGCGCGCCCGTGGTGCTGGTGCGTGTGGGTTGGGCACCGGACTACGCCGATGCGCCGCGCCAGCCCGTCGACCGCCCCGCGCCCACGCAGCCCGGCGGCCTGCCGAACGCATGGTGGGAACAGCCCGCCGAACTGGAAGTCGCGCCCGCCGACATCCAGATCACCAAGCGCCAGTGGGGCGCGTTCTACGGCACCGAGCTGGATCTGCAATTGCGCCGACGCGGCATCACGACCATCGTGCTGGGCGGCATCTCCACGCACGTCGGGGTGGAATCCACCGCCCGCGCCGCGTGGGAACACGGCTACGCACTGGTGCTGGCTGAAGATGCGATGAGCTCGAACGATGCCGCGATGCATCGTTCCTCGGTGGAAAACGTCTTCCCGCGCCTGGGCCGCGTGCGGGATGTCGACACCATCCTCGCAGCGCTGACGGCCTGAGCGTTCAACTGCCGTCCGCCACCGGCACGTACATCACCAGTCGCAGGCGCGGGTCTTCCGCCACCGGCAGGCCGATGTAGTCGTAGCGGACGATCTTGCCGCCAGGCGTGCGGATCAGCTTGTGTTCCGCACGCTGGGCGCGCACCTCGTGCTGGCGCCACCAGGTGTCGAACTCGCGGCTGTCGGTGCGCAGCCGGTCGACCAGCGCCACGAGCACGGGGTCGTCCGCATGCGGGTCGTACACCGCACGGAATTTCGCCAGCATGCGGCGCGCCTCGTTCTCCCATTCGACAAAGCGCTCGCGCGCGTTGGCGTACAGAAACATGTAGACCAGCGAGTTGCGGTCTTCCGGCGGCATCGTGCTGAAATCCATGAAAAGCTGCGTGGTCGCCTCGTTCCAGCACAGCATCTCGGTGCGGAAACTGCGCACGTGAGCGGGCAGCTCCATGCAGGCGACGGCACGGCGCAAAACGTCGGGCACGGCTTCCGCCGGCGAGCGCCCGGCCACCCCCATGAAGGCCGATTCCGCGCGCGCCAGGCCGCGCATGTGTGTGCGCTCGTCCGGTGACAGCTTCAACGCCCGGCCGATCGCCTCGATGGTCGCCACCGAGGGCCGCACGTCACGGCCCTGCTCGATGCGCACATACCAATCGATGCTGATGTTGGCGAGCTGCGCGACTTCCTCCCGGCGCAGGCCAGCGGTGCGGCGGCGCCCGCTGCCCTCGGGCAGGCCTACGTCCTGTGGGCGCAAGTGCGCGCGCCGGCTGCGCAGGAACTCGCCCAGCTCGTTGCGGGGCGTGGCGGCGAAGGGCGGGAGATCAGGGGTGAAATCGTCCATGGCGACATTACACACGGCGGAGCGCGCAGGTGGGAGGGACAGCTCAATCCTAGGTTAATCCTAGCTCTGCATCGAATCGGCCTGGGCACCTACGCTGCGCTCATCCCTCTTTCCGGAGCCGATCATGACCCACGTTTCCCCTGTGTCTTCCATATCTGAGCCCCGCCGCTGGCCCGCCTTTGGTGTGATGGTGACGGCGCAATTCATGTTCATCGTCGATGCGTTCATCGCCAATGTGGCGATCCCGAGCATCCGCACGAGCCTGCATGCGTCGCCCGCGCAACTGGAGGCCGTACTGGCCGTGTACCAACTTGGCTACGCGATTCTGTTGATTACCGGCGGCCGCCTGGGCGATCTGTTCGGGCGTCGGCGTGTCTTCCTGCTCGGGCTGATCGCCTTTACCGCCACATCCGCCGGCTGCGGTCTGGCGGGCAGTGCGGCGGCGCTCATCGCGTGGCGCTTCGCGCAGGGCCTCTCGGCCGCGATGATGGTGCCGCAGGTGCTCGCCAGCGTCCAGGCGCTCTTTGCCGGCACGGAGCGTGACCGCGCGCTGTCGATCTTCGGGTTGGTGATGGGCACCGGCGGCGCGGCCGGGCTGCTGGTGGGCGGCGCGCTCACCAGCGCAGACTTCGCCGGGCTGGGCTGGCGCTCGGCGTTCCTGATCAACGTGCCGGTAGGGCTGACGGCCGCGCTGCTGGGCTGGCGCTGGATTCCGCGCCAGACTGCTGCCACAGACGTGCGCCTCGACACCGCCGGCGTAGCGTGGATGGCCGTCAGCGTGGCTGCCGTGCTGGTGCCGCTGCTGTTCGGCCGTGAACTGCACTGGCCGGTGTGGAGCGTCGCCTTGCTTATCGTGGGCCTGCTCGGCATGGCGACGTTCCAACAGCTCGAAGCGCGCGTCGACCGTGCCGGCGGTACGCCATTGCTGCCGCCTACGCTGCTGCAACATCGCGCCTTCATGACGGGCCTCACTGCATCGGGGCTGCACTACATCGGGATGATGGCGTTTTTCCTGGTGCTCACGCTGTATCTGCAGAACGAGCGGCAGCTCTCTGCGCTGCGCATGGGCGTGGTCATCCTGCCGCTGGCGATTGCGTTTCTCATCACGTCGCGCGTGGCCAATGCGCTGGTGCGGCGGTATGGCGTGCGCTCTCTGCTGGGCGGGCTCGGCCTGATGGCGGCGGGTCTGGTGATGCTGCTGTCGGGCTTCGGCACGGATTGGGCGCACCCCGCCACGCCCGGCATGACGCAGATCGGCATTGCAGTCACGCTGTACGGCGCGGGGCAGGGCCTGGTCGTGGTTCCGCTGATCGGCCTGGTGCTGACCGGCGTGGCGCGCACGCAGGCGGGCGCGGCAGCGGGGCTGCTGATTACCGCGCAGCAACTGGCGGGGGCGCTGGGCGTGGCGTGCATCGGCGGGCTGTACTTCACGTTTGCGGCCGATGGCAGCGCTGTCGGCATGACACACGGCACGATGGCCGGATGCCTCGCCATGCTGGTGGCACTCGGTGCGGCGGCGGTGGGTTTTGCGCGGCTCGGCGCACAGCAACGGCAACTGGCGGCGGCCGGCGCAGCCAGCCCGGCCTGAACGAGTCGCACATTCGGGGTCGCACATTCGATACTCCGGCGCGCGACACAAGCGCGCCGCGATGCATTGATCGGCTCAGGCAGAGGTTCCACACTCCGCGCGATGCGCTTGGCATCGTTCGTCTTTTCCTCCCACATGGCCACCGTTTCTCCGCTTGTCTCGCCGCTGCGCGCCGCTGCACCGTCCACCGTCTCCCTGGCTCGCCGCATCGTTGCGGAAGGGCTGGGGACGGCCTTGCTGATTGCGGTGGTGATCGGCACAGGCATCCACGCCAGCCGGCTCTCCGGCGGCGATGCCACGTGGACGCTGCTGGCGCAATCGCTCGCGGGTGGTGCAGGGCTGCTGGCGCTGCTGACGGTGTTCGCACCGGTGTCGGGCGCGCACCTGAACCCGGCGGTCACGCTGTCGGCGGTGCTGAGAGGAAATCTGCGTGGGCACGAAGCGCTGGCCTACCTGGTTGCGCAGGCAGTCGGCGCCGCGCTCGGCGTGGCCGCCGCGCATGCCATGTACGGCATGCCGGCGTGGGCAGCAGGCACGCATGCTGCCACCGGCCCCGCACTGTGGTGGAGCGAGGCGCTGGCAACGTTCGGGCTGGTCGGCGTGGGCATTGCCTGCGGCCGTTGCGCGCCGAAGCAACTGCCGCTGGTGGTGGCGGCCTATATTGCGGCGGGGTACTGGTTCACGTCATCGTCGTCGCTGGCCAACCCGGCGTTGGCGTTCGCCTGCGCGCTAACCGACGGCCCCTCCGGCATCCGCCCCGGCGATGTCCCAGGCTACATGCTGGCGCAACTGGCCGGCGCGTTGCTGGCAACGCCGCTGTTCAACTGGCTGATGGGTGTGGAAGCCGCACCCACGCGAGCAGCGGACACTATCGCGCCAGCGCAAGCCCTGCCCATGCACCGCCAAGCCGGCTAAGCGCCGCGCCTAGCGGATGGCCGTCAGTCCGTTCGCGCGGGCGTATTGAAAGAGATCAATCTCGCGCGCCAGACCGAGCTTGCGCAGCGCCACGGTCTTCTGCGTGCTGACCGTCTTGATGCTCGAACCGAGCTTGAGCGCAATATCCGAGACCGCCATGCCGCCGGCATACAGGCGAATGACCTCCCGCTCGCGCGCGCTCAGTTGCTCAACAACAGTCCGTTCGTTGGAACTTAGGCCCGAGTGCTCCAGGATGCGCGGACTGTAGTAACGCACGCCGCGCGCGGCCGCCATGATGGCGTGCCCGACATAGAGCAGGTCGTCGCTCTTGCTGACAATGCCGGCCACGCCAACCTGCCGCATGGCACGTAGCAGGGCCGGGTTGTGGACCATGGTGCAGACCACCACCGCGCGCTTCGGATGCTGCTTGCGCAGGCGCGCCAGCAGTTGCATCTCGTCAAAGGCGGGCTCGCCGCCCAGGTGATAGTCGGTCACGACGATATTGCAATCGACGTGTCCAAGCACCTGCATCAGCTCGCGTCCGTCGTGTGCCTGCGCAACAACGCGCTGCTGCGGGAAGCGCGCAATGGCCGTCACCAGCCCCATCAGAATCACCGGATGATCGTCCGCCACCACGATCGAGAGATGAGAAGACATGCGTGCGCCGTCAGGTAAGCGTGGATTGCGCGGTGGCATGCGCGCCACGTTGCCAATCGGCAATCCAGATGCAGGGCTGTCGGGGGAGGGCAAAAATGAAGCGGTCAATCTGTGAGAAGCGCATCGCCTGCGAAGGCGCATCCAGCTTGGCGAGCAGCAGAATGGAATCGATCGGAGCCGTCATGAGGGTGGGGAGGGCCGCAGAAAGGAGCCGGTACCTTACTCACCCAGGGTGCCCCACGGGATCAGACTTTTCTTACTTTGGCGGCGCGTAACCTTTCGGGGCAGAAGCTGCTTCTATCAGGGCTGAGAGAAATTGAACGCACCTCCGTGAAGGTGCCCCAGCGCCTCAAGCCGCTGCCTGCACGTGCGCAAGGAATGCCGTCACCGACAGCGGCGCCGCCCACAGGTAGCCCTGCCCGGTGGCGCAGCCGAGCGCGCGCAAGGTCTGGCGCTGCGCATCGGTTTCCACGCCTTCGGCAATGCATTCGAGATGCAGCGTGCGCGCCAGCTCGATCATCGTGCGGCAGATCACGCCGCGCTGGCTGCTCTGGTCCACCGCCGCCGTAAACGAGCGGTCGATCTTGAGGATGTTGAATGGCAGGTCAGCCAGCAGTTTGAGCGTGGCAATACCCACACCAAAATCGTCGATGGCCAGCGGATGGCCCAGCAAACGCAGGCGGTTGAGCGCGATGGCGAGCTGCGTGGCATCGGGCACGGCTGAATCCTCGGTCAGCTCGATGGCGATGGCCGCCGGGGCAATGCGCGCCTCGCGCACGATGGCTTCAATGCGGTCAATGGTGCCCGCCCGGCCCAGCGTCCCAGCCGAAGCATTCACGCCAATCGATACGGGATACGCATGCGCGGCCAGCGCGTGCTGCACGCGCACGCAATGCTCCAGCACATGGAAGAACAAGCCATCGGCCAGGCCGAGCGCCTCCAGGCGCGGCACGAACGCCGCGGGCGACACGCGCCCATGCACCGGATGCATCCACCGGCACAGCGCCTCGGCGCCAGCAATCTGGTTGCTGGCCAGATCATGCTGCGGCTGAAACACGACCTCGATCTGCTCGGGCGTCTCGAGAATGAGCGCGGCCAGCTCGTCATCGGAAAACTGCGGCAGGCTGGCGGGCGCGGCAACCACCGTGTTCCGCTCGCGCGCGGCGGCCTCCTCCAGCAGCGGCAGGACGTGCGCCGGGCGCAGCGGCTTCTGCACGCCGCGCGCGTGCGTGAGGCCAATCGCGTCGGCCATGCTGATATGCGATTCGACAATCGGCGCATCCATCGCGCTGACCCACGCCCACACGGGCGCCTGTCGCGGAAAGATCCGGCCGCCGCGCAGGTGCATCTGTTCCATCAATTCGGGGCCGTTCATGCCGGGCATGTCGATGTCGCACAGCACGAGGTCGACATGGCAGAGCTGGAGCAGGTAGAGCGCCTCGCGGCCGTCGCAGGCGGTCAGGATCTGCTGCACGCCCAGCGTATGGAGGAGTTGCCGGGCGGCGGCCCGTTGCACAGGGTGGTCGTCCACCACCAGCACGGCGAGTTGCGCGAAACCTTCCATCGACCGGTCCTTGTTGTTGTAGGTATCGGGGCGAAGGGCGCAACCCGTTTGCGCTGTGTGACGCCACCGTGAGCTGTCATTGAAACACCGCGCGCAGGCATTGTCAGGCGGGGGCGCCGGAAAAACAAAGCCCGCGCAGCTTTTCAACTGCGCGGGCCTTGAGCGATTCCCCCAACCTTTTGAGCTTCCGGCGCCGGTGTCGACTCGGCGTCGGGATGTAAGAAATCGTGCCCGAAAAAAATGAAGCCCGCAACAGGGGCGGGCTCAAAAGGGGGGGAGTGCTCTCTAAAGAGAGAGCAAGGTGAATTTTAGTGGAGGGGGTTCGGTCAGACTGTCCGGGGTTGGCCGAAAGGCTTGTAGGACAAAAACTGACGCTATTTCGCGATGTTAGCGGCACAAAGCGCGTGGTTGCGCACACATTCACAACGTTGACGTGATTCAAACAACGCTTTGACTACCTGCGTTGGAAACGAACGCCTACGTTGGAAGCGTCGCTTGAAGCGCACGCTTGAAAAAATCGCGTGCGTTGCTATTGGGCAACGCGAATAGGGTGGGAGAGGGGGAGCAATCAGCGTAGCCGGAATCGGCTCGAATGCAAGGTGGCCGAGCAGGACATCAAAGACGTCAGCGGACGCACCAAAGAAAAAAGCCCGAGCACCAGGTGCTCGGGCCACAATCCACCAAGGAGGGTGGAGGAGACAGTTCCAACTATAGCGAATCATTTGCTGCGTTGCAATAACGTAGAACTACTTAATGCAACAAGAGGCTACAAGCGTTGCCAAGGCGCCACGTGTGGCGAAAACGATTGCAATTGCCACGGCATGATGCAACGCAACAAACAACGCGGCGGGCCGGAGCAGATGTCCTGCCAACGACGCGCCGCGCGCAATAGCACAAGCGATCAACGAAAGTATCTGCTTACTTTTTCAGTACAGATTAAAACGCCGGCAGGATCGCGCCCTTGAACTGCGTGTCGATGAACTTGCGCACCTCTTCCGACTGGTAGGCGTGCACCAACGTCTTCACCCACGGCTGGTTCTTATCTTTTTCGCGCACGGCGATCAGGTTGGCGTACGGGCCCTGGCGGTCTTCCAGCGCGATGGCGTCCTTGGCGGGGGTCAAGCCGTTCTTGACGGCGTAATCCGTGTTGATGGAAGCGGCGTCCAGGTCGTCCAGCGAGCGCGGCAGTTGGGCCGAATCCAGCTCGATCAGTTTGATCTTCTTCGGATTCTCGACCACGTCGCGCGGGGTGGCGTTGTTGCCATTCGTGCCCGCGCCGGCCTTCAGCTTGATCACGCCGGCCTTCTGCAGCAGCAGCAACGCCCGGTTGCCGTTGGACGGATCGTTCTGGATGCCGACCTTGGCGCCTTCTTTGAGCTGCGCCAGCGACTTGATCTTCTTCGAGTAGAAGCCCATTGGCGCGACGTAGGTCAGGCCCACGTTGGCGATCTTGTAGTGGCGCGCCTGGATCTGGCTGTCGAGGAAGGGCTGGTGCTGGAAGCCATTGGCGTCCAGGTCACCCGAATCGAGCGCGGGGTTGGGCTGGGCGTAGTCGTTGAACTCGATGATCTTGACGTCCAGGCCGTCCTTCTTGGCGACCTTCTGCACGACTTCCCAGATCTGCGCGTCGGGGCCGCTCATGGTGCCGAGCTTGATCTGCTTGGTGTCGGCGTTGGCGGCGGAGGCAACAGCAAATGCGATGGCCGGCAAGGCCACACGCGCAAGGCGGGAGAACAAAGACATGGAGAAACCTCGTGGATTTGTCGTGGATGCGTGAACGAAATCCGCCCGCGGGTAGCGGGCGGTGTGACGCAATCGTGTCACGCATGCGCTCACGACAGAACGACATTTTCGGCATGTCGATATGCCCAGCGTTGGTGCGGAACCCGGCTAGGCGACCGGCACGTCCGCTTCCGTAGGCGGTGGCTCGGCGGCGGGCAGGGCGACGACGAAGCAGGCGCCGCCATCGGCCGGTGCCTCGACCCAGATGCGGCCATGGTGTGCGCTGACGATGGCGTCGCACACCGCCAACCCCAGGCCGACGCCGGTGGTGGCCGATTCCTTCTCGCCGCGCGTGAATTTTTCGAAGATGGTCCGCACTGCGCCGGCCGGCACGCCGGCGCCGTGGTCGCGCACGCGCAGGTGCAGTGCGTTGCCGCGCCCGCCGTTGGCCTCGTCGCGGACGATCTCGCCAGAGATGCGCACCTCGGTGCCGGCCGGGGCAAACTTGCCCGCGTTCTCCAGCAGGTTCGACAGCACGCGCTCCATCAGCGGCCCATCGCAGCGGACGAGCGGCAGTGCAGCGAGGTCATCCACCACCACGCGGTGCTCGGGCAGCGGCACGGCCTGCAGCGCAGCGCCGACGAGCTCTTCGATCGACTGCCACTCCAGCCGCAGCTTGACGTCCTGGTTCTGCAGGCGCGCCATGTCGAGCAGGTTGGTGACCATCGTGCGCATGCGCCCCGCCTGCTCGCCGATGGCGGTGGCGGCCTCGGCCTGCAGCGCGGGCAAAGGCGGTTGCGTGCGCAGCAGCGTCTCCGCCATACCGACCAGTCCGGTGAGCGGCGTGCGCAAATCGTGCGACACGGCGGCGAGCAGCGAATTGCGCAGCCGCTCCGATTCAATGCGCACCAGCGCGTCGCGGGCGACTTCCACGTAATGCACGCGCTCGATGGCGATGGCGATGAGCGTGGCGCAGGCGTCGATCTGGCGGCGGTTGTCGGGCTGGGTGAGCACGTGGAAGGTTTCGGGCTCCACGGCCAGCACGCCGCGAATGGCCATCGGCGCCTTCAGCGGCAGGTACAGCACCGAGCCCGAGGGCAGCGTGTGCGTGCCGGTGCCGGCGGGCTGGCCGTGCTGATACGTCCAATCAGCCAGCACGCGGTCGAGGTTCGGCATACCCGAGGGTGCGGAATTGGACATACTCGCGGCGCCCTCAGGCTTGGCGATCTGCGGCGCGCCGAGCCGGCCATCGAGCCCCACAAAGAAGAACGCGCAGCGCCCGCCAAACGTGGCGTTGACGAAGCGCCCGCCGATGCTGACGATCTGGTCCAGCGTGAGCGCGGCCGACAATTCACGCGCGGCTTCATACAACGCGCGCGCGGCGGCCTCGCGCTGCACGGCCACTTCGGCCTGTTCACGCAGGCCCGCGGTGAGCTGCCCGACCAGCATGCCCACTGCCAGCATCACCGCGAAGGTCAGCAGGTACTGCACGTCGCTCACGGCAAAGGAGAACCGTGGCGTTACGAAGAAGAAAGCGAACAGCGCCACCGACAGCACCGATGCCAGCGCCGCCGGCCCGCGCCCGTGGCGCATCGCCACCGCTACCACCGCCGCCAGAAACACCATGACGATGTTGGCGAGATCAAAAACCGGGCGCACCAAGCTGGACAGGGCAGTCGCAATGCCAGCGTACGCGCATGCGGCCACGTAGCCGGGCTTGAGCCAGTTGGTGTCGTCTGCAGCACGTTGCGCGTCGCTGCGCATGTCGGCGCGGCCAATCTCAACAGCCTTCGGCGTGAGCTGGATATGCGCCGGGTCCGCCGCCGCACGAATCACGTCGACTTCCGGACACTGTCGCGCCAGCGCTTCCGCAAAATCGCCGCTCGGTAGACGGCGTTCCAGCCCGATCGCCAAACGCAGCGCCACCACAATCGCCCGCGCTGAACGCCAGCGCCTTTCCGGCGGCCGCCCGATCACCGCCTTGGTGATGTTGTGGCGGCGGATGTAGCCGGTGATGGCCTCGACCGCGTTGGTGCCGGCCAGCGTTTCCACTCGCGCGCCGGCGTCTTCGGCCAACTTGAGCAGCGCATGCAAGCGCTCGGTGCGCGCATCGGCAGCGCGCAGATGCGGCATCACCACGGCCACGGCGTGCCAGTCGCACTCAAGCTGCGCAGACAAACGCGCGGCACTGCGGATCACCTGTTCGCCATCGCCCTGCGGGTCGAGGCACGCGACGATGGTCTCGCGCGTGCGCCAGACGTTTTCGATGCGGCGTGCGCGGCGGTAAGCCTGCACGTCGTCATCCACGCGATCTGCCGTGCGGCGCAGGGCCAGTTCGCGCAGGGCGATGAGGTTGCCCTTGCGGAAGAAATTGCGCGCCGCGTGCTGGGCCTGCTCGGGCATATAGACCTTGCCCTCGGCCAAGCGGCGCAGCAGTTCGTCGGCGGGCAGGTCGACGAGGATGACTTCATTGGCGCTGTCGAACACGGCGTCGGGCACGGTTTCCCATACGCGGATGCCGGTGATGCTGCCCACCGCCTCGTTCAGGCTGTCGAGGTGCTGGACGTTGACGGTGGTCCAGACATCGATGCCGGCGGCGAGGAGGTCTTCGATGTCTTGCCAGCGCTTCGGGTGACGTGAGCCCGCCACATTCGAGTGGGCGAGTTCGTCGACGAGGATCAGGGCTGGTCTGCGTGCCAGCGCGGCGTCGAGGTCGAATTCGGGGAGGCTGCGGCCTTTGTATTCGATCTGGCGGGTGGGGAGGTGTTCCAGGTCTGCGACCAGGGCGGCGGTTTCGGCGCGGCCGTGAGTTTCGACCAGGCCGATGACGGCGTCAATGCCTGCTGCGCGGGCGGCCTTTGCTGCGGAGAGCATCGCGAACGTCTTCCCCACACCTGCGGATGCGCCGAAGTAGATGCGGAGCTTGCCGCGTGAGGCGTGCTCTTCACCGGATTGGAGTTCGGCTAGGAGCGTGTCTGGGTCGGGGCGCTGGTCGGCTGGCATGGGTTGTATTTTGGTTGGTTTTTATGCCGTGGTGCATCCCTTGTTTCATCCCCTGCCGCGAACGAAAGGGGGATGGACCACCAGCAAAAAGAACCGGTGGTCCACACAGTCACTTCAAATCATCCAACGCCAAATTCAGCTCCAGCACATTCACCGTAGCCTCCCCAAACAGCCCCAGAATCGGCCCCTTGGTGTTCTCAGCCACCAGCTTCCGCACCATCTCCACCGGCAGATGCCGAGCCCGCGCCACGCGCTCCACCTGATACGCCGCAGCCGCAGGACTGATCTGCGGGTCCAACCCACTCGCAGATGCCGTCACCAGATCCGCCGGAATCGACGCCGTATTCGTCGGGTCTGCTTCCTTAAGCGCCGCAATCCGCGCCTTGGCCGCCTCCGTCAACGCCGGATTACTCGGCCCCAAGTTTGAGCCACCAGACGCCGCAGCGTTATATGGATTCGGCGCAGTCGCAGAAATCCGTCCCCAGAAATACTGCGGGGTATCAAAGTTCTGCCCGATCAGCGACGAGCCAACCGGCTTGCCATTGCGCTGAATGATCGAGCCCCCGGCCTGCGCCGGAAACAGTGTCTTGCCGATACCCGTCACCACCACCGGATACAACACCCCGGTAATCAGCGACAGCCCCACAAACACCACCAGCGCCGCGCGCAGCAGCCCGCCTTGATGCGGCACATCCGCCTGCACAGCTTGCGTTGTCGTTGCCATCACGTACTCCTCGGTTTCCTTAGACCCAGCCCATCGCGGCCAGGAACATGTCGATGATCTTGATGCCGGGGAACGGCAGCAGCAGCCCACCCAACCCGTAGACCAAGAGGTTGCGGCGCAAGAGCGCAGCCGCCCCCAGCGCGCGGTACTTCACGCCCTTGAGCGCCAGCGGAATCAGAAACACGATGATCAGCGCGTTGAAGATCACCGCACTCATCACCGCCGATGCGGGCGTCGCCAGGTGCATCACGTTGAGCGCCGCAAGCTGCGGATACGTCGTCGCAAACGCGGCCGGGATGATCGCGAAGTACTTCGCCACGTCATTGGCAATCGAGAATGTGGTCAGCGAGCCGCGCGTCATCAGCATCTGCTTGCCGATCTCGACAATCTGGATCAGCTTGGTCGGGCTGGAATCCAGGTCGACCATGTTGCCGGCCTCTTTGGCGGCCTGCGTGCCGCTGTTCATGGCGACGGCCACGTCGGCTTGTGCAAGGGCGGGCGCATCGTTGGTGCCGTCACCGGTCATGGCGACGAGGCGGCCTTGCGCCTGCTGCTCACGGATGAGCGCGAGCTTGGTCTCGGGCGTGGCCTCGGCAATGAAGTCATCGACGCCCGCTTCTGCGGCGATGGAGGCTGCAGTGAGGCGGTTGTCGCCGGTGATCATCACCGTCTTGATGCCCATCTGGCGCAACTCGGCAAAGCGCTCGCGGATGCCGGCCTTCACGATGTCCTTCAGCTCGACGACGCCAAGCACGCGGTCGTTGTCGGACACCACCAGCGGCGTGCCGCCCTGGCGCGCAACGTCATCCACCGCCGTCGATACGGCTTCCGGAAATTTTCCGGCCAGCAGCGTCACGTGCGTGCGGATGGCGTCTGCTGCGCCCTTGCGGATCTGGCGCGCCTCGCCGTTTTGTCCGACGTTGATGCCGCTCATGCGCGTTTGCGCAGAGAAGGCGACGTACACCGGTTGCGTCTTCGCCAGCGCGGCTTCATCAATGGACGCTTCGCCCAGGTTGCGTGCAAGCGTGACGATGCTGCGGCCTTCCGGCGTTTCATCGGCCAGCGAGGAGAGCCATGCCGCTTCGGCCAACGCCTTGGCAGTCACGCCCGGCGCGGGGATGAAGCGCGAAGCCTGACGGTTGCCGTGTGTGATCGTGCCCGTCTTGTCGAGCAGTAGCACATCCACGTCACCGGCGGCTTCCACCGCGCGGCCGGACGTGGCGATCACGTTGGCTTGCATCATGCGGCTCATGCCCGCCACGCCAATGGCGGAGAGCAACCCGCCGATGGTGGTCGGGATCAAGCACACCAGCAGGGCGACGAGCACCGTAATCGTGATCGGCGAGCCAGCCTTCATCGCCTCCACCGAGAAGATCGAGTACGGCAGCAGCGTGACGGTCGCCAGCATCAGGATGATGGTCAGGCTCACCAGCAGGATCGTCAGCGCCAGCTCGTTGGGTGTCTTCTGGCGCTTGGCACCTTCCACCATCGAGATCATGCGGTCGAGAAAGCTCTCGCCCGGGTTGGCGGTGATGCGCACGATGATCCAGTCCGACAGCACGCGCGTGCCGCCCGTGACGGACGAGAAGTCGCCACCCGATTCGCGGATGACCGGCGCGGATTCACCGGTGATGGCGCTTTCGTCCACCGAGGCGACGCCTTCGATGACTTCGCCGTCGCCGGGGACCATGTCGCCGGCTTCGATGAGGACGACGTCGCCACGGCGCAGTGCGGTGGCGGCGCGGGGCTCCACGCGATCACGGCGACGCGCATCGGCCAGCACCTTCGCTTGCACCGTCGTCTTGATGCCGCGCAGCGATGCGGCCTGCTGCTTGCTGCGGCCTTCGGCCAGTGCTTCCGCAAAGTTGGCGAACAGCACGGTGAACCACAGCCACACTGACACGGCGAGGATGAAGCCCGCCGGGGCTTCGGCCTGGCCGCGCAGCGCCATGATCCACAGGATGGTAGTGAGGATGCTGCCGACGTAGACAACAAACATCACCGGGTTCTTGGCCTGCGCAGCGGGCGAGAGCTTGCGGAAGCTATCGACAATGGCCGGCTTGACCAGCGCCGACGAGAACATCGACAGCTTGCGCACCTCCTTGGCGGAGAGCGTGTGCGACGTGCTGCGGGCCTGCGGTTGTTCAACCGCACCGCCGCTCGACTCAAGCTTGTGTTTGACCGTGCGCACAGCCGGTTCAGATTCTGGGTAACGGATCGCCATAAGGCACCTGTTGAGATGGGGTTGGCAGCGCGCGTTAGCGTGCGAGGTGTTCAGCAATAGGGCCGAGCGCCAGCGCCGGGATGTAGGTGAGCGCACCCACCAGCAGCACCGAGCCGATCAGCAGCACGACAAACAGCGGACCATGCGTGGGCAGCGTGCCCACCGTCACAGGCAAGCGCTTCTTGGCAGCAAAGGTGCCCGCCATGGCCAGCACCGGCACGATGATCCAGAAGCGGCCCAGCCACATGGCGATGCCTAGCGCGATGTTGTAGAACGGCGTGTTGGCAGACAGCCCAGCAAACGCGCTGCCGTTGTTGTTGGCGGCCGAAGAGAACGCGTACAGCACTTCAGAGAAGCCGTGCGTGCCGGGGTTGAAGATGCCCGCCTTGCCTTGCGTCATCACCACGGCGATGGCCGTGCCGACCAGCACCAGCAGCGGCGTGACGAGGATCGCGATGGACGTCATCTTCATCTCGAACACTTCGATCTTCTTGCCGAGGTATTCCGGCGTGCGACCGATCATCAAGCCAGCGATGAACACGGCCAGGATGGCGTACACCAGCATGCCGTACAGGCCCGAGCCCACACCGCCAAACACCACTTCGCCCAGTTGCATCAGGAACATCGGCACAAAGCCGCCCAGCGCAGTCAGCGAGTCATGCATCGCGTTGACCGCACCACACGACGCCGCCGTGGTGATGGTGGCAAACAGCGACGACGCCACGATGCCGAAGCGCGTTTCCTTGCCTTCCATGTTGCCGATGGTTTGATCGATGCCGAGGTTGGCAAGCATCGGGTTGGCATGCAGCTCGGCCCACGCCAGGAACGTCGCCAGCGCCACAAACAGCACCGTCATCGCGGCGAGTACGGCCCAACCTTGCCGGCCATCGCCCACCATGCCGCCAAACGTAAAGCACAGCGCCGCCGGGATGATAAAGATCGCCAGCATCTGCACGAAGTTGGTCAGCGCGTTGGGGTTCTCGTACGGGTGCGCCGAGTTGGCATTGAAGAAGCCGCCGCCATTGGTGCCGATCATCTTGATCGCCTCTTGCGAGGCCACCGGGCCCATCGGCAAGGTCTGCGTTTGGGTGGTCGCTTTCTCGGTGATGGGGTTGCCTTGCGCATCCTTGATCGGATTGCCGCTGGCGTCCATCTTCGGGTTGTCATACGTGGTGGCCGTGACGGTAGTCACGTCCTTGTACGCATCGAAGTTCTGGATCACGCCCTGGCTCACGAAGAACACCGACACGACGATCGACAACGGCAGCAGCACGTACACCGTGGCGCGCGTGAAATCCACCCAGAAGTTGCCGATGGTGCTGGCCGAGTGGCGCGCAAAGCCGCGGATGAGCGCAATCACCACCGCAATGCCCGTCGCCGCAGACAAGAAGTTCTGCACCGCCAGGCCAAGCATCTGCGTGAGATAGCTCATCGTGCTTTCGCCCGAATAGCCCTGCCAGTTGGTGTTGCTGACAAAGCTGATGGCCGTGTTGAACGACGAATCCGGCGTGACAGCCGCAAAGCCCTGCGGGTTGAGCGGCAGCCATTGCTGGGCGCGCTGCAGCGCATACACCGCCAGCGCGCCCAACACGTTGACGACGATGACGGCCAGCGCATAGCGCTTCCAGCCCATCTCTGCCTGCGGGTTGACGCCCGCCAGGCGATAGAAGAACCGTTCGATGGGCCCGAGCCAGTGCGCGCGCGACGGTTTGTCGCCGAACACACCGGCCATGTACACGCCCAGCGGACGCGCGAGAACCAGCAACACGACCAGATAGATCGCGAGCTGGAGGAGGAACGCATTCATGGTGTGCCCCGCAGTGTTGTTAGAAGCGTTCGGGCCACAGCAGGGCCACGAACAGATAGACGAGCAAGGCCACGGTAATGGCCCCGGACAACACGTAGAGCCAGGTCATTGCTGTTTCTCCATCGCATGCGTGGTGGGTTGGTCTTTGGTGGCGAGCCTGCCGGAGAGGGCGAGCAGCCCGCCCACGGCCAGAGCCAGCACCGCGAGGCCGGCGAGATAAACGAGGTCCATGAA